>Ga0123519_10001640_pt1 | contig 38201 bp, 35 predicted proteins | sample YelNatPaOPRAMG02_FD_87396 | JGI IMG/M metagenome (GOLD analysis project Ga0123519, IMG submission 87396) | Hot spring microbial communities from Yellowstone National Park - Yellowstone National Park OP-RAMG-02 (version 2) | ecosystem: Environmental > Aquatic > Thermal springs > Hot (42-90C) ...
AGCTCCTCCGCTTGCAAAGAATCAGGTTTGAGCCGAGGTGCCAATAAAAGCATCTTGCTCCCCGAAAACCTGAGGTGCAGGGCTTTGCCCTGCCGAAGACCCGAGGGTGTAGGGTCTTTGACCGAAGGGACATCGTCCCTTCACCCACCTCCTTAAAAGCCTCCTGTCTTTGCCAAGCATTTTTTTCCTGTTCATTACCTGCACTATCTCCATTATCAGCGCTGGTTAATAAAATCATCAAGGTCTCCTATATATAGGAAAAATGTCCACCCCGCAATTTGGCAAAATTATTTATAACTGGTTGAATAAAAAGAAAAAAATTGTTAAGTCCAAAAAAAATCTCAAAATTCAATCCTATTGAACGATTTTTTGATTTGGATTAAAAATCAACGGGTTAACTTCAAATTTGCATTTTTGCAACTTAACAGTGATGAGGGTTTGGGAAATTTTGCTCAAAAAATTGTCCAGCGGGGACGCGGGAGGCGTGCCTTGCACCGCGAAGGAAGGGACAGAGATAATTCAGAGGTTATTGCAATATGATGGCAGCTTCAGTCATAGTAATTGGAACTATCAGGACTGACAGACAAATCTGGATTTCCGAATTCCAATTTGCGATTGGCTTTATCTAACTTTGGGATTAGAACGGACCACTTTTAATGGGCTTTTTTCAAAAACCAGCTTTCGGTCCACAACCTCCACTTTAATCACATCTCCCTCCAAGTATTTCCCTTTGAGAATCTCCTGAGCCAATGGGTCAAGTAGCTCCTTTTCTATCGCTCTTTTGAGCGGACGAGCGCCAAACTCTGGGTCCCAGCCTGTATCTGCCAGAAATTGTTTTGCCTTTTGACTAAGTTCCAGTTTGAGTTTCCGCTCCTCTAACCGTTTCTGGACTCTTTCTAACTGAATATCTACAATCTTTAAGATCTGTTCTTTATCTAAACTATGAAAAATGATGATGTCATCCACTCGGTTTAAAAACTCAGGCTTAAAATATCTTCTCATCTCTGCCAATACCTGCTCCCGCACCCGGTCAATGTTCCTGTCTGTGACCTGCTGAATGAACTCAGTGCCGATATTAGAGGTCATAATAATCACGGTGTTTTTAAAATCCACGGTTCTGCCCTGGCCATCAGTCAATCTTCCATCATCCAGTATCTGGAGCAGAATGTTAAACACTTCCAGATGCGCTTTTTCTATCTCATCAAAAAGAATCACAGAATAAGGCTTTCTCCGAACCGCCTCAGTTAAATATCCTCCCTCTTCATAGCCCACATACCCGGGCGGAGCGCCAATCAGCCTTGAAACCGTATGTTTTTCCATAAACTCGCTCATATCTATCCGCACCATATTTTGCTCATTATCAAATAAAAATTCTGCTAATGCTCTTGCGGTCTCGGTCTTTCCTACCCCAGTGGGTCCTAAAAAGATAAATGAGCCAATCGGGCGATTCGGGTCAGAAAGTCCGCTCCTTGCCCGACGAATGGCATTGGCAACCGCTTGGAGCGCGTAATCCTGCCCCACCACTCTTTTTGACAAGCGCTCTTCCATCTTAAGCAGTTTCTCCATCTCCGCTTCCATCATCTTGCTAACTGGTATCCCGGTCCAGCGAGAGACTATCTCCGCAATATCCTCTGGCTCAACCTCTTCCTTGAGCATCTTCGCGCCTTTCTGGGTCTCTGCCAGGCTCTTTTCCGCTTCTTTCAATTTTTTTTCTAACTCCGGAATTTTTCCGAACCTGAGCTCCGCAACTTTATTATAATCACCCTTGCGCTCTAACTGGGCTTCTTCAATATGAAGCCTATCAATCTCCTCTTTGAGCTTATTAATTTCTTGAATAGAGCTCTTTTCTTTCTGCCAGACCGATTTTAGCTGGTCGGATTGCTCCCTCAATTCCGCTCTCTCTTTTTCAATACTCTCTAAGCGCTCCTTGCTGGCAGGGTCCCTCTCTTTTTTCAATGCCTCTCTTTCTATTTCTAACTGAATAATTTTTCGCTCTAACCCATCAATCTCTTCTGGCATACTATCCATTTCAATCCGAAGCTTACTCGCAGATTCATCTATTAGGTCAATGGCTTTATCTGGCAAAAACCGGTCAGTGATATAACGATGAGAAAGCACCGCGGCGCTCACTAAGGCTGAATCCTGAATTCTTACTCCATGATGAATCTCATATTTCTCTTTCAAGCCCCTCAAAATAGATATGGTGTCTTCCACGCTGGGCTCATTGACCAAAACCGGCTGAAACCGTCTCTCTAAGGCGGGGTCTTTTTCTATATGCTTGCGATACTCATCCAGCGTGGTCGCCCCAATACAGCGAAGCTCTCCCCGAGCCAGCATAGGCTTGAGCATATTAGACGCATCAATCGCACCCTCTGCCGCGCCTGCTCCGACAATGGTATGAAGTTCATCAATGAACATAATCACATTGCCATTGGATTCACTGATTTCTCTCAACACTGCTTTTAGGCGGTCTTCAAACTCACCCCGATATTTGGTGCCTGCAACCAACGCGCCCATATCTAACTGAATCAATCTCTTATTCTTTATTCCTTCTGGCACATCGCCACTAACGATTCTTTGCGCCAGCCCCTCAACAATTGCGGTCTTGCCTACCCCTGGCTCCCCAATCAGCACTGGGTTATTTTTAGTCCGTCGGGACAGCACCTGCATCACCCTTCGGATTTCCTCATCCCTACCAATCACTGGGTCAAGCTTCCCCTTCCGGGCAAGCTCGGTTAAATCCTTTCCATACTGCTTAAGCGCCTGATATTTCTGTTCTGGATTAGGGTCTGTAATCTTCTGGGAGCCACGAATCTCCTTAAGTGCGGATAAAATCCCTTCCCGATTCACGCCCTGGGCTCTTAAAATAGCACCGGTATCCCCTTTGTCTTCAACCATTGCCAGAAGAATATGCTCTGCGCTTATGAACTGGTCCTGCATTTTCTCCGCCTCGGTTTGCGCCTGCTCCAGAACATAGTTAAGCCTTGGGGTAATATAAACCTGGTCTGAAGAAATGCCCTGAACCTTTGGAATTTTATTAAGCGCGTTTTCAAGTTCCTGTTTAATCCATTCTGGTCTTGCGCCCAATTTTTCAAGGATGCTTGCGGTTAAACTATTCTCCTGGTTAAGCATAGCAAAAAGCAGATGCTCTAAGTCTATTTGCTGGTTAGAATGTTCTAATGCCAGCTTATGAGCGGACTGAATCGCCTCCTGACTACTAATTGTGAATTTATCTAATCTAATCACTTTTTAAATTCCTCCTTATATATCCTCTTATAAGAAATTTAAGCATTGATTTGGAATTGGCAAGGCTTGCTTTTGATATAGAATTAAAGTAATTTGAAAAAAGTATAGTTGATAGTTAAACACCTATAAATCAAAAGGAGGGGAAATGGTAGAAAAAAGGGTTATTTTAATCCTGGTCGCGCATGCGGATGATACGGAATTTTTCGCAGGTGGGACTATAGCCAGGTTGGCAAGCGAGGGATGGGAAATATATGAGGTAATTACTACAGACAACCGAAGGGGAAGCTTTGACCTCCCTTCTAATAAGCTGATAAAACAAAGTGAAAAAGAGGCGAGAGAGGCAGGAAGAATTTTGGGTAAAAAAGAGGTTATATTTCTACGCTACCCGGATGGTATGCTCAGAGATTATCCGATTAATGAGCTTAGAGAGAAATATATTAAACTGATAAGGAAATACCAGCCCAGAATAGTTTTTACCTTTGACCCCTGGACGCCTTTTGAGCCTCATCCTGACCATCAGGTAGTTGCTACCTCCGCAGTGGAAGCCATTAGTTTTTCTCACAACCCAAAATTTTATCCAGCGCATTTTAAACAGGGCTTAAAACCGCATCTGGTTCCAGAAATTTATTATTTTGCTAAGTCTCCGATTTATGCCAATACCGTGATTGATATTACCAATTTTATAGATAAAAAAATCTCTGCGCTCTGCGCACACGATAGCCAGATGAAGCTCACTATTGATGAATTAAAAATGAGCCTTAAGGCTATTGGTATCGCTCCCAAAACCGCAAAGGGTCTGGATAGAAACAATTATAAAGGGGTAATTGAGCTTATGGTGCGAATTTATGCGGAAGGGATTGGGAAAAAAGCAGGATACAAGTATGGAGAGGAATTTCGTTATGAACTGGCAGGAGGGGAGATTGTCAAAGCGGTAAAAGAGATGGGTTTGGAATAAAAAAGATGAAGGGGATTTTTGGGGAAATCAATTGTGAGTTAGATAATAAAATTATAAAATAGCTTCAAGATAATGAGCAGAAAGCGATTATTTTTAGTGGATGGTAGCTCTTATATTTTCCGTGCCTATCATGCGACTGAACGCCAGCGCTTAAGCACCTCTAAAGGGCTTCCAACTAATGCGACCTATGTTCTGACCAATATGCTCCAGAAGCTAATCAAAGAGGAAAAACCAGATTATTTAGTAGTGGTCTGGGATGCGCCGGGCAAGACCTTCCGTGAGGAAAAGTATGAAGATTATAAGGCGACACGCAAAGAGACGCCCAAGGATTTATTGCCCCAATTTGATTATATCCGCGCAATCATAGACGCATTCCAGATTGGGGCTTTGGAAAAAGAAGGATTTGAAGCGGATGATGTTATTGCGACTATTGCGGAGAAGTTAAAATCAAAGCCAGAGCTTGAAATAGTGATTGTCTCGGGCGATAAAGATATGGCTCAGGCACTTGCGGACAATGTCAAGATTCTGGACACGATGAAAAATAAAATTACCACCAGAGAGACCATTAAAGAAAAATATGGGGTGAACCCAGAACAATTAGTTGACCTGTTCGGATTGATGGGAGATACCAGCGATAACATTCCGGGGGTGCCCGGCATTGGAGAGAAGACCGCGAGCAAATTGATACAGGAGTTTGGCGGACTTGACCCGCTTTACCAGAATTTAGATAAGGTTCCAGAAAAAATCCGGGAGAAATTGATTGTTCATAAGGATAAAGCCTATCTGAGCAGGGACTTGGTCAAATTGGTATCTGACCTTGCGATTGAATTTGAGTTAGAAAACTTTAAGCTGAAAGAGCCTAACCGGGAGAAATTGTTGCCACTTTTAAGGGAGCTGGAATTCCATAAATTGCTGGAAGAATATAGCCAGGAAAGTTTAAAGATAGATAAAGCCTCTTATCAATTGGTTCTAAAAACTGAGGAATTAAAAAAATTAGTGGAGGAGCTTAAAAAAAATAAGGCTTTTGCCTTTGATTTAGAAAGCACTTCCCCGGACCCGATGCAAGCAGAGCCAGTGGGATTTTCTTTTGCTTTAGAGCCGGGAAAAGCTTTTTATTTGCCTTTTGCTCATAAGCTCAAATTAGGGGAAGCTCAACTTGATAAAGAATTGGTCTTTAAAGAGCTAAAGCCGATTTTAGAGTCCGAGCAATATCAAAAAATTGGTCAGAACCTAAAGTATGATTTTATGGTTCTCCATCTTGCTGGGATAGAATTAGCGGGAATCCATTTTGACACAATGCTTGCGTCTTATCTTTTAAATCCAAGAAGGCGGACTCATAATTTAAAAGAGCTAGCGCTGGAGCATTTAGGACATAAAATGATTAGCTTTGAGGAGGTCGCAGGCAAGGGCAAAAGCCAAAGGTTATTCAGCGAGGTTGAGCTTGAATCCGCCTGTTTATATTCAGCTGAGGATGCGGACATTGCTTATCGGCTTTTTCAAAAATTTTTCAATTTATTAAAAGAGCAGGATTTAGAAAAATTATATTATGAGCTTGAGCTACCATTGCTTTTGGTTTTAGCCAGGATGGAACTGGCAGGCGTAAAAGTAGATGAGAACAAGCTTAAGCAAATTAGCAAAGAACTGGGAGAGAAGGAAGAAGTTTTAAAAAAGGAGATTTTTGAATTAGCCAAGGGAGAGTTTAACATAGACTCGCCACAACAATTGGGAGAGGTGCTTTTTGAACGGTTAAACCTACCAAGAAAGAAAAAAACCAAGACTGGCTATTCCACCAGCTTTGAGGTGCTTAAAGAGCTTGCGCTTCTTCATCCCCTGCCAGCTAAAATTGTTGAATACCGCACCCTTTCCAAGCTCAGAAGCACTTATACCGATGCCCTGATTGAGCTAATCAATCCGCGCACCAAACGACTTCATACCTCTTATAATCAAACCATCACCGCTACTGGCAGGCTTTCCAGCTCGGAGCCCAATCTTCAGAACATTCCGATGCGAACCCCGGAGGGCAAAAGAATCCGAGAAGCCTTTATTGCAGAAGATGGGTATAAATTAGTTTCTGCAGATTACTCTCAGATAGAGCTTCGGATTTTGGCTCATTTTTCAGGAGAGCCTGCGCTGATTAGCGCTTTTGAAAGAGGCGAGGATATTCATAAGCGAACCGCAATGGAGGTGTTTGGGATTCCGCCGGAACAGGTCAATGAGGAACTGCGCAGAAAAGCCAAAGTGATAAATTTTGGGGTGCTTTACGGGATGAGTGATTTTGGCTTGGCGCAGGAATTGGGCATTGACCAGAAAGAAGCCAAAAAATATATAGAGCAGTATTTTATTCGCTATCCCCAGGTGAAGGAATTTTTAGACCAGGTCTTGAAAGAGGCGCGGGAAAAGCTTTACATCAAAACCATATTAGGTAGGCGTTGTTATTTTCCAGATATAAACAGTGAGAACCAAATCGTTCGCAAATCTGCGGAGCGAGAGGCAATAAATGCGCCGATGCAAGGCTCAGCCGCAGATATTATTAAGCGGGCAATGGTAAGAATTGACCAAGAAATGAGGAAAAAAAATTTAGAAAGCAAAATGATACTTCAAGTGCACGATGAGTTGGTGTTTGAGGCGAAGGTGGAGGAGATAGAAGAATTGGAGAAAATAATTACCAAAGAGATGGAAAATGTTTATCCTCTTAAAGTCCCGCTCAAAGTGGAAGTCGGGGTCGGGGATAACTGGTTATCCGCGCATTGAGAGAAAATCCGCACCCAATTATTCATCCCCAAAACAGATTCCTAAAGACCGAGCAACCTTGACCAAAGTGCCATTGGCATAGACTTTTTTAGTCTCAGCTAAAGCCTCAGTAATTGGCACCCCTTTAATCGCAGTGCCTCTTAGCGCTACCATCTTCCCAAACTCGCCATTAGCAATAAGTTCCACTGAGGCTTCTCCGTATCTGGAGGCAAGGATTCGGTCAAACTCAGTTGGTGAGCCCCCTCGCTGAATATGACCCACCACCAATACCCTGGTCTCTAATCCAGTAAGCTCTTCCAGCGCCTTGCCTACTTTAAGCCCAATTCCTCCCAGATGAACAGTGCCATCTGGACTCTTACCAACCGCACTAATTTCTCCTGCCTTTGGAACCGCACCTTCTGCCACCACCACAATAGAATATTTATCTCCCCCCTCCACCCGCTGTTTAAGCCTTCTCCCCACAACATTTATATCAAAAGGAATCTCTGGAATAAGAATGATATGTGCGGCTCCTGCAATCCCAGAATAAAGCGCAATCCAACCAGAATGCCTCCCCATCATCTCCACTACCATTACCCGATGATGACTCTCCGCAGTAGAGCGAAGTTTATCCAGCACCTCGGTCGCGGTTCTCACCGCACTATCAAATCCAAAGGTTGTGTCGGTTGCGCTTAAATCATTGTCTATGGTCTTGGGCACACCCACCACCGGCATTCCTTTTTCAAAAAATTTTTGCGCAATCTTCATTGTTCCATCTCCACCGACAACAATCAGCGCATCCAGCCCGAGATGCTCAAAATTTTCCATTACCCGGTCTGAATAATCCACAATCTCCACGGAACCACCTTTATTTTTCTTCTCCCAGGCAAAAGGATTCCCTCGGTTAGTGGTGCCAATAATGGTTCCGCCTTTGTGAAGAATATCCTTGACATCATCAAGAGTTAAATTCCGGATTTGGTCCGGATAAATCAAACCAGTGAACGAATCCAGTATCCCAATTACCTCCCAGCCATATTTGGTTATTGCGGTATACACCACTGCCCGAATCACCGCATTTAACCCCGGACAATCCCCTCCTCCAGTAGAAATGCCAATTCTTTTGATAGGCTTAGCTGACTTAGCCATCAATCCCTCCCTTGCTCCTTTCAGTCAATTTTTGGGCTGGCGTCGGTGCTTCTACCGCTCGTTTCCCTCTGTTCATTTTCTATAAACTTTTTTTCTTTGTCAAATCTATTTTGCTTTTCAAAATACGCCTGAGCTTGGACCTGCCTTTAAGTGGTTGATAAAAATAATACTGATTTTTAACACTTGACCTTAAAATTATGATTTTCACTTAACTGGTTAAATTTTTTCTGCTCCCAAGCCGGAATAAGAATTTAGATTTCCGTTTTAGATTTAGGCTGATTAAGCACTTCTCTTATCTTTTTGCATAAGGTTTCGCTCCGAAAGGGCTTGAGGATAAAATTTTCTGACCACTGAGGCATAGCTTGAGCAAATATTGAGTCGTCAATATATCCAGTGATAAATAGAATTTTTGTTCGCGGAAGTAATTTAGACATCTCCATCGCTAGTTTGTTTCCGCTCATCCCTCTCATAGTTAAATCTGTGATGATGAGGTCCGGTGATTCCTTTTGGTCCTTCATTTTAGCCAGAGCCTGTTTTCCACTATCCGCTGATAACATTTTATAGCCACTAGCTTCAAGGATTTTGACTATGGATTCTCTTACCAGGTCATTGTTAGGAAATAGAAGCCTTATCTCCAAGCTATTTACCTTCTCTCCTTTAATCAACCGATTTAGGTATTGCTTAAAAATTGGTAGGTCTTCGGGATGAACTTTGATTATTTGGACCTCGTCAAATTTCTTGCCAATGAGTTGCTTCCGAGGGACTTTATAATAACTACTAACTTCTAAGACCTTGCCATCCAGACCAAGCACAGCCATAGCTCCAGACATATTTTCAAAAAGGGTTCTATATTTTCCTCATTCTCCCGCAGGGCTGGCTCCGCCCTTTTTTGCTCAGTAATATCCCTTATAAAGGCAATCACATTAGTTTGCTTGCCTTTGCTAAATAAAACCGAGGTGGACATTGATAAAATCCGATTCTTCCCATCTTTCCGAGTGATAGTCCATTCCTCAGAGATTAAATGCTCATCCTTCCGCATATTGCTCATCCGCTTGATTGCCTTCTCCTGAAGTTCTCGGTCCGGATACATTGTTTGATACCAGCCCAATTTGTTGATTTCCTCCACCGTATAACCCGTGATTTGGGCCATCCGCTCATTCCAATAAGTAAACCGAACAAAAGGATATTTAGAGATATTATGACACACGCAAATCCCATCATAGGCGCTCTTTACAATCCAGGCAATAAGCATAATTTGTCTATCTTGAGCTGATTTCTCAGAAGATAAATTTTAGAGAGTTATTTTGCTTTTTAGCCCGGCGCAGAGACGTTGAGGCATCCTTTGTTTTATTCTGGGGTTCTGTGCCCCTGACTTTTTCATCTACGCCCCCGGCGTTTAAATGCCCTTGCCTAAATACTTAATAAAATAATACTACTTTTAAGTATTTTTTTATAATTATTTAAGATAAATAATAGAGCTTATATTTTAGTAAAGGTGTAAGTTCTCTTTCCTTTAAAGCTTAATCTGAACCAGTTGCCCTTAGTTATAGCTTCAACTATTTCATCTGGTTTTAAATGATGGTCGGTGAAGGATAGAATTCCGCCGGGCTTTAAAATTCTATGCAATTCTTTTAATACCTCATTAGGGTTATGCAAATGGTGAAAGGTGTCGTATAACAAAACTACATCTATGAGATTATCTGCTAATCCAGTTTTACCATCGCTCTCAATCGTTGCCACATTCTTTAATCCCTTTTGGAAAATAATCTTCTTGACCATTTGAATCGCAAGCGGATTTATATCCAGAGCATAAATTTTCCCTCCCTCTCCCAGCAACTCCGCAAGAGGCATTATATAGCTTCCAGGTCCACAGCCATAATCCAGCACATAAAAACCCGGCTTTATCCCCACTTCTTGTAGAATATATTTCCGAGGCAAGAAAAAATCCCGAAATTTAAATGCCAACGCCATCAGTCTAAAATCTAACCCTGATAAAAATTGATTCAATTTTAGCCCTTGCCCTGCTCGGTTTTTCTTATTTGCTCATCAATGGTAGCAAAGATTTTTTCTAAAGCCTTTGCGGATTCTGAATCCGGAAATGACTCAATAAATGCTTTTCCATTATCAGTTGATTCCACAATTTTGGGGTCAAAAGGAACTTTTCCTAAAAAGGGAATATCAAATTCTTTAGCGGATTTTTCTCCGCCCCCAGATTTAAATAAATCTATTTTATTGCCACAATGCGGACAGGTGAACCCGCTCATATTTTCTAAAATACCCAAAATCGGCACTGAAAGTTTGCGAAGAAAATTGACGCATTTTCTTGAATCCAGCAAGGCTATGTCCTGAGGAGTAGTGACAATTATCGCGCCGGTCAAATCTCCAATTAGTTGAATCACGGATAAAGGCTCATCGCCAGTGCCCGGGGGAGAATCTATAACCAGATAATCCAGCTTTCCCCAATTCACTTCCGCTAAAAATTGTCTTAACGCTGACATTTTCATCGGTCCTCGCCAAATCACTGGCATATCCGGGTCTTCAAGAAAACTCGCCATAGAAATCGCGCTCAGATTAGAATTCACCGGATAAGGCTGGAAACCATTTTCACTGACCGAGATTCTTTGTTTCTCAAATCCGAGCATTTTCACGATAGAAGGCCCGTGAATATCCGCATCCAACAATCCTACCTTGGCTCCTCTTCTGCTCAAGCCAACCGCAAGATTTACCGCAATAAAACTCTTCCCCACTCCTCCCTTATTGGAAAGCACCAAAATTTTGGCAGAAATTTTTGCCATATTCTTTGCTACGAGCTCTTCCCATTGAATTGGTTGGTCCTGCCTTGAACTCTCTTTCATCTTTCGCACCTCCCATTTTTAGAACAAGGTGGAGAATCACATCTCTCCTCCCTTCCACAACAGGTCTTACCACCCTGGGAGCCAATCAAGTTTCCAGTTGTGGAAATAAAACTTTTAGATAAAATTTTATCTAAATTTTTACCTCCACAATGCTGGCATTTAATCTCATCATCTTCCTTGCTAACCCCAATCAAAAACTCACTGATTTTTCCGCAGTCCTTACATTGATATTCATAAATCGGCATCTTCTCACCTCCTTTTTAAGCTTTTAATAAATAATCCGCAATTGCCCGATGAAGCGTGGACACCGCCAGAATACAGCAATGTTTATGCTCTTCCGGCAATCCTTTTAAACTTTCCTTAATCAGCCTGGGAGAAATCCATAAAGCATCATCAATCGCTTTTCTATAAGCCAGATGCGCAGTTATAGCTCCACAGGCAAGAGTATATCCGCATCCCTCAGTATAGAATTTTATATCTTCAATCACCCCATCTTTAATCACCAAATAAAATTCCATTTCATCACCGCAAAGCCCTTTGATATACGCTGAACTGCTCGGGTCATTCATCCTTCCAAAATATCTACTGGTTAAATCATCCAAGCTGAGCTCTTTTCTATTTTCTTTTCCGCTCATTTTATCTTCCCCCATAAATCGGTAATAGCTTTGGCAATTTGACCATTGCCCCATTCAATAATGGTCATTCCTCGGACCAATGCCTGAATTACTTTCTCTGAAAAAGGCAACTCGCTAATCACTTCTATATGTTTGGCTTCGCATATCTTTTTTATCTCCGCGCTGTTATTTAAATTTATGTCATATTTATTGATAACCACTTTTGCCAAAACCCCAAAATGTCTGGCAAGCTCCGCAACTCTTTCCATATCATGAATACCAGAAAGCGTGGGCTCAGTGATAATTAGCGCCAAATCCACACCAGAGAGAGAGGCTATCACCGGACAGCCAATCCCCGGAGGTCCATCAATAATAACATAATCCAGATTTTGCTCCTCTGCGATTTTTTTTGCATTCTGCCGAACCAGACTTACTAACTTGCCTGAATTTTCTTCTGCAATGCCAAGCTTAGCGTGAACTAAAGGTCCATATTTAGTTTCGGAAATAAACCATTCTCCTGAGATATTATCTTCCATCTGCACCGCCTCCATGGGACAGGCATAACTACAAACCGCGCATCCTTCACAGGAAATAGAATCCACAATGAAATCCGAACTGATTGCGTCAAATCTGCATAGCTCAATGCAATCTCCGCATTCCGTGCATAGCTTTTTATCAATTTTTGCTTTTTTCCCGCTTTGAAACTGATGGGTTTCTTTTATCACCGGCTTCAATAAAAGGTGCAAATCAGCCGCGTCTACATCACAATCCGCAAAAACCGCACTTCTCGCGAGAACCGCAAATGATGCGGTCAGCACCGTCTTGCCGGTTCCGCCTTTCCCACTGATTATAACTATTTGCTTCATATGCTTTCTAACATTACACAAAGACCATAAACTACCTTGATATTATTTTCCTGACAAAATTTTATAGCGTCTTCGCTCTCGGCCCCGGGTTGAAACCAAATTCTGGTTATGCCTTTTTCTTTGCACTCCCGGACAATTTTCTCTGTTATTGCCGGAGGGGTAACTATATCCACTACATCACAAACTACCGGGATATCCTTAACACTGGCATAACAGGTTAAACCCTCCACTTCCTTAAGGTGAGGATTAACCGGATAAACTTCATATCCCTTACCCTTCAATGTCTTCAAAATATGATAGGCATATTGAGCCTCATTTTTAAATGAACCTACAATTGCAAAGCGGCGTTGTCTCAAAAATTCTTCAACCAAACGCTCCACTTTTTACCTCCTCAAATAGTGCATTTAATTTTCCGCTGGAGACTGAGGTGTCCCCCTTCGTTTGGACAGTTTTTTGACCGATTTTTTTGGGAGGAACACCTCACCCCTTTTTTGCTTTCAAACCAACTATATATTATTTTAATAGATGTCAAACTTATTTACTCCTTTACGCCTTATCTAAAATATGGTTTATCATATCATTGAACATAGCTATATACTCCCTTTGCTCTTCAACCAGGGGAACTCCTTTAGAGTATAAAAATGCTATTTTTTTATCAAAGGGAATTCGCATAAGCACAGGAATATGCTCATTTTTGCAATAGCGCTCTAAACCATCATCCCCGATATCCGCGCGGTTGATTATTACCCCGAAAGGGATGTTCAATTTCCTTAAAACCTCAACCGCTAAAATTAAATCATTTAAACCAAACGGAGTAGGCTCAGACACTAAAATACAAAAATCGCTTCCTTTAACCGATTCAATCACTGGACAAGAGGTGCCCGGCGGAGCATCAATAATTACCATTTTATCTGGATGGATTTGCTTTTTAACCGCTCTGATTAAAGGCGGAGAGATTGCCTCCCCGATATTTAATCTGCCGTGAATGAATTGTAAATTCCCGGAATTACCAATTTCTAAAATACCAATTTCTCTATTAACCTCCTTGATTGCTTTTTGCGGGCAAAGCAAGACGCAACCCCCACAGCCGTGGCAGAGATTGGGAAAAATTAAAACCCTATCTTTTAGCACCGCAATAGCATTATACACGCAAACCTCCGCACATTTTCCGCAAAAATCGCATTTTGCCTCATCTATCTCCGGCACTGGAATAGAAACTTTTTGGCTTGCTTTTATCTCTGGCTTTAAAAAAATATGAGCATTCGGCTCCTCAACATCACAGTCCAGAAATTGAACCTCCTTATCTATTGAAAGCGCAAGGCTCACTGCGATTGTGGTCTTTCCAGTCCCGCCCTTTCCGCTGGCAATTGAAATAATCATTCCACAATCACCTTAGTCCCAACACCTATTTTGATAAAATCAGAGCCATATTTTTTTTCAAATAATCCCCTCGCCTTATCCCCGCTACAATGCGCAGGTGCTGACTTTGATACCCCTTTTTCCTTGAATTGTCCAGTGATTTTTTCAACCTCTTCCTCTGGCAGATTAAACAAATGGAAACCTCCCAGAACTAAATAAAAACTCTCTCTAAAATTTTGTCTTATTCTATCCAAAAGATAAATAATCCCGGGATGCGCACAACCAGTAATCACCAAAAGTCCCTTTTGAGTTTTAATCACTAATCCCTGTTCTTTTATTGAATCCCCCAGCTCACCAGTAGAAAAGGCATCTTTACATATCTCGTTTTGTTGGTTTATCTCTGCATATTCTCCATTTTGAGTTTTTATCATCTGCTTAATCTGAAGAGAGAAGGATTCTGGAATCAGAACCTCTGCTCTTGGATTTTCGGTGAGAAAAAGCTCCAATCCACCAGTATGGTCATTATGCTCGTGAGAAAGCATAACCAGGTCTATATCTGCGGGATTTATGCCCAGATTTTTCATATTGGAAAGTAAAATCCTTCCATTTCCGCCGGTGTCAAATAAAATAGTTTTTTCCAGCCCCTGGATTAGGCAGGAAAATCCCCAAGCAGATTCAAGACCAGCTTCAAAAGAAAGATTATCATAAAGAATAAGGAGCTGAACAGGCATTTTTATCACTCTCTTTATATTTAGTTCAGATTATTCTCTTACCATTCTGGTTCCGCATTGAGGACAGGTTTGAGAATAACAAGGCACGCCCTGCTGATGCGGAACTTTTGTCCCACAATTCGGGCACACGCAATTTCCAGCTGGTCCTGCACCCGCTCGGTTTCCACCCATCCTCCCTCTTCCACCACCTCCGCCCATACCCCTACCTGCTCCTGGACCTTGTCCAGACCTTCCTTTTCCAAACGGCATTTTTTACCTCCTTATTTTCTTCTGTTCTGCACACCAAACTTGGAATCTACGCTGGCGGATTGAGAAGGTTTAAGTTCGCCTTTTTTGAACTTTTCTACCGCATCCCTAACCCTGCCAGACACTCCAGTAATCATCTCTATTCCTGCGGATTGTAAAGTTTGAAAAGCATTTGGACCTACATTGCCGGTTATAATCGCTTTAACCTGCTTACCCGCCACCAATTGAGCAGATTGAATCCCTGCGCCACCGCTTGCATCTAAATTAGGATTTTGAATAGCCTCAAATTCTAAACTCTCAGTCTCTACGATTATAAAATAAGCGCATCTGCCAAATCTCGGGTCAATCTGGGCATCTAAATTATCCCCCTGAGAAGTTATACAAATTTTCATAATCCCCCCTTTTCAATTTCAAGGCTCGCATTCATCTTTTTCGTGATGATGTCCACATTCTCCTCCACTATGATGTCCTCCGCCAGTGCAAAGGCTTTCTCCTCCTTCTAAGCTCCCTCTTTCTAGCTTTTTCAGGACCTCATCTATCTTTCCTTGAACCCCAATAATAGTCTGGATGCCAAACTCCTTAAAAAAATTTATTGCCCGTGGTCCCATTCCTCCACAAACAATGCAATCCACTTTTTGCTCGTGTAAAAATTTGGGAACCAATCCAGGCTGATGCCCAGAATCAACCGCTGGATTTCTAACTAACTCCTTTTTTGTGATTTTGCAGTTCTCAAGTTCTACGATTGTGAAAACCGGACACCTACCAAAATGTTCAGATACCAAATCCCCATCTGTGGAAATAGCTATTTTCATAATAACCTCCTAACCTGATTTTCTGAATTTTTACTACTGGGCAGGGAGAATTCAGCCCCCTGCCCATCAGTAAATATCATTTCTTCTCCTCTGCCTGCGCCTTTTCCAGAACCGTTAGTCTCCTCTGGACTTCTTCTAACTGCTTCTTAAGAAACTCCGCTTCCTCCTGAAGAAGTTTTCTTTCTTCCTGGGCAGTTGGCTCTGGCGCATAAGGATAACCTCCCCAGCCAAACCCAGGAAATCCATAGCCAGCTCTCATCCATCCCGGAAGACCAGTTGCCCAATACCAGTGCCTGAAACCTCTTCCACCACCACGCCCAAACCAGCCTCTGCCTCTACCCCAGAAACCTCTCCCCGGAATCGGGTTCATATACCCGGGCACAGAATAGCCGGCACAATAGCCAGCTCCTCGCCCAGTCATTGGACCTAATCCCCAAGGACCTGTCCTATCTCCACCTGGCATTCTCTTTCACCTCCCTTCTTTTAATTTGTTAATGAAAATCATTTTCATCTACTTTTAAAAAAATTATTTTAGTTTTTGACAATCCTCGCATAATCCATAAAATTGAATCAGATGATTGGTGATTTTAAAATTAAATTTTTTCTCAAGCCCTTTTTCGGTTTTCCGAAGTAGCTCAAGCTCCTCATCAATAAAATCAGTATAGTCCACGATTCTTCCACAATTGGCGCAGACCAGATGATGATGGTGAAGCTTGCCTTTTGGTCCCTCTGCTAATTCATACCTTGCCCTGCCATCTCCAAAGTCAAATTTTAACACTAACCCAAGCTGAACCAATAATTCCAAAGTCCGATAAACCGTGGTCAAACCGATATTGGGATAAATTTTATGAACCTCAAGATAAATATCCTCTGCACTCAAATGCTCGCTGGTCTTACTTAAAACATCTATAATCGCCTCCCGGGGGATGGTCAGCCTATAACCACATCCTCTAAATCTTCCCACCCACCAGTGAGGTCCTATTCCTGGGGTTCGGGGCATCTTCTTCTCTCCTTATTGATAATGGTTTCTATTTTCAGTTATAATAACTATTTCCAATTTGTCAAGTCTTTTTAATTTAAAATTATAGTTGGTTATTATATAATAGCTTGCCAGGGCGGAGAAGCGAATTATATTATAAAAGAAAAATGGTTGAATTTTTGAAAGAGATTTTAGAAGTATTTTTAGAAGCGGTTAATGTTACGGTGCTGGTGTTTGTGATGATGACAGTGGTGGACTGGGTTCAGGTATATACTCAAGGGAAATTGGAGCGGGTCATTGGCAAAAACCGCTGGAGGCAGTATCTAATAGCCAGTTTTTTAGGGGTGGTTCCGGGTTGCACTGGAGGTTTTTTAGTGGTTTCCCTTTATTTAAGAAGGCTGGTTAGTTTTGGCGCAGTTACCGGGGTGATGATAGCGGGAAGCGGGGATGAGGCGTTTATTATGCTCGGTAAATTTCCCAAAGATGCGCTCTTACTTTTCGGGTTATTATTCATTTGCGGGGTGATTTTTGCGAGGATTGCGGACTGGATTTTTGGCTGGCGCAAGTTAGAGCCTTGCCCAGAGTGCGAGCTATCTCATCTTCACGAGGAAGAGTGTAAATGTTTTGAGCCAAAAGTAGCTTTACGGTTTCCCAATTGGAAACTTACCAGATACCTTTTAATTGGCTTTAACCTTTTTCTCTTGGTTTTGTTTTCCATAGGAGTGATTGGGGAAGAAGGCTGGGAAAAGATATTGATGATTAGCTTTCTCGGGTTTAGCCTATTCATCTTCTTGGTGGTGCCAGACCATTATCTTAAGGAACATATTTGGGAACATATTTTTAAGAGGCATATTTGGAGAGTTTTTCTCTGGAGTTTTTTTGCAATTTTAATTATTGCTTTGCTTTTGGAGCAGATTGATTTGGAGAGTTTTATTAAGGCGCACCTTTCCTGGGTGTTATTAATAAGCGCTTTGGTCGGGATTATTCCGGAAAGTGGACCGCATCTGATTTTTGTGTTTCTTTATGCGGATGGATTGATTCCTTTCAGCATTCTTTTCACTTCCAGCTTTGTTCAGGACGGGCATCAGATGCTTCCCTTATTATCTTATACGGTTCGGGATTCAGTTCTGATAAAAATTTTGAACCTAATTTTTGGACTTTTGGTGGGCGGAGCGCTTTACCTCTTAAACTTTTAATAATTTTAGTAAATAGTTTAGAATCCGTCGCCTATGCTTTTTCTCTAAGTTTATTTTTCAGAGTGCAGAAACCGCACAACTCTGCAATCGTGAGGTATCCACATTGGGAACAGGGTTTAAGCTGGTTTGCGAGGATTTTATCTTCTTTGAATATAGCTCGGTATTTTTTAAAAAATGTTTTGAGGAAGAAAATTTTGGTGGAGGGCATTTCTTTTTCCAGCTGATTGATAATTTGTTTATAGATGATACTGGTGGCGCCTTTGGAATAGGGGCAGGCGGAACGGATAAAATCAATCTGCCGAAGTTTTGCATAAATTTCAATTTCTTCTTTGCTGACAAAAACCAAAGGTTTGACTTTTCTTATCATCCCTTCTCTTTCGGTTAACACTGGGAACTGGCGAGTGAGGTATCCTTCTTGCCAATGGAGGATATTTCCGAGTAAGGTCGCGGATTCGTCGTCTAGATGATGTCCAGTAGCGACCACATCAAATTTTTTTTCACCAGCGATTCGGTTGAAGCGATAGCGTTTGACCATACCGCAGACCGCGCAGGTGGGTTTTTTCATTATTTTGCTTGCTTGTTCCAGAGAGGCGGGTAAAAATTCAGAAAGGTTCTCAATAATCAGCTCTGCATTTTGGGCTTTAGCAAAGGCTTGGACCTTTTCTAAAGCTGGCTCTGAGGCATTGGGGATATTTAAATCCAGATGATAGCCAACCACTTGATAGCCCAGTCTTAAAAGCACCTCCCAGAGCGATAAGCTATCCACTCCTCCCGAGACTGCAACCAAAATCCGCCCCTTAGGAATAAACATTTTATATTCTTTAATTGCGGATTCTACTCTTTGCTCAAAGAATTTTAAAAAATCCTTTTCGCAGATTTTCAGGTTATGAGATTCCAGCTTGATGGTTGCAGACCCTCCACAGATTCTACATTTCATAGCTTTTGATTTTAATGGATTTTGAACTGTGCGCAAATCTTTACTTAATCCTTAGCTTAGGTTATCTTATTTCCAATGTTGGTTTTGGGGATAGAGACCAGTTGTGATGAGACCTCAGCAGGAGTGGTCTCTGACCGCCATCTCCTTTCCAATGTGATTTTCAGTCAGGATGAAATTCATAGAAAATTTGGTGGGGTGGTGCCGGAACTAGCGGGAAGGAGGCATATAGAGGTTATCACCGAAGTAGTTAATTCAGCGCTGGAGAAGGCAGGGGTGAGGTTAAATGAGATAGAAGCGGTCGCGGTGACCCAAGGACCGGGTTTAGTGGTTTGCCTATTGGTGGGATTAGGGGTGGCAAAAGCAATCGCCTTTAGTAGAAAGATACCGCTGGTGGGAGTAAATCATTTGGAGGGACATTTGTTCGCGATTTTTCTGGAGAATAAAGAGGTAGAATTTCCGCTTCTGGGATTGATAGCAAGCGGTGGCCATACCATTCTTTGTTTGGTAGAGGATTGGGGGAGGTATCAAGTCTTGGGTCAAACTTTAGATGATGCCGCGGGGGAGGCGCTGGATAAAGCTGGCAAACTTCTGGGGTTGGATTATCCTGGTGGGAAGGAGATAGATAGAATTTCAAGGAATGCTAATTCAAAAGCGGTTTCTTTTCCTATTGCTTTCACCAAGCAAAGCCAGTTTGATTATAGTTTTTCTGGACTCAAGACCGCACTTTTGCATTATGTTAAAAATCATCCAGAGCTTAAAGATAATCCATCTGCTTTAGCGGATTTATCTGCCAGTTATCAAGAGGCGGTGGTGCAGGGGTTATTAGGGAGGGCGGAGAAAGCGGTGGAGCGGTTTAAAATTGAAAGGATAGTTTTGAGTGGAGGAGTGGCGAGTAATTTTAGGTTAAGGGAGGCTTTTTCAGAATTTGTTCAGAAAAAAAGAATCAAATTATTGGTTCCCTCGGCTCGGCTTTGCACAGATAATGCAGGGATGATAGCTTTGGTGGGCGAAGAGAAACTAAAAAGAGGGATTCAGGACGATTTTCGCTTAGATGCCCGCGCGGTCTTGGGATTAGAGAATTGGCGATGAAATCCACAAAAGCTATCCTAAAAGAATATGGCTATAGACCAAAAAAATCCCTGGGTCAGCATTTTCTAATTGATGAGAATATTCTCCAAAAAATAGTGCGTTTGGCAGGGGTTTCTAAGCAAGATTTTGTTTTGGAGATTGGAGCAGGGATAGGCAATCTCACCAACTATCTGGTGAAAGAGGCGGGGAAAGTGATTGCGGTTGAAAAATCTAAGGAACTGGCAAAAATTTTAAAAAAAGAACTTTTCCAGGAAAATCTGGAAGTGATAGAAGAAGATATTTTAAAAATAGAGCTTAAGCGGTTTGAGGAATTGGAAAAAAAACTAAAAGTGGTGGCTAATCTTCCTTACCATATCTCAACCCCGGTGATTTTCAAACTCCTTGAGAGCAAGGGGATTTTCAGTGCGCTTTATCTTATGCTCCAAAAGGAGGTAGCCAAGCGGATAGTTGCCAAACCCAAGACCAAGGATTATGGGATTTTATCTATTATTGCCCGGCTTCACTCTGAGCCAAGCATTTTATTTTATATTGACCGCTCAGCGTTTTTGCCGAAGCCCAAAGTGGATTCTGCTTTGGTTCGGTTTCTGATTTTAGAAAGTCCCAGATTTCAAATTTCAGATTACAATAGCTTCAAAAAAGTGGTTAAAGCTGGTTTTTCCAAGCGAAGAAAGACCATAAAAAATGCGCTGGTTCAATCTATTTTTGAATTTGATACGAAGCAAGTAGAGAAATTGTTGGAACAAGCAGGAATTTCTCCAGAAGCCAGAGCAGAGGAGATAGATTTGGAGGGATGGGTGAGTTTGGCAGAGAGGATTAGGGGGTAAAAATGCCGGAATTGCCAGAGGTTGAAAGCATAAAATTACAACTGGAGAAGAAGCTGATTGGAAAACGAATAGAAAAGGTCTGGCTAAATCCCGGTTCACTGGTTTTTAGAGATTGTCCGGAGCGAAATAATTTTTCTAAAAAGCTTAAAGGGCGAAAGATAGATAGAATTCTGCGTCGGGGAAAATATCTTTTGCTTAAGTTAAATAATAAAATGTTAGTGATTCATTTGGGAATGAGTGGGAATATTTTGTTCAAAGAACCAGCTTTTAAGCGAGATAAACATACTCATCTGGAATTATATTTTAAGAATTTTAAATTGATTTTTCGGGACCCTCGGAGATTTGGAAGAGTTGGATTGGTGAAAAGCGATGACTTTTCTGCGCTTTGCGGATTAGCTCAATTAGGGGTAGAGCCGTTGACCAAAAAATTTAATGGAGCCTGGCTTGGGGGGAAATTAGCTTTAAGAAAAGCCCCAATTAAATCTTTGCTTTTAGACCAAAAAATTGCTTGTGGCATAGGCAACATTTACTCTGATGAGGCTTGTTATTTAGCAAGGATTTGCCCATTGCGGCCGGGAGGAAAAATCAGCGCAGAAGAAATTAAAGCCTTAGTCAAAGCGATAAAAAAAGTGCTGAGAGAGGCAATAAAAAAAGTCGGATGCACAATTCAGGACTATAAGACCAGTGAGGGTTTAGCTGGGGATTATAAGCCACGGGTATATGGCAGAGCGGATGAGAGATGTTATCGGTGCGGAGGAAAAATAAAAAGAGCTAAATTAGGGAACCGAAGCAGTTTTTATTGCCCTAATTGTCAGACTTAATTTTAATTTTGCCAAGTTCGCAAAACTACTGACTTGGAGCGAAATAAATTAACGCCTCTAATAAGTTCCCAACCGCTTATCCCCATAGGAAAAAACTCTGACTGCAAAAAAGCCTGGCCTCTGCTTATTTTGGTCAGCGTTTCCGCAAGCGGTCAAACAAGCCCCAGGTCTTGCCTTTAACCTCTTTAGTATCTATGGGAATATTCAATTGTTTGAACAAATTCATAGGCTCCCCAATGAGTAGCTTGAGCAAATCCTTGAGGCTGGGAACATCCTTGAAGGTTAGTTGCTTATTCAAATTGCGGGTAATGACAACAGGCTCCTTGCCCTTGGTGTAGTCCTTGTAGACCAGCTTGCGGATTTTGATGATGGTGAGGTCAATTTTGACCGGGGAGGAACCTTTTTTGGAAGTCTTGCTTGGCTCAGAACTACTCGGCTTTAGTGCGTTCACATTGAGACCTTTTTCAGTCTTGACCAGAACGAACTCCTCCAGCTCTATCTCCAATCTGGGGAGATGGATTTTTTTGTCCCACAGGTCGTTAAGGTTATATTTACCATATATCTTGGGGCAGGAGAGAAGGATGCCTTTGGGGAAACCGCGTGGGTTATAAATCTTCAGCCCCGAGATGTTTACTGAGGATTTGAGTAGGTTGAGAGAAAAATCGTCCAGACGAACCTTAGCGCCGGTCATATAAGACCCGCCCCTGGTTATTCCCAACTTGATTATCTGGTCTTTGAAAATAAAGGCGATAACTATGAGGCAGATAATCGCTACCAGCACTATTCCGGTAATGATGAGGAACTTTTTCATCGCTCTCATTTAATAAAATGTCCCCAGCGGGATTTGAACCCGCGTTGCAGGATTGAAAGCCCTGTGTCCTAGACCAGGCTAGACGATGGGGACTTTGGTTAAAGTATAAGCGAATAAATCCGCCTGTCAACTCTATGATTTTGAAATCAGAAATTAATTGGCAATTGACTTTTTTCTAACTCAATTATAAATTGGCAAAGAATTTATTTAATCAAGGAGGGAAAAAATGAGTGGAGATTATATCCTTTCCATAGACCAAGGGACAACCGGCTCCAGAGCCATCATTCTGAACCGAGAAGGAAAAATTATTTCTAGCGCCTATTCTGAATTTAGCCAGATTTTTCCTAAGCCCGGCTGGGTGGAGCATAATCCAGATGAAATTTGGCAGGTGTCGGTCAAGGTGATAAATCAGGCAATAGCTAGTTCAGGCATTTCCCCTAATTCCATTGCTGGAATTGGAATCACCAATCAAAGAGAAACCACGGTTCTTTGGGAACGAAAAACCGGAAAGCCGGTTCATAATGCAATTGTCTGGCAATGTAGAAGAACCGCGGAGATTTGCCAAAACCTGAAGAAAAAAGGCTATGAAAAAACTTTTTGCAAAAAAACCGGACTGGTAATTGATGCTTATTTTTCTGGCACTAAACTGAATTGGCTTTTAAAAAATATCCCGGGTGCAAAAAAGCGAGCCCGGGCTGGAGAGCTTGCCTTTGGCACCATTGATTCCTGGCTGATTTATAAACTCTCTGGGGGAAAGACCTTGGCTACCGACTATACTAACGCCAGCAGGACATTGCTTTTTAACATTGTCAAAAAGCAATGGGATAAAGAACTGCTTGAGATTTTAGGGATACCCTCTCAAGTTCTTCCCACGGTCCTTCCCAGCGCAGGTATTTTTGGACATACCGCTTGCCCGGAATTGCCTTCTGGAATTCCTATCTCGGGAGTGGCGGGGGACCAGCAGTCCGCGCTTTTTGGTCAAGCTTGCTTTGAAAAAGGGCTTGCCAAAAATACTTATGGCACAGGTTGCTTTATGCTTACCTATCTTGGGGATAAATATGTTCAGTCTAAATCCGGTTTGCTCACCACTTTGGCCTGCGACCCAAAAGGTGGTCCAGCTTATGCTCTGGAAGGCTCTATTTTCATCTCTGGCGCGGCAGTGCAATGGCTTAGAGACCAACTAAAAATCATTAAAAGCGCAAGTGAAACCGAAGAGATTGCCAGAAAAGTTCCAGATACCGCAGGGGTATATTTTGTGCCTGCGTTTGTGGGCTTGGGCGCACCTTACTGGGATATGAAAGCAAGGGGAGCTATTTTAGGACTTACCCGAGGCGCAAATTTTGCTCATATTGTCCGTGCAACCTTGGAGAGCATTGCCTTTCAGACTCGGGACCTTTTACTGGCAATGGAAAAGGATTTAGGGAGGAAAATTAAGGAACTGCGGGTGGATGGTGGGGCTAGTCAGAATAATTTTCTGATGCAGTTTCAGGCAGATATCCTCGGAATCCCGGTCAATCGTCCTAAAATGATAGAAACCACTGCCTTGGGAGCTGGTTATCTTGCTGGGCTGGGAGTGGGGCTTTGGAAGGATAGTAGCGTGGTGAAAAATCTGAGAGAATTAGATGCCCTATTTGAACCAAAGATGAGCAAGAAGCAAAGCGAGAGGTTATATCAAGGCTGGAGCTACGCAATAGCCAGAGTCAAGCACGATTAGAACTTTGACTTCCTCTCTCGCTTTACTAAAATAAGCTTAAACCAATGAAGCTGATTGCGGACTTTCACATTCATTCTCGGTTCTCTCGTGCCACCAGCAAGGATTTATCTCCAGAAGAGATTGACTACTGGGCAAAGATAAAAGGGCTGAGCATAATAGGCACCGGCGATTTTACTCATCCAAAATGGTTCCAAGAATTGAAGGAAAAGTTAGAGCCAAAGGAGCCCGGACTTTATCAATTGAAAGAACAATACCGGATTAAGAACCGAGTTCTACCAGAAAATTTAAAGCCAGTTCGGTTCGTTTTCACCACTGAAATCAGTTGCATCTACAAAAAAGCGGGCGCGGTGCGTAAACTTCATCATTTGATTTTGGCGCCCAGTGCAGAAAGCGCTTTAGCTATATCTAAAAGGCTTTCTAAAATTGGCAACCTTGCCTCAGACGGCAGACCGATTTTAGGGCTTGATTCTAAAAACCTTCTGGAGATTTTGTTAGAAAAAGATAAGGACGCGGTTTTGATTCCTGCCCATATCTGGACTCCTTGGTTCAGCCTGTTCGGCTCAATGAGCGGATTTGATGCTCTGGAGGAATGCTTTGAGGATTTGACTAAAGAAATTTTCGCCTTAGAGACCGGCTTAAGCTCAGACCCGGCTATGAACCGAAGGCTCTCAAAATTGGATAGATATGTCTTAGTCTCCAATTCAGATGCGCATTCTCCCAAGAACCTGGCAAGAGAGGCTTGTTTATTTGACTCTGAACTAAATTATTATCAAATGGTCAATGCACTTCGCTTTCCCAAAAAAGGATACTTAGGCACCATTGAGTTTTTTCCAGAAGAAGGGAAATACCATTTTGACGGGCATCGTAAATGCGGAATTTGCCTTTCTCCAAAAGAGACCAAAGCCTATAAAGGTATCTGCCCCAAATGCCAGAAGCCTTTGACCATCGGCGTGATGAACCGGGTAGAGGAGCTTTCGGACCGAAGCGAGCCAAAAGAGCCAGAAGCAGGAGCGGATTATCTCAGTTTGATTCCACTTGCGGAGATAATTGGAGAGATAATGGAAACTTCTTCTCAAACCAAAGCAGTGGAGAAAGAGTATTTCCGATTGGTGAGCAAATTAGGCGCAGAGTTAGAGATTTTGATGGACACTCCTCTGAAAGAGATTGAGAAGGAGTTTCCACTTTTAGCTTTGGCAATTGAACGAATGAGAAATGGCAAGGTTATTGTCCAGCCTGGTTTTGATGGTGAATATGGTATAATCAAAGTCTTTGAAGAAGAAGAATTGAAAAGACTCAAAACCGCGCAAGAGGGATTTTTTCAATTATCCCAGTCCGCTAAACCGCCAAAAGAAAAAGCGGTCTTAGAAAATGTTTTAAGGGCAGAAGATAAAAAATCAGAGCCAAAAATTGAGCAGGGACTTTTAGGAGAAATTATAGAGCCTTATTGTTCGCTTAGGGGGTTAAATTCTGCTCAGAAAAAAGCAGTGGTATCAAAAGCAAAAGCGCTTTTAATCCAGGCGGGTCCAGGCACTGGTAAGACTAAAACCTTAACCCACCGCATAGCCTATTTGATTGAAACCGGTATTGCTAATCCCGAAGCGATTTTAGCATTGACCTTTACCAATAAAGCTAAAGAGGAGATGAAAGCAAGACTCCGAGGGATGATTGGAGAAAAAGCAGAACAAATCTGGGTAAGCACCTTTCATAGTCTGGCTTATAGGTTAATTCAAGAATTGGTTGGAGCTAAGGAAGGGCTTTCTCTTCTGGATGAGCTTGCTAAAGAAAAATTGTTAAAAGAACTTTTGCCGGAATTGAGCCAGGCTAAATTGGCGCAAGCCCTTAAGCTGATAGCTAAGGCAAAAATCAACTTGATTTCGCCAAATGAAATAAAAGGAAATGCGGACTATCCAGACTGGTTTCAGGAGGTCTATCAACGCTATCAAGATAGGCTTAAGGACCAAGCTCTTTTAGACTTTGAGGAGTTGAGTTTTCGCTTGGCAAAAATCTCGGAGACTAAAGAAACCGCCAATCAAATCTGCAACCGCTGGAAATATATCTTCGTGGATGAGTTCCAGGATTTGGATTTTAGTCAGTATTATTTATTGAATAAATTGGTGGGAGAGAACGGGAATATCTCAGTGATTGGGGACCCGAACCAGGCGATTTATGGCTTCCGAGGCGCAAGCTCAAAATTTTTTGAACAGTTTATAAAAGATTATCCAAACGCAGAATTGATTGAGCTTACCCATTCTTTTCGCTTAACCGAACAGATTCTTAAAGCCTCAGCCCAAGCACTTCCCAATTCGGAATTCAGCCCGATAAAATCAGAGGTTCAAGGAGCAAAATTAAAAATTATTGAGCTGGCAACCGAGCGCGCAGAGGCAGAATTTATTGTCTCAGAGATTGAAAAACTGATTGGTGGAATAGGATTTTTTTCCTTTGATTCCGAGAGGGCGAAAAGCGGGGAAGGGATAAGCGTCCAAAGTTTTAATGAAATCGCAGTGCTTTTTAGAACTAATACTCAAATTCCAGCTTTGGTTGAAGCGTTCTCCCGGCTGGGCATTCCTTATCAGGTTTTTTCAGAATCTCCGCTCCAAAGCAGGTTTTATAAATTTTTGCTCTGGCTTTTGTCAATTCTTTCTGGAAAAGCAACTAAATTTATCTTGAAACTCGCGCTTAAAGAGATTTTTCCCAATGAGCGAGTTTTCCCGGAAAATATCCCAGAGCTTAAAAACTGGCTTGAGCAGAGAAAATCTGAGGAACCGACAAAAATTTTATTATATCTTTTGGAATATGCAGAAAGGCTTAATCCGCTTGAGATAATTGATAAAATTTTCCCTCTGAGCAATGAAGCTGATGATGAAAAACCAGAAAAGGAAAAAATCAAGGAGCTGGTTTTAGAGCTGGTCGCTCGGAAGGCAAAGCTGGAAATTATTAAAAGCCCCTCGCAGGTTCTGGAATTGCTCAGTTTAGTAAGCGCGCAGGATTTTTATGACCCAAACGCAGATAGAGTCTCGCTCCTCACCATTCATTCCGCAAAAGGATTGGAGTTTGAGGTGGTCCTTTTAGCGGGCTGTGAGGAGGGGATAATTCCGCATATCTCGGCAAAAAGCGATGAAGAGCTAAATGAGGAGGCAAGGCTTTTTTATGTGGCAATGACCCGAGCTAAATCGCTTCTCTACCTCACCCGAGCTAAAAAACGACCTCTGTTCGGAAAAATCTCCGAGCAAGCCCCTTCCAGGTTCCTAACCAGAATCTCTGAAGAGCTAAAAGACCTGCTCCAGCCCTCTCCCCTTCCCCAAAAGCCAAAACAAAAACAATTAGGATTATTTGAAAAATAAAAATTTCCCTGCCCCAAGGGCTATATCCACCCACAAAAATTTTTGACTTTTAATAATAAAAATGGTTTTATTTTATAAAAAGTTCTTATGAAAAACCACAAAATAAAGATATATATTAATGGTAAGAAAGTTGAAACATTAGAAGATATTTTTCCTAATAAACCTGGATTAAAAATATTATTTATTGGAAAAACTCCGGCACCGGTTAGTGTTAAAAAAGGACATTATTTTCAAGGTAGACATGGAAGAATGTTCTGGAATAAATTAAGAGAATATCAAATTTTAAAAATACCAGAGGATGCTGAATTTGAAGACGACTATTTATTGCCAAACGGATTTGGAATAACAGATATTTGTAAAAAACCTAAAGGATTTATGGAAGAACCTTCAGATGAAGAATACAAAAATGGGGCTCAAAAAATTATCAATTTAATAAAATGTTATAAACCATTAGTGGTTGTATTTGTCTACAAAAAAGTGCTTGACCAAATATTAAAAATTGCTTTTAAGATAACCGAAAAAAGTAAGTATGGTTTAAATTCAGAATTAGAAAATATCTTTAAATGCAAAGTTTTTGTTTTCCCAATGCCGGGAACGCCTTGTAAAAAAAACCAAGCGGATGATGCCATGAAGCAGTTGAGCAGAATAATTAAAAAGTAATTCGAATGCAAGATACGATTAGTTTTTCTTAAAAATTGGCAATTTTGGGGAGATGCGGAGGAAGGAGAGGAGTCCGAGGAGGATAAGCATCAGGGTAATAATAATTTCCTGCCAGGTTGGGAAGTAATGGGCATTGCTTTTAAGCAAAAATCCGATGATGGTCACATTCAGGCGGTTGAGAATCAAGCCCAAGAAAACCAGCAAAGAGCAAACCAACAATCCACTCTTGGTTTCTCGTATTTTCTGGAATAAGAGAAAAATTACTGGAGCGAGAACAAATAGGATAAATTCTATAAAGAACCAGATGGTGATATAGAAACTGTCTGATAACTCGGTCCATTTTTGAGTGCGGACAAAATCAGCCAGATATAGCGAAAGATAGATTATTAGCGAGGCTAAAAGCATTTTGCCCAAGGTTTTGATGATATGCTCTGGGATTTTCCATCCGCTGAATTTTTCCGCGAGAGATAGAAACAGGAATAAGGCTCCGATTCCAGCCGGGAATGAGGAGAATAAAAATAAAATTGGTAGATAAGCTGAATACCAGAGCGGATGAATTTTTTCTGGCGCAAGCAAGAATACACTTCCCAATGAGGATTGATGAAGAATAGAAAGGGTTGCTCCTAAAATTGCAAGGAGCACACAGAATTTATGAAGAAATATATTAAGTCTTGTTAGGTTCCAGGCTTCAGTTATGGGGATGCTCAATTCGCTCATAAGCACTGAAAGATAAAGTGCCAAGCACCAGGCAACCTCAAACATTGGCGAGTGATAGTTCCAATAAATTAGCGGATGCCAGAAATGAAGCGGAAGCCCCAGGTCATAAATCAGTCCAATGATAGCTAAACTATATCCAGTGAAAGCAAGGAGCACTCCCACTCTCACCACTGACATTATTTTCTGATAACCGAGCAAGAAAAAAAGCGCGCAAAAGATAAATCCGCCTGCGCTCAAAGGAATTATGCTCAAATCAAACCAGACCCATAATCCCCAGGGAACTGCATCCGAGAGATTGGTGGATGCGCCCAAGCCTTTTGAGAACCTGACCCAGCTTGAATAGATTCCCAGTAGAAAAATTATGGTTAAAACCACATAGCCAAAAAGCGCGAAGGGGCTTCTGGCTAATTTAGCCTCTGCCTTTATAAATTCCTGTGATTGGCTTTGTTCCTCTGATACCTTTTTTCTTCTTTTAAATAGCCACCAGAGACCGGTAAAAATAGCTCCTAAGCCAATTGCGGTTGGAGGCACGCTTTTCATAGCAGGCTCGCTCAGCTTGGGCAAAGGCTCAGTTATCTTCGGGATGCTCAAGTCCAGTTTAGTCAGGTCCCGGTTAGCAATAAACAAAACTGAGCTTCCTCCAACTTCTTCTTCGCCAAAGATGCGCGGGAAATAATGCTCAGGTTTTTCTCGCAGGCGGGATTGGGCAATTTTTAATAGTTCCTCTCGCTCTCCAAAACTGGTTGCGCCAGTGGGGCAGATTTGGGCGCAGGCTGGCTCTTCTTTTTTTTCCAAAAGATGGATACAGAAATCACATTTGCGCACCAAAGGATGGGTTAAGTTCCATTGATAGCGTGGAATATGATAAGGACAAGCAATAAAACAATAGCGACAGCCAATACATTTGTTCGGGTCATAAAGCACGGGTCCTTCTTGGGTTTTTTTCAATGCTCCCACTGGGCATGCGCTTGCGCAGGCAGGGTTTAAGCAATGCCTACAGAATTCCCGGACAAAAATTTCATCAAATTGTTTAACAATGGTAAAGGTTTCTCCGTCAAGCTCAGGGGGATTTATTTCTCCGGGGAGATTATGAGTCTCTTTGCAACCTGCGGAACAGGCGCCACAACCAATGCAGAGAACTGAATCAAATAAAATAGCCTTTGCCAACTTTCACCCCACTAACAAGTGATTCTAAAATTTTACGATTCTGAACTCGCTTTGGCAAATTAGTTTATTTCTTTATATGATATAAAATTCTTCTAAAAATTTGCAATGAACAGAAATGCTGATTTGGATTAGCTTTAATATGGTTTCAGAGTTATATTTTAAAAAGGAGCAAAAAGTGGATTTTTTAAGGAATCAGAGGCGCCTTTTATTATCGGTTCTGGTTTGGGCATTTTCTTTTTTTGACATATTTGGATTAAAAGCAGAGACCGGGGTTAAAAATAGTTTGCCTAAGCGAATTCGGATGGTCTCGGCTCCATTTGTGGGGGTGAAAGAGACAGAGGATAAACTTAAACCTCTGTCCAATCATCTTGAGAAATCTTTAGGAACCAAGATAGACTTTAGGGTTTGTAAAAATATTCTGGAGATGATAGAAGGGTTTCGGGATAATCAAATAGAATTGGGCTATATGGGACCTTTTGCTTATATTGAGGTTAATCGGTTGAGTGGCGCTGAGGTGATTGCGCTGGAGCTTTCTCCGGAAGGAAAACCGGGCTATTATGCAATAATAATTTCCTCCAAGCGGTCTGGAATAAAGAATTTGGAGCAGGCAAGAGGCAAGGTGTTTGCCTTTCCAGATGCGGACTCCACTTCTGGATTTTTGGTGCCGAATGTTTATTTTCTAAAGGAGCGGAAGGAGCCGATTTCTAATTTTGCCTCCCGGACCGCGCTGGCAGGCAGTCATTTAGAAGTAGTAAAAGGGGTAGGGAATGGGAGTTATGATGTAGGTGCAACCAATGATATAGATTTTATAAGAGCAATAAAAATTTTAGGAACCTCTCAAGCGCAGTTTAATATCCTCTGGAGAAGCAAGCTCATTCCCGGCTCTCCGATAGTGGTGAAAAAGGGTCTTCCAGAGAGTTTGAAACAGGCAATCTTGAATGCCCTTCTGGAATTTAATCAGGATAAAGTCGCATTGGAGAAAATGGGAACCGGTGGGTTTGCTCGAGGCAAGGATAGTGATTTTAATCTGATTCGGGATTTGGAGAATTATCTCAAGCATTAAGGCTTGATGAATTTCTGCTACTCTCTGATTAGAAACCGACCAAGGTTTTCATCTCTTGTTCCAAAGAGAGTAATTTCTCTATGGAGTTTTCAATTTCTCTTGCCCGGCTTGCGACCTGCTCAGCCACTACCCGGATATTGCTCAGGCTTTGAGTAAATTCTTCGCTGAATTTAGCCTGGAGGTTCATAGAGCTTGAGATTTCTTCGCTGGTGGAAACGCTGAGTTCAATCAGTTCAGAAAATCGCTCAAAAGCGTCTCCAGCTCGATTGGCGAGCTCTGCGCTTTTATCCATTAATTGGGCTCCTTCTCGGGTCGCTTTAATCGCTTGGGCAATGGCATTAATAACATCTTTGATTATGCTTCCGATTGAGGCATTAAATTGTTTGGTCATATCTGCTAATTTCTTCATTTCATTAGCAACCACTGCGAACCTTTTTCCGGTCTCTGGGGTGGCTGCGGATTCCACCAGCGCATTGAGCGCCAGGAGATTGCTCTGGACTGAAATCTCTTCAATAATTGCCACGATTTCCTTGATTTTTTGGGAATGGCGTTCCAAGAGTTCCATACTTTGTTGAATTTTTTTGACCTGATTTTGGGCACTTTCCTCCGCATTGATAGCGTCAAAAAGAACTTCTTTGCCCTGTCTAAAGGCTTCAAAGGTCTTTTGAGCAGAGCTTTTGATGTTCTCGCTTTTTGTCTCCAATTGTTTAATAATTACCACCATTTCTTCTAAACTGGACTGGGCTTCTTCCATAGAGGCAGATTGAAGCATAGAGCCCTCAATTTGCTCTTTGGCGATATTAGAGAGCAATTGAGTGGTGGAATCAATCAGCGCAGTGGTCGCTTTAGTTTTAGTCATCACCTCTTCCAAATGCAGGACATAACCTTTGATCGCGGTTCTCATCTGGTAAAAACTTCCAGCTAACTGGTTGGTCTCATCATCCGAGATGAGAAAGGCGCGGTCTTCAAAATTTCTTTGAGCGACCAGATTGGCTTCCCGGACCATTGCCTGAATCGGAGAAAAAATCTCTAAGGAGGCAAGCAGAGCAAATAAAATACAGACCACCAAAATAATCGGGATGAACCCTAAGGCAAGTAGCTGGAGTTTTCTAATTTCTTCTTTTATTTTCTGTCCGCTATGGATTTTGCCCAAAATAAAATTAGTTTGGGGAAGAAGCTGAAAGGCAACGATGTTGGCGGTTTGGACTTTAGAGAAGACGCCTTGATTTTTGCCCAGCATTTCTTTTATCTGCTCTTTAGTAAGGGAAGATTCAGGGTCTCCGAACAAAATTTGGCCATCTTTGGAGATAAGAAAATAAGTTTCAGCTGAGCCAGAATTTTGTTGAAAGAACTTTTTCAGAGCCTGGGGTTCAGGGAGAATCGGGAGAGTAGCGATTTCTGCTTTGAGTTGGCTCTGATAAAGCTCTGCGGATTTATTTTTAATAATCTCTAAACTTTTAGAATAAATCAAGAGAAAAGAGATGGAGATGGCAAAGATAGTTAAGGAGCTGAAATAGATGAGCAATTTAATTCTTAAGCTAAACTGAAAGAGATTTTTTTCCTCTATGATTTCAGGCTGTTGATTTAAGAAAAGCTCCCAATTATCTTTAAAGGTTTGCTTAAACAGTAAATACTGTAAGGGAAAAGCCAATAGCCCGCAAGCAAAGGCAACAATTAAGATAAAAAAGCTTTCTGAGGTAGAGAACCCAACTCGGTAATAAAAGATGAGAGCAAGTGCAATGCCGGCATAGAGCCAAAGGAGCAAAGAAAGCCCCGCGGATTTAAGAGGGAACTTTAAAAAGGCGTTAGCAATTTCCAAAGCAGGGAGAGCTCTAAGCCGGTAACTTTTCAACTTGGAGTTGAGTCGGGTTCTGATTAGAAACCAGCTCAAGAGGAAAGCCATCCCCATTACCAGACCGACTGCTCCGATGCTTAAAATTTGTTTCGGGGCGATGGTGGTAATCCGCCGAATCAAAAAAATTCCGATAATCAGAAGAAATACCAAAAGCAAAGAGAGAAGAAATAATAATTTAATAGCCGGGATAACCTTTTTCTCCTCTTCTTTGCTCGGCAGGTTAGGGGAATGCCAAGCAATAATTGGTAAAAGCCAAATTTCATTTCCAATAATCTGGGCAATGCCAGTAGTGGAGAGAATGATAAGCACCCAGATAACACTGGGAACCACCATTCTGGGCTCCAGAGTAAAGGCATGTTTGAGTAAAAACACAGTGACCAGCACCACCACTCCGCTTATCCCAAAGCATTCTGCTAAAAGCTGGATTCGGATTCGGTTGATTGATTTTTCCGCCATTATTTCCCCCGCGTTTTGTTCATTTTATCAGACTTTTTGTTTTTTGCATAGAAAAAAATAAAAAATTTTGGAAACCGGAATAAAAATGGTATCCCCCTGGTAAGAGTCAAGATAATGGGGAAAAAGGGCTTGAGAGAGGTTAAAGAGATGAAGAGGAAAGGCAAGGCTCGGATATAGTTATCTAACCTTTTTTATTTTTAGATAAACTCTTCACCCAAAATCTGGACAAAAAAGAAATGGGGATACAATATTATTCCCCATCGCTTTTTTCCATAACTGGGCAAAAACTTAAGTTCTCTTTTTTCTGGCACGGAATTCAAGGGTTAAAGGAGTGCCAATAAGTTCAAACTCCTTAATTAGTTGATTGGCAAGAAAGCGCTTAAAAGGCTCTTTGATAATCTCCGGATAATTGACAAAAAAGACCAGGCTCGGCGGCTTGGTCCGGGTCTGGGTCGTATAATAGATTTTTAAGGGCTTGCCCCGATAATTGGGAAGTGGTGCCTGAGCTAAAATTTTACCAAGCTTTCGGTTCAACTCGCCAGTGCCAACCCGGGCTTGATAATCTTGATAAACCCGGTCAATCAAAGCAAATAGCTTATCTATGCCATAGCCAGTTTTAGCAGAGATAGGAATCACTGGCGCAAAGCTCAAATGCCAGAGGCTTTGTTTGACCGCTTTTTCAATCTCTTTCAAAGAAACATCCGGCTTTGGCACCAAGTCCCATTTATTGAGCAAAATTATTACCGCTCTTTCTCGTCGGAGAAATAAACCGCCTAACCTTGCATCCTGGTCAGTTGCGGTCTCCATTGGGTCAAGCATTAAAAGCGCAATATCTGCCCGCTCAATTGCCTTGATGGCTCTGAGCACACTGATTCGCTCTAATTTGGCAGAGATTTTGGCTTTCCTACGGATGCCCGCGGTATCTATAAAAATATATTTTTTTCCCCCGATTTTAACCTCACTATCCACTGCGTCTCTGGTGGTGCCGGGCTCAGAGGTGACCAATAACCTTTCTTGACCCAGGATTCGGTTAATCAGGCTGGATTTCCCCACATTGGGTCTGCCTATCACCGCGATTTTAGGAACGGTCTCAGTCTCGGACGGTTCTAATTCCTTCAGGCTCGCTCCCGGCAGTTTTTCTGCAATTGCCTCCATCAATTCCGCAACCCCTCTTCCGTGAAGCGCAGAAATCGGAAAAATTTTGTCAACCCCTAATTGATAAAACTCCCAGGCAAATTTCTCCCTCCGCTCATTGTCCGCTTTATTGGCAACATAAAACACCGGCTTTTTCAATTTTCTCAATTTCTCCACAATCATTTGGTCAGCTGGATTCAGCCCCTCCCGAACATCCATTAGAAAAATAATCAACTCTGCCTCTGAAATAGCAATCTCCAGTTGCTCCTCTAAATTTAAATGCAACTCATCTTTTTCCTCAGGAACCCATCCGCCCGTGTCAATCAAATTATAGACCATCCCGTTCCAGTCCATCCGGGAATAAAGCCTATCCCGGGTCACCCCAGGCAAATCATCCACTATCGCAATCCTTTTCCCTGCCAGACGATTAAAAAGCGTGCTTTTTCCCACATTGGGTCTTCCCAGAATCGCAATGGTAGGAATTTTTATACTTCCCTTTTGGCTCATCGGTTATAGATGATGCCCCAGATTTAACCTTTCTGCAAACCAGATAATCAAAAATAATTTCTAAGGATAGGAATCAGCTTTTGGTTGACAATGAGGAGGGATTTTTTATAGTTGAATTCAAGGTGAGCTATGAGGATTTTGGTTTGCGTTAAGTCGGTGCCGGATTTGGAGTCTAATTTCCGCATAAATTCAGAAGGGAATTTTTATGAGCCCTCAGGATTAAAATTTCACCTCAATGAGTATGACCTATATGCGATAGAGAGTGCGGTGCGGATTAAGGAGCAATTTAAGGATACCAAAATCACTGTTATCTCGGTTGGACCGAGTCGGGTAGAGGCAGAGATTAAAAGGGCGATGGAATTAGGAGCGGATGAGGGAGTGAGGATAGAAGCGAATGAAGGCGAGATGCAAGATGCGGTTTGGGTTGCGGGCTTGATTGCGAGTTTCGCCAAGGGGAAAAATTTTGAGCTTATTTTATGCGGGGTGATGAGTGAGGATTTAGGGGGTGCGCAGGTAGGACCAATGACCGCGCAATTATTAAAGATTCCTTATGCGAGCACCGTGATTGCTTTTAACCTCCTCAAAGAGCGGAATTTAATAATCTGTGAGCGGGAGCTGGAGCAAGGAGAAAGGGACAAGGTGGAAATTTCTTTGCCCGCTCTTCTCACCATTCAATCCGGGATTTATCCGCTTCGGTATCCGAGCTTAAGCAATAAGCTCAGAGTTAAGCATCTAAAAATTCCCTGCTTAGTGATAGAAAATTTATGGGGAAAAAACCGAGTTGAGCATAAAGCCAGAGCATATTTTCCGGAGAGAATTGCTGGTTGTGAATTTTTGGAAGGAACTGCGGAAAAAATAGCAGAGCAATTGATAGAAAAAATCCGCGCTCGGCTAAATATCTTATGAGAAGAATGATGGCTAAAAAAATTTTAGTGATTGCGGAGCATAGAAAAGGAAAGCTCAACGCGGTGACTAATGAGCTGGTTAGTTTTGCCCAAAAACTGAGCGAGCAAACCAAAGCAGAAATTGAAGGGCTGGCTTTAGGCTATCCGGTGAAAGAGCTTTCAGAAGAATTTGCTAAAAAATCTGGTCTTAATGTGATTGGTTTAGAAAATAAAAATTTAGTCTTTTATAGTGCAGAGGCTTACCTTTTAGCCTTGAGAGAGTTTTTAGCTAAGGAGCGGTATGATTTTATTATTATTGCTCATAGCGCAACTGGCTGGGACTTTGCGCCTGCTCTGGCAATGGCTTTGGATGGAAATTTTATCAGCGGGGTAATTGAATTTAAGCCCGAGCCAGTTCGGTTTGTTCGGAGGATTTGCGGAGGAAAAATTTTATTGGAGATAGAGCCCATTCCAGAAAAAATTTCAGTTTTGAGCCTAATGCCCGGGGCTTTCAGACCAGTAGAACCAAAAACCCAAGGAAAAGTAAAAATTTTAAATCTAAACCTGCCAGAATTAAAAACTCGCGCGCTTGGTTATTTAGAGGCAAAGCCCAAGAGCTTAAACCTTTCCTCCGCAGAGGTGATTATTGCAGTGGGAAGGGGTATTGGTGGTGCGGAGAAATTGGATTTGATAAAAAATCTGGCAGGCTGTTTTGAACGCTCAGCCATTGGCGCCTCCAGACCAGTGGTGGATGCGGGCTGGCTGGGTTTAGAGCATCAGGTTGGTCAAACCGGGCAAACGGTTCAGCCAAGACTTTATATTGCCTGCGGAATCTCTGGTCAGATTCAACATCAGGTGGGAATGAATAAATCAGAGGTTATAGTAGCCATCAATACTGACCCCAAGGCAATGATTTTCAATCTTGCTCATCTCGGCATTATCCAAGATATACATAAATTCCTCCCGATTTTAATCAGGAAAATTCAGGAATTAAAAGCTCTTTAATGGTAAAAATAGTTCTCTCGGATTACTAATCAGCTTGAGGGGTGCGGTCAATAAATTCAAGGATATGGTTGGCAATTTCTTCCCCTTTGTCTTCCTGAAGAAAATGACCCGCATCTTTTATTACAATTTCTGGCTGGTCTTTAGCAGAGGGGATTTGTTCTCGGAACAATTTATCTACGCCTTTGGTAATCGGGTCTTGGTCAGAAAACATCACCAAGACCGGCTTATGCCAGTTTTTGAGAATTTCTCTTGCGGTTTTTAATTCTTTTCCTACTGGGTCTCCGGGGCTAATTGGCACCATCAGGGGCCAAGCTCTTGCTCCTGCCTTGTATTTAGGCTCTGGGAAAGGTGCTTCATAGCCATAGATGACCTCTGGAGGAAGATTTTTCCCCAGCACTGTGGCATTTCTGATTATGAGCCCGATAGGCAGGTCTGGGGTTCTTTCCACAAATTCTCGCCAGCGGATAAAAGCCTCTGGCATTTTTTCCTCGCCGGTGGGAAGCCCGGTATTCATAATTACTAATCGCGAGAATTTTTCTGGAATTAGGGTCGCCACCCGAAGCCCCACTAATCCGCCCCAATCTTGAACCACTAAAGTAATTTTTTCTAATTTAAGCGCGTTGATAAATTCCATAACAGTGTCCAGATGAAGCGAGTAGCTATATTCAGAGAGTTCTGTAAATTTATCTGAGCGTCCGAAGCCGATAAAATCCATTGCCAAGACCCGATGACGATTAGCGAGGATTGGAATCATTTTCCGATAGAGAAAACTCCAACTCGGCTCACCGTGAAGACATAGAATCGGATATCCCCTGCCCTCATCCAGATAATGAACCCGAAGCCCTTTTATTTCTAAATAATGAGGCATAAAAGAGAACCCCGGAAGATTTTTAAATCTCTCCTCCGGGGTTCTGATAATTGCCATTTTGTTATAAATTATACTCTGGGTTGGCTGGGTCAAAATCCTTATCAGTTAGACCCACATTTACTTTAATCTGGCTATAGAAAAAGCTCTCCTGAAGCTGATTATCCCAATTATAAATATCGGTTTTTATTTCAATCCCGGTCGCATAGTCCATATAATGAATTACCCGATAACAATAATAACCTTTGTTTTTATCTTTGGGAAGAATGTTCTCCATCACATAAACTTTTTTGCCATCCAGCTCCTGGATGCCGTGGTCCACTCGTTGAAGCTCGTTATTGGCAGTGCCTTTTTTATAGTCTCTTAAGTTCAGGTCTAAAGTAAATTTTAAGCCGACTTCCAGGGCATTATGATTGGTTCCCCGGGTGGCTAAAGGATTGGTATAATGTATCCAGATTGGCGCAAAACCTAATATCCCGCTTTCTCGGGCGCGAACCTTGTCCTTATACATTAGCTCATTATAAACCATTTCCCGGTCTTTCCAGGGACCCTCCAGCCATTTCATATAAATCCCTTTGGGCTTCTCCCGATATTTAAGCAAAATTGTCTCCACCCC
>Ga0123519_10001643_pt1 | contig 38189 bp, 18 predicted proteins | sample YelNatPaOPRAMG02_FD_87396 | JGI IMG/M metagenome (GOLD analysis project Ga0123519, IMG submission 87396) | Hot spring microbial communities from Yellowstone National Park - Yellowstone National Park OP-RAMG-02 (version 2) | ecosystem: Environmental > Aquatic > Thermal springs > Hot (42-90C) ...
ATCGAACGCAACTGAAGTGCTATGTTCTCCTAGGAAGGAACCTACAAGTTGAGGAACTGTTACAAGATGAAGCGAGGTAATATCGTTATCCTTAAAAAGAGATATGATTGAGGACATAAACTCGTTATATGTTGCATCGTCCAGTTTGCTTTGATAGGTATTTATCGCATCAATTACCACTCTGCTTTTTCCTTTTACTAAGGATTTAATTTCAAGAAAGTGCTCATCAACATCGAATGAAATCGGTGAGGTAAATATTATGTCAACCAAGCTATTCTTCTGCATGTTTTCAAGGTCTATGTCAAAATTTCTTGCATTTCTTATGAGTTCTGCAGGTCTTTCTTCGAATGTAACATATAGACATTTTTCGCCTTTTCTACATCCTTCTTTTGTAAATTGTAATCCTAGCACGCTCTTACCACTACCAGGAGAACCTGATATCATTACGGTATCTCCTTTTATGAACCCCCCATTAAGCATTTTGTCAAGTCCTTCAATCCCTGTCTTTACTCTCTCTTTATGAGCGTACACATCCTTTTTTGTAGAATAACATGCAAGACGTATCCCTTTATTGGTAATTACAAAAGGTAACCAGACCCCAGGCACTTTTTGACCTCTCAATTTTTCCACTTTAAGCATTCGTCTTCCATCTGCACGGTGTATAAGCCTGATTGTCCCCCTTGCAAGATAGTTCTCCATCCCAGAAAGTTCCTCACGCTCTACTATAAGAAAACTTGTAATCCCAAGCCGTGAGAGGTTGTTAAGTAAGGCTAAGGTATCTTTACGAAGTTTGCTTTCCTCGTCATACATGCTACTGAAAGTGGTAAGTGAATCTACCACAAGTCTTTTTACTTTATGAGATGAAACCGCATCTTGCAGAGCCGTGATTAGTGTAGATAATGAGAACATTCCAGGTCGTTCAAAAAAGGCTCCTGAGGGGATGCGCCAGTTCCCATCTCTATCAGGAAGAATTTCAAGAAAATTTACTTTCGACATGTCCCAGCCAAATCCACTCATATTTTTTATTATCTCTTCTTTTGGTTCTTCGAATGTAACATATAGCACATTTTCTCCTTTTTTTATCCCTTCCTGCAGAAACTGCATCCCAAATACAGACTTCCCTGTCCCGCTACCTCCAACTAGGATATACGGCCGTCCAGATAATATACCGCCGTCTAAACGCCTGTCTAATTCACTTATCCCTGTACCTATCTTCTCCGAATTTTCCACATCACTAAATCAGAAATACAGGTTTATTTCAATTTTCCAATTTCTCGTTATTAAAATCTTAAAAAATAAAAATAAATATCGTCTCTAAAACTAAATTTCACTTAATATCTTCTCAAATGCACGTTTGCTTTCAAGAGCATCTGAAAAATTCCTTACTTCAAGAATATAGTTACCTTTGTATCCTTTCAATTCAGAAATTGTCTTGCTAATAGGGGCATTCCCTATACCTACAGGCAGATGAACATCCTTCTCCCCAAAATTGTCATGAACATGCACATTAACGAACTTGTCTTTTAATCTAATCATATCTTCTATTCGTTTAGTTGTATTTGCATGTCCTAAATCAAAACACATGCCAATTTCTGCGCTTTCGAGCGCATTTCTTAAATCTTCTGCGCTTTCTAAAATAACCCATTGGATTGCAGGCATGTTCTCCAACGCAAGCCTAACTGAACGCTCTTTTGCATACCTGCCTAATCTTACTAACGACTGGATATTTCGTTTCTTTGCTCCTTCGCTATCTACAAAGGACATAGGCGAATAAAAACCAGGATGGATGGTAACTATCCCTATACCTATTTTTCTGCAACTTTCTATTACTTTCTCGACTGAAACCACCGAGGCTTGGAGAATGCTATCGTTTAAACTTGCTATGTTTACATCGGCAAAAGGCGCATGAACTTGTAAATTCAAATTGTAAGAAGGAGCAATACGCATAATCTCCTTTTCAATGTCAGGCAGGTAATGCTTGTATTCTGAAGTAATCTCCCAAATTCTAAAATCGTTCGAGACCATTTCGAACATCTTATCTATTGGCGTTGTTACAAATGATGGGCTCGCCACTCCTATCCTTTCATTTTTCCACATTCAACCCACATATAGAGTATAGAAGTATCACTATTTCACACTTGGGTCTTTTTCGTTCTTCACTTATACCAAAACGAATAAATAAGGTTCATGATTTTTGGTTATTCATGAAATACAAAACAATCCACGACCCAATACACGGTTCTATCAAAATGGAAGGTTTCCTTCTTGCTCTTCTCGAAACTCCAGAGGTGCAAAAATTACATGGAATACATCAACTCGGCTTGGCTTATCTTGTATTTCCAGGCGCACATCATACAAGGCTCGAACATTCTTTAGGTGTATGTCATTTTGCAAAAAGAATGTCCGAAGAATTAAACTTGCCAAAAGAGGAAAGATTAACTGTTCAGGCTGCAGGGCTTCTTCATGACCTTGGTCATGGTCCTTACTCTCATACACTCGAACATGTCTTGCACATGAAACTTGGTATAGACCACATGGAACTTACTAAAGACATCATAACTGGAAAACACGATTCTATAAAAGATCTCAAAGAGGGAAGAGAAAGAATTCATGAGATTTTGGAAAATGCCGGCTTGGACCCAAAAAAGGTAGCTTCTCTTGTTACTGGCGACGATGGAAAGGATAACGAAAATAACATCGAGTTGTTTTCGAAAGAAAAAAGGGATGAAAAAAAATACCTTGCGCAAATAATACACAGCCCCATAGATGCAGACCAAATAGACTACCTGCTAAGAGATTCGCATTATACAGGAGTTGCAGCAGGAACCATAGATAATCACAGGTTGCTCCAAACGCTTGCTTTGCATAACGGCGAACTAGTAATTACAAAAGGTGGTATAAACGCGCTTGAAGGGATGCTCGTTGCAAGAGCACTCATGTACTCAACAGTGTATTTCCATAAAACCGTGCGAATTGCCGAAGGGATGCTCGCTAGAGCAGTAGAAAGAATAGAAAAAGATAGAATGCTCGAATTTCAAAGTATGATAGATTCTGAATTCTGGTCTGAGATGTACTCTTTAGGCGGTTTCCAAAGAGAGACCATACTTAGAATAAAATATAGAAATCTTTTCAAGAAAGCATTTGCAATCATGGTTAAAGACATAAAGGAAATGGACGAAGCAAGCAGGGAAAGGCTCGCTTCTCTTGACAACGACAAAAAAAGACGCCAAGCCGAAGATGAAATTTGCAAAAAGGCAAAAATCCCAGAGGGTTACGTTGTTCTCGATTTGCCTAAAAAAGAACTTTTCCTATCCGAACCTAGAATACATAAAACAGACGTAAAAATCCTAGAAAACAAAAAATTACGTCCCCTTTCTAAATACTCACCTCTTGCTCGCTCTCTACAATTGAGAACAGTCCCAGATTGGGCTCTAATGGTATCCACAGATAAGAAATACAAAGAGCAGGTTGCAAAAGCAGCAAAAAGAGTCCTTCTTTAATCCATCATTGAACAAACCATTCCAAACTCTTTTTCATTGGTATCTTAGAAGATAAGATTACATCTCTTGTTTCTTTAGAGAATGGTCTTAGCAATTTAACAAACGCCAGGTAGCATGCTGACATAATACCCAAGCCGAACATTAACACAAGGATATCGTTTAATCCTAAGGAAATAAGATAATTCCTGACCGGATAGCAAACAAATGAAGCAAACAAAGATGCAATCGCTACCTTGGCAAGAAACCTTACTGGATACTCTGGCTTAACAAGCCTATGAACAAGCACACACTCATACGCAGTACCGAATATAGTTGCAAACATGGTCCCCAATATCGCACCCACAACCCCTATGAGAGGAATCAGAAAAAGATTTAGGGTAAAATTTATGCTACCAAATATCAACCTCGACGTTAGAAGTCTCTTTTCAGAATCTGTCGAAGATAGATAGGTAGCATTTATGCCACCTAACTTTGCAATAAAAAGTACGGGAAAATAGAGAAAGGCATAGTACGCAGCAGCCAAATATTCCTCACCATATAGAACAGATATGAACTCTTGCGAAAATATAAGACCTAGAGCACACGACGGAGTTACAAAAAAATAAAGATACTCAAAATAAACCTTATATGCATTCCTCAAACCCTCAAAATTCTTCTTTACATACAACTCAGAAATCGATGCAACCATCATTCCCCCCATCAATGCATTCGAAAAAAACGAAAGTAAAGTAAATGAAAAGGTATAGGCTATGTTGTAATATCCCGCAGATACATTCTTATCTTTTATAAAAGAACCTATCATCAAGGTATCCAATTCCTTGCCCAATGCCATGTTCATGAATAGATATAACCCAAGAACTACAGAATATTCAAGTATCCGCCTGCTCGATATCCCGCACGTACCACAGTCTTTCTCAAGAATCGTAGCATGTAACCAGTACGCAGAACCTACCGCTAACAAAGTATTACCTATCAACTGCACAAAAAGAATACCAAAAACGCCCAAGCCGAGACTCAAGGCATATACTGAATATATGAAATTAAAACTAAGATATACCAAGGTAAAGGTAGAAGTAAATTTCTGCTGAAAGGTAGATTGCAAAAAAGATTGATATACACCTGACAAACCTACCGGAATCAAGGTAACCGCAACTATCTTGAAATATATTCCGTCTTTTACATCTTGCAGCAATATCCAAGCCAAATTATCTGATAGAAAGAAAAGAGGTACGGAAAATAGTAAAATCGGTATCAACCTTAACTTTATTATCCTCCTTAAAAGTGTCCATTTCTTTCCATATTCAGGAATAAATCTAGAAGGAGCAAAATCAAGACCAAATGCAGCAAACGTCGATAGCACACTCGAAAATGACACTACCACTGAATAAGCACCCCAATCTACCTTACCTAAAAGCCTCGCAAGCACTATAGAAGACAAAACGCCTACTAACACACCTGCTGAGGTCGCAACAAAATTCCAGGCTATTCCCCTTGTTACCTTCTCAGCAAGCGTCAAAAAATCAACTCCTCATACAATCTCTCAGTATCCTTTGCTATCTTGTCCCATGAATAATGCTCAAGCACCTTCTCTCTTCCCCTTCGCCCAAGCCGCTCCCTTAACTCCTTATCTTTACTCAACTTCTCTATCGCATCCCTTAATCCTTCTACATCCCCTTCCTCATACGTCAATCCAGCCCCTTCTAGGTATTCTGGAACTTCTCCAACCCTGGAAGATATCACAGGCTTTTCCATCGCCATATATTCAAATATCTTAAGTGGACACCACCACATCCCATATCTCTTATACATCTCCTTCCTCTTTTCATCCTTCGATGGCGCAAAGGGCGCTACCAATATGTCGCATAAATTAAGATATCTCGGAACTTCCTCATGAGGTATCGCACCTACAGCCAAGCCGTTGCTCACTTGAACTTTTCCTCCTATAAGAAGAAGTTTGACATCCAAGCCCTTACTCGCTTCTATCAACATATCCACGCCATGCCATGGCTTAAACGCACCAGAAAATCCTACTACTACTGACCCTTTCAAAAACTCAAAAGACTTAAAATCCTTCTCAAGAGGTCTGAACATCTCAGGGTCTGCACCATTCTTTATAACTTTGCTATTAACTCCTGTATTCTTATCTATTATCTTCTTCAATATCCCAGTCTGGACAACCACGGATGAGGATAATTTAAAACTCGCTCTCCTTGTTATATTCCTTAACATATACCCTACCGAACCCTCGCCAAAACACTCTTCTAAAAATGGAGAGTTCACTTCAAGTACAGAAGGTATACCCGAAAGTTTACTCACCAAGCCGCTTATGTCAAATCTCATGTCGTGCCTTTCATGGATTATATCTATCTTCCTATCCTCAACTAACTTCTTAAACTTCGCACAGGCTCTTAATATCTCTAAGGTCATTAACTGCCTTATCCTTTCATAAGGCATGTTCACGGTTGGCGGAAAATAGTCTAAATGCAAAGATGTCGATAATACCTCAAATCCATCGTAATTTTTCCATTTCCAAATATCTTCTCTTCTTGACGCTTTACATACAACTATAACCTCATGCCCTAACTTGCGCAAACTCTTAATCACCGAATATACATGCGAAAAACCAGCATGCGGTGCTGGAAACTCCTGCTGTAACGCAAGATAGAGTATTCTCATCGTCCCTAAATCGCATCTTCATTAAAAATTTATTCCTACCTATGAATCGTTATCTTCTCTATCCCATGCACCAATTCTAAAATCGTCTCGTTCACAGGCATCTCAATACCTAATTCCTTACCCCTTCTTACAAACTCGCCCGTTATCTGCCCTATCTCCGTCCTCCTTCCATTTTCTATATCCTGAAGCATACTCGACCTATTCTCACACGTCAAACGCACCGTTTCATATACCCTATTCTCAAGTCTCCCTCTACTCTCAGGCAACCTAACAACTCTTTTCCCAACCTCGTAACATTCCAAAAAGATCCGCTTCATCATCCTTTTAATTCCAGGCAATTCTAACAAAACTCCATTCTTAACCTTAAGTAACGCAGTTAACGGATTTATGCACGCATTCACAACCGCCTTCGCCCATATCTCCCCTTCTATATTCTCGCTATATCTCGTATCAATCCCAGAACTCGTTAGCAACCTCGCTATCTCCCTATCTCCTACAACTGTCATCCCCAAGCCCGTATGCACTACATGCCCCGCTTCCGCAAAAGTCAATCCATGGCTTGTTATACCTCCTATCGCATTCCTACCTACTGCTCGCTCTATCGCTTCCAAATTACCCAAGCCGTTCTGCATCGACAATATCTTTGCATCCATCATGCTTTTTCTGTACTCTTTCGCAGCTGAATACGTGTCGTACGCTTTCACCGTAATTATCCCAAGGTCTATTTTTCCAAAATCTTCTAACTCTTTCGCAGAACATCCTACTGAAGGATTTACCACTAACTCGGTCTTTCCGCTTATTCTCAGTCCTCTCTCTCTTATCGCATCTGCATGCGCTCGCCTGCACACTAACATAACTTCATGCTCTTTACTTAATTTAGCACCTATAAAACTGCCAAGCGCCCCAGCTCCTATTATCGCAATTCGCATGCCATCCACATTCCAATCTAATCTATTATCCCTTGCGTGCTAAAATTCACATGCAAAACAATTCCCCAAGCCTGCCTTCTCTCTATGTATCTTGCAAAATTTCTTATTCGTTCTTATCTTTACACACGCCTCGCAAAGCATACTAACTGTACAATCTGACTTGTCCCCTTTTGCTATCTTATCCGCAATCTTCTCTGCATATTCCTCTATCTCTGGAAAATATTTCAGCATCTCTGAAACACCCCGCGCACTCGTAAGATACTGCGACACCGACGCCTGCGTTATACCCAACATAGTCGATATTTCTACCTGCTTCATTTTATGCTTGCTCGATAACTTCTTTACAACCTCCGCACGTATCGCAGGCAGAACCTTTGACACTATTAGTTCGCACGGCGTCTTCATTTCTATCCCCATACCCAAAAGATTATATGCCCTTATAATGTTAACGGTGTTATATAACACTGTTAAGAAATGTTAAGAGGTACCACCCATGCCTAAAATCTATAAAAACATACTCGAAACCATAGGAAATACCCCTCTCGTGCGTATCAACAATATCGCAAAAGGGTTCAAAATATTCGCTAAAATCGAAGCCCGAAACCCAGGCGGCTCTGTCAAAGATAGAATCGCTAAAAAAATGCTCGAAGACGCTGAATCTTCAGGTTTACTAAAACCTGGCATGCCCATCGTTGAACCTACCAGCGGAAATACTGGTATCGGCCTCGCTATCGTAAGCGCTGTTAAAGGTTACAGATTAATACTCACAATGCCAGAAAGCATGAGCCTCGAACGACGAAAACTACTCCAAGCCCTAGGCGCTGAACTCGTCCTTACCCCCGCTGAACTCGGCATGCTCGGCGCAGTTAAAAAATCTCAAGAAATCGCACAAAACCTAAACGCATTCATCCCAAGCCAGTTCGATAACCCCTCTAATCCAAATGCACATTCTCAAACCACTGCCCTCGAAATCTGGAACGATTCCGATGGGCTCGTTGATACCATCGTCGCAGGCGCAGGAACGGGCGGCACCATCACAGGCATCGCACATGCTCTAAAAACCAAGAAAAACATCCACACAATCGCAGTCGAACCTGCTGAATCTCCTGTCCTCTCAGGCGGCAATCCAGGAAAACACAAAATACAAGGCATCGGTCCAGGTTTCATTCCCAAAATTTTAGATAGAAACCTAATAGACGAAATTATCACCGTCTCATCAGAAAACGCAATAAACATGGCAAAAAGAATCGCTAAAGAAGAAGGTATCCTCGCAGGCATCTCTTCTGGCGCTTCTCTACATGCAGCCCTACAATACGCAAGCAGACCAGAAAATAATGAAAAATTCATCGTTGTTATCTTCCCAGACACGGGCGAAAGATATCTCTCTTCTGGTATCTACGATTAAAAGGTTATTATGAGGTGTTCTCACATGGATGACAAAATAAAAGAATTTAACGAACTCATAGAATCAATAATGGCTCGAGACCCCGCCGCTAAATCTAAACTCGAGGTTATCTTGTGCTATCCAGGTCTTCATGCTCTCTTTTTCCATCGTATCGCCCACTCGCTATACAAAAAAAATAGAAAAATATCTGCTCGCATCATATCTCAAATCGGCAGAGCACTCACAGGCATCGAAATCCACCCAGGCGCTAAAATAGGTAAAAATCTTTTCATAGACCATGGCATGGGCGTAGTTATCGGCGAAACAGCCGAAATCGGAAACAACGTTACACTCTACCATGGCGTTACTCTAGGCGGCACCTCCCTCGAAAAGAAAAAAAGACACCCAACTGTCGAAGATAACGTCGTCATAGGCGCCGGCGCTACTGTCCTTGGCGATATCACTATCGGTAAAAACGCACGCATCGGCGCAGGCTCTGTCGTCGTAAAACCAGTCCCTCAGGCTAAAGTTGTCGTTGGCATCCCAGGCAGAAACGTAGATACTGAACGAAAGGCACTCACAGGCTCTGCTGACCTTGACCACGCTAACCTCCCTGACCCTGTAGCCCAAGCCATTAAATGCCTACTCCATAAAATCGACTCACTCGAAAATGAAATCCAAAACCTCAAATCCGAAATCCATATCTTAAAAGAGTCAAATGAACCAAAAGAACCAAAGGAAAAAATGGCTCCCAAACAACATCTCCAACCTATCCAACCAGACGAAAATACCGAACCTAACATCAAACCTAAACATAAAAATCCTCAAAATGGCGAATCTATGAACGCTTAAACCTTTCTCCAGCATTCCGGTATATAGGCAAATTTATCTTTAGACTTATCCATCTTGTAATTATGTTTAGAATTAAACATCGTAAACACCTTTGTAAGCATTTTCAGCATATCTTATCAATTCTAATATCTTTTTTCTTACTCTCCATTTTATTCCCTTTCTCATTCACTATTACCACAACCGCTTCTGTAACTACCATGAACGCAAAACTCCCAAGCCCACGCGACGGCATGACCTCTGTTTGGACTGGCTCAAACACTTACTTATTCGGCGGCAGAAACTCTTCCTCTTTCTTCGACGATATCCTCTGCTACAACACTTCTTCTGATTCTTTAACAAAAATGAACGCAAAACTCCCAAGCCCGCGCACATATTCTACCTCTATCTGGACTGGGCAATTCATATTTATTTTCGGCGGAAGACAGAACAAAACTTTCTACAACGATATCCTAAAATACGACCCTATTAACGATACAATAACCAAAATGAACGCTACCCTCCCCACGGGTCGCGAAACCGCTTCTGCTGTCTGGGACGGCAAATTCGCTTACCTCTTCGGTGGCTTGGATGGCTCATCTTACCTCGACCAAATACTCAAATATGTTCCTTTTAACGATTCTATCCAAATCCTGAACTCAAAACTACCCTCTGGCAGATACGCAACTAGCGCTATCTGGAACGGCACTCACGCTTTCATTCTCGGAGGTAGAAAAGGTTACACATTCTATAACCAAATCGTTAGGTTCGACCCCGCTAAAAATGAGGTTAAACTTATGACATCAACTCTCCCTAATGGCAGAGACGTAACTTGCTCTATTTTCGATGGAAAAAACGCCTATATCTTCGGCGGTTACAATAACAAGGACGCTTTAAATGAAATTATCAAATACCATCCTCAAACAGATTCTATCTATCTTATGAACTCCACATTACCAAAAGGCAGGTTCGGCTCTTGTGCTATTTTCGATGGTCAATATGCTTATATCTTCGGCGGCTCTGACCTTAAAGGTTCCATGAACGACATCTTAAAAGTCAATATCTCTAACATGAAATCTGTTCCCATATCCCCTTTCTCTTTCCTCATGGGGTTCAGATTCTTACCCCTCATCCTTATCGTTTCTATATCTATCGTTACACCCATTCTTTACTTCAAGTTATCAAAAAGATTTAAGAAAAAACTTCCTAAAACAAAACAGAAATGAAAATTTGTTCGAGCCTTTTTCTAACCTTTCTAAAATCAATTTTTATGCATATTTATCTAAAATCTATAATCTATCATGTAGTTCTATCAAAATTCGAAAAGTTCGAATCCTTATTTTTTAACTCACATTCAAAGCACATTCGTAATTAAAACTCATTAACTCATTTCAACTAAAATATTTCATAATATTTCAAATCTATTTTTATAATATTTTTTATAATATTAAAAAATATTTCTAACATTTATAATTTCACATATAATTTCACATTAATCATTTTTGATTTTTTTCAGAAAATCTTTTTTCAGCAAATCTCCACACCCTCCTCCACGCACACCCATATATGCGTACCATCTAACTTTCTTCTCTTTTATTCTAAAGTTACTTCCAATATCACATCTACTATACTTACCTGTGCAACTCCTGAAATTATCACCCTCACAGAACTTAAATCTGATATTATCTTATAGTTACTACCCCCTGTTAACGTCCTCACATCTCCTACCTTTACATCTGTATATACAGACGGTGAAAATTCTTTTGACAAACTCTTGTTAAAATACTCGACCCAAGCCTCTGGATATGCAGTAGAAAAATTCAACTCAACAAATTGAGTTGGCGTAAATTTCTTTACATTCTTCCCTTCTCCACTCACATACAATAACTTTGTGCATACACTCCTTGTAGATGAGCCACTTGTCGATTTCGATTCCCCAAGTAAAGAATTCACTACTACCATTACCGTCACATTACCAGTAGAATTATCTACAGAAAATTGAGGTCCAAATAGCACAACCTGTCCATATGGCGGCTGGTCTAAAACTATCGCACCATTCTCATAAGACAAAGTCTGATCTACATATTCTATATTGTTTGATGCATACTCCACACTCCCCCCAGATGCTGATACTATTACCGTCCCAGTCATATCCCCACTTGACCAATCGCATGTACCATTCTTCACATTGAAATAAGAACTCGTTGTTGATATGCTCAAAGTCCCCTTACTCGTTGATGCTAACATGGGCACCCCTGGTATCCCTAACGATACTGGCGTATGCATCACTATATCTATATTACTCTGCAATATCTGCAACTCTACTGTCGCTTTTAACCTCGCAAATTGTTCTAAAACCTCCTGATTATGGTCTGCTTCCCTGTCTTTCATCCAAGCCGGAACCCAAAATGTGGTTATTGTGGAGAATATCGTAAGTATTATTATTATCGCAAACATCGTCCCTACTGTAGAGGCTACTCCTCTTCGCTCCATTTTCGCCATACTTATCTTCCTTATTCTCCTTATCATCTTTTCATCTCCCTTTTATCTCCCTTCTCCACACACTAACCCTTTTTAATTTATATCCTTTCTTTTTACCATTTTATCCTTTTTTTATTTTGTATCTGCTACTTCTCTGTTCTATACTATTCCCTATTCCATTCTATGCTCTACTCCATAGTAGCCAATATTATCGATTGCCTAAATGCTAACCTAACTGTATGGTTCAACCTAAACGATATGCTCTCTCCATCTATCACATATATCGAATACTCATCATCAGGCAGATTACTCTCTGACAAAGTATCTTTAAAGAACCCAAGCCAGGCATCTGTGTATTTTGTTACTATCGTTAAATTAACATAATTCGCATCTCCACCTAGAGTTAATCTCTGCAAGGTATATACCTGCTCTCTTGAAGATACTATCTTTGTTATCACTCCAAGAACATTCTTTTCCGCACTCGATTTTGTTACAGTATCCCCGTATATCGTTATCAACGAAAGTTCAAGCGAATAATTGTATTCATCGCTCCCTTCGCTACTTACATTCTCAATAACAAACTTTGGTTTATACTTCATATACGCTCCAGAACCTTGCGAGATTATTACCGCTCCATTCTCATATATCACAGAACCTGACGCATAATACTGGTTGTTTACATAATATCTTAATCCTCCACCACCAAAACTTACTGTTGCACTCCCGTATCCTGTCTCACCTATCGTAAGATTACACAACAAATCTGCAGGATATATGGATAACTCTGAACTCGGCGATGGCGCAAATATCGGTATCCCCCTCGAACCCATGGAAATCGGTGTGAATAGTGTCAAATTCGATTGTTTTAAAATATGATTGTCTATACTTGCTTTAAGCATCCCAAAATCGTTCTGCACTCCTATAAAATGGTTCGATTCTGCCTCTTTTGCTAAATAAGGCACCCATACACTTGTAAAGATTGTAAGCGCTAACATCAGTATCAAAATCGTAAACGTTATTGCAATTGAACTTGCTATCCCTTTCCTTGACTGATTACTCAAAACGCGCCTCAACTTATTCCTCATCATTCTGAAATGCACCTCGTCTTATTTATTTTTATTTATCTTCCTACTTCTGTTTATCTAACCTTATCTAACCTAACCCTAACCTGCACTCGTGCCAGATACTATCACATCGTCAAGGTAGAATCCATAATACGGCGTTTGTGTGCCCCAGTTATGGCTTGGTTGATAGTTCAAATGGTCTGTCGCAGTAACTATTCTGAACCTTAGTATAATCACATTCCCTGCCCATCCTGTTAAATCACAGTTCAACCTTGTCAACGTCCCTGCAGGCACCCAGCCGCTCCCATCTGAAATCCCCGAATATGACTTTCCATCTATTACTCCATCGTAAATGTCCAAATCAGCACCAGACACATTCCAGCATGCTCTTACACCTAAAGTTAAAGACGTCCAACTCTTGCCATTGTCCGATGATACCTCTACTCTTAAAGAATCAGGCGGTCTCCCTGCTACATAGTTAAAGTTAAATGCCATATACGCCGAAAGTGTCGCATTTAACGCGTTTGTAAGGTCTATCGGCTTGGTATATAGTGATGTGTCTATCCCTGCACTGAATGCATCAGTTACTCCTCCAACCGATGTATTATGGCACCACCAAGCATAACTCCCTGAATGCGCTTTGTTTGTAGATAATTCCCACTGGTCTTTTGAATTATATGTGGGCGTTGTAGGTGCACGAGTCGCTTTTATCTTAACATCGTCTATTACCCAACTCCCTCCTGCTCCCCCAGCTATGTTCAAAAAGAGGAATTTTATACGCAAGTTATTCGCACTTGGACTTGTAATAAATGGCGTTAAATCCACCTCGACATATTCCCAATCATAGGTCCCTGCGCTTGATATCCCATTGTAGCACCATTGCATGGGTGTATTATACGAATCAAATATCCTCGATGGCGTTACATTCCATTTTACATTACCCGTATAGGGCACAAGTGGATAGATATATCTCCATTTCCACTGATTTTGTATATACTCACCTACTTGTATTACTCCACCGTTTGCACCTATTCTTAAATTATACCTTTGGAAGAACGACAATCTTGCACTCTCATACCCTGATAAATTGAAACTTTCTGTTATTAGCCATCTATCTCCAGGCACTCGCCCTGACGATGACCCAGTCTCAAATTGGAATACATAATCCGCAAGCATATTTCCCCCTGCCTGCGATATCGCAAGGTTCGCACGCACTGTTACAGTATATATCGTAAATCCAGATAATTTTGGAACCGGCGTTAATATCAGCGTTCTTGGGTCACCCCAAGCCACATTATATGTAATCGCAGGTTCTATTAAAATTGCATTCTGTGTTACGCTGTTCATGTTCTCATTAAATACAATTATTATATTCGTATTTACAGAAACGTCCATCTCGCCATTCTCAGGCTGTGTAAATACCACATGCGGATTTGTTGGCTGCGCACCAGTCGTAAAATATATACTATACACACCTACTTGGTTCGTTCCTATCGCAGACTTAGCACCAGATATATTTACATAATATTTAGTGCTGTATGACAATGGGCTTGCATGCGTTATCGTGTAAGTGTCTGAATCTATCCAACTCCCACTATATGTAATCCCAGGTATAATCGAAATCGTAGGTTGAACGCTAGTATTCATCTCCATGTTGAAATCTATAACGATGTCTGTATATACGCTTACACCCGTCGAAGTATTTGTAGGCTCGGTCTCACTAACTGTAGGTGTAGGAAGGTTATAATCAATTACCAACTTTGGTTTATTTGCACTTGAAGATTCTTTACTATAGAAGTAACTATGTCTTAGATTGTTGTTATTTTCACCATTATCTCTAATTAACCATCCATAATTTGTGTAAGTTGCAGCAACGAAGGCTTGGACATCTGCTGTTACATCCCAAGAATACCATGCATTATTATTACCCACACTTGTCGATGACGTTGCAGTTCCTGCTATGGCAGGTTGGTTGCTCCACTTAACCAGATTTTCTTGCCAATCTGCTGTAATTCTATACACATCGTATGTTCTTGAATTCGTACTTCCTGCATATTTATACAACTGCAAACTCGCGCTTGTAATAACCGCCCCTGCAGGAAGACCTGTTATATCTATCTCAACAAGAGTTCTTGAATTATTGTTGTCCTTATAACTCCTTACATATAGCGAGGTTGCACTCCCATAGTTGGTATTGCTATTCGTTTGGTCTATAAACGCATCTTTCCCAGTTGCACCATTACCTAATTGAAGTGTAGTTGATGCCCTTGAACTATTCGTATGCACAGGCGCATCTCTCGAGCCTCTTGCCTGCATCCCACCCGATATTATTCTACCTATCGTATCAAAAATCGCTCCCAAATCTTTTGATTCTTCTGCATAGAAATATCTTCCGCCCGTCGTAGTTGCAATTCGCCACAAGTTATATTCAACTGTCCCTGATTCCCAATAGGTATCAACTGAAGGGTCCGAATGGATATATGTCGCATAGGTAGTCTCAATCTGATTTTCAGTTGGTTTCGTGGTCGTAGATGGATAATACGGCGGGAAATGGTGCTCAACGCCCAAGCCAATTGTAAATATTGGTATCGGAGCATACAAAAGACCACGCCTATTTCCCTGCTTTGGACTTACTGTATGCCAACTGCCATAGTCTTGTTCGTATCCATTATATTTCCCAAAATGCTTACTATAACTCTTTAACTCTGTCCAATTATGCCAGGGACAGTAGTCCTGGCTTGCTTGCTCAAGCGTATTTATCACCCCATTACTCAGAGGCCACTCAAATGGCTCATCATCATTACCGTTTCTATCGCATCCATCTGAAAGAACTACAACTGCCCGTGCTCTACCCTCAGGATTAGGCTCATCTATACAATGAGTAACTGCAACTCCTATCGTATCCCATAACATAGTTACTTGTTTAGGGCCAATTCCCCCAATCGTGTTATTAATTGCATCTCTACCTGCAGGGTCGAGCTTAATAAAGTCTGTAATCTCGATGCTTCCTTGACCTACCCCAACCCATGTACAGACCGCAACTCTTGACTCATCAGACAAATTCGCAACCATCGCTAATGCAGCCATCTTCGCATCCCATAACTTTGATGGATAGTTTCCACTCCCCATCGAACCCGACCTGTCTAAAATTATTACCACATCTACAGGTCCTCCTCCCCAACCTTCATACATTAAATAAGAACTATTATACGAATGATATGCCCTTGTTGCCTTGTCCCAGCCATGCATCTCTGCCCAATCTGAGACTACATTTGTTTTTACCAAGCCAACTGCATCTATAAACTCAATAGGCGATTCTCCATTTATATTCATAAGCGTAGTATCGTGCCTCCAATTAAGTGTGCCATGTTCCATATCATCATAGAAATAGTACACTTCCAAACTAATCGAGGCTATATTATTAAATTTCATAATCTCTCCTGAGGTATCTGCAGGGTCATAAGACACAGGTATGTTATTCACAGGGTCTATTATCGCACTTATCGTCCTTGAACCTGCGAATGTAGGCGTCCAAATTACTTCTATTATTGTGCTTCCATCTTCTCTTACAGATACTACTCCTGAATTTATCACATTCAGCCCATCAACAAACCGCACAACTGCATCGCCTCTATTCCCTCCTACATTCCAAATAGTCGCCTGCAGCATATACGAATTCCCAAGAACAGGTTTCATTTGGTATAACGGCGTTGGCGTAGTGCTTTGCGTTGCATAATACAAATCAATCGCAGTTACTCTAAGTTCTATCCTCTCATCAGGCACCTTAAAATAGTGCATCACAAGATACACAAGTTCGTGCATATTTTCTTCATTATCCACCAAGCCTATATCAAACGCAGATAAAACAAAATTGTATGGATAATCTGATTCGTTCTTGTATGCATACATAAATGCCCTGTTACTAGCATCTGCAAGGATTGGAAAAGCACCATCTGTTTCATCTATAGAAACAGCATCCACATCACTTATAGGAGTTGTGGTTTTCATTCTGTAATTTGCACCATGTGCAAAATTGTCTGGATGCCCATAAAGCGCACCTGGAAGATTTGTATTTAGAACTACAGAGGTAAGTTTGAATACATCTTTCGCATCGTCTGATAAAACACCCCCAGGCGCCAACGAATCTATTATTCCATCTCCTATTAGCCATACATTCCCACTATGTAAGGTTAAATAATCTGTTAGATTCTCCCTCTCTTCCTTACTTAACGAATCGCTAACTCTACCTGAACTCCATATCACAAGGTTATATTGCTGCATGTATGTCGAATTTATATCTGCCCCCGATACCACAAAATCATATTTGTAGTTCAGGAAATCTAGCGAATCTGTTACGTTCTCAGTCGAGTTTAAGCCCGAACCTCCGTTATTCTCAGACCCATCATCATCTACCACAAGAACATTATATCTTACAAATACCCTTGTAACTGCAAAGGGCGGTGTTGCAATATTGTTATCTTCGTTTATCTCATCAAGTTCGTTACTCGGGTCAACAAATAGTGTAATAGTATGCAATCCAAGCCTATCCGCAACCCACCCCACTTCTCCTTTGAAAGAGGCATTTGCCGAACCTCCCTTCTCAAGCATTCTTGGAATGGGTAACATATCGCACATCTTGTTACCTATAGAATCATAGAGTATCATGGCATCCGAAGTTCCATAATCAAGATATATCGAATAGTGTACATTCGTTAAATTAATGTCTGAATTGTTCCTTATCGTAAATGATACCTTAACAGTTTCGAAATAATAAGGCTCTGTATTATCTATCTCCTGAGAAGTTACCGCAAGGTCAACACCAAACGAACGGGTAAGATTCCCAAGCCAGAGCACTATCTTGAAAGTCAATATAGTAATATCGTCAGTCGATTTTATCCTTGAAAATTCGAATGGTATGAAGCATAATCTTCTTGTGGAACCCGTATTGTTGTAGGTCATTCCAAAACAATCACCTGTTCCATATCCTTCTAACATCTTCTTGCTTCCCAAATCAGAATCGAGCGCTATTTTATCTGCTTTATCTAATATCCCTGCAGGGTTTGCCGTGGAAAAATTCATCATCGAAGTTAGGAAATGATTCTCACTCCCGTTAATTATACCAGGCAATCCTACATCATAATCTATGCCAGTTATATGCAATTTGTTTAAGATGAATTGAGAACCTCCACTTACATTCGTAGAAACATCGTTCAAAATATCCTGTCCTATTAACCACAATCCCCTATTGTTCGAATCCAAATATGAAGAAAGACTCGCTATATCGTTCGCTCTTAATGTATTTGCACTTTCATAACCCGTCGTCCATATTACTACTCCATAATCTTCGAGTTTGGGCGTACCAACAGAATATTTCGGACCGTCTTGACCCTGCCTTACTCTATATACATCATATTGGAAACCACATGCTTCTAATGCAGCCTCGATATATCCCGCAGTATCCTTGTACGAATTATCAGATGGATAATTGTCATCATCAACAAGGAGTATTCTCGGCATCGCTCCTAAATCTGCAGACGCATTGTTATTACCTAAATTATCGTCTTGTTCCCAAGGATAATTACTTACAACTGATGCATTCGCCATTATCCTATGCATGCCTGCACTGCTAACCTGCCATAAAAGTTGAAACTCTCTCATATCATAATTTCCATTTATGCGCTGCTCTGTTGCTCCAAATCTATCTGTCGCATCTCCTATGAATACTCCATTATCATACACCTCTACAGATACATTAGTTGCAGTCCCTCCTACATTCGTTACCCTTACATATATCATAATAAAATCTCCCTGCAAAGGTGCACTCTTGCTGAACCTTACATCAAGGGGTTGGTAATCTGGGTCTTGCCTTATTAGTAAATCTGGTTTGTCAGGTATCTTAGATAGTCTTCCTATGGTTATCGTGCCGTTACCTGTGCCGGGAATATTTTCCAAGCCGCCTACATCTGTTGCATTCACTGTAACATTTTTCACTACTCCCTGATTATCTGGAAGTGTTATTTCAGGCATCTTACCAAACGAACGCTCAAACCTGTTTCCTCCAACATAATTTAATTTGTATATCCCATTATTTACGCTTGCAAAACTCGCATCTACATCTGACATATTCACATATACCGAATTTTTATCAAGGTTATTTTCTGGGTCCCAAACTATCGCATATACCTTGAAATCAGTATTTATTAACACAGGTTCTGGGAAGGTTCCTATTCTTAAAATTACAGGCGCAGTATTCGCAGAACTACCAAGTAAATACTTTGAGAATACAACTACATTCTTCACATAATCTACTATTGACAGTATCACAGTAGAACTTATCGTTACTCCAGATATTGTTTCATTCCATTTCTGACCTATCGTCCAATACTCTGTCTGGATTTTTACAGTCGCAGAACTTTGATGCGCAATCTGATTGTTTACATACACGAATATTCTAATGTCCGCAGTTCGCAACCTTTCGCCACCTATATGCACTACGGCAACTTCCGCATTTCCTCCATCTTTAAGTTCAAAATAGGTTTTAAAATTGGCTCGCTCTTCTTCCAAAGGACCTGGTAAGTTTATCACAAATGTAATTAGACCCGTAAACAGTATCACCGTAATTGTGAGAACAATAAGTGTACCAATTAAATCAGAAACTCCTTTTCTCCAAGATAATCTTCTCAATTTGTTCCATTTCCTCAAAGAGGATTTCGCATTTCTTACACTATTTTTTCCTTTAAAATAATTAAAATAGTTTTGGTTCATGTTTTCACCCCCACATACATTTGTAGATAACTATACCAATCTTCCAAATACTCGCTTGCAAAAAGATATGCAAATACACCCCATACATCCAAGCCGGCATTCATATCGTCCAAAATATCAACCGATACATCATTCGCCTCATTCATAACCACCAAGCCGTTCATATTCCAAAAAATCAAAAAAGGCTTGAGGTCTAACGAATTAATCGAATTCGGATTAGCCGTATTCTGCACAGTGAGCACAGATACATCTTCATTCTCAGAGTTTCTACTTTCGGATTTTGGTTTGGAATTTGGGTTTTCAGGATATGGGTCTTTTGTAAGGCTTGGAAGTTTCGCAATCTCATCGTAACTTAACTCTTCGCTTTCTCTTCCTGATGAGGAATTCCCGACTACTGCTACATCGTCAATAAACACGCCCATCGGAGCATTCGGCGATTCGTAATTCGTGAACGCTTTGTTTGTTACTATTCTAAATCTGAGCATGATGACTTTACCAGCCCAACCCGATAAATCGCATGATACTCTCGTAAGAGTGCCTACATTTACCCAACCCGGATGTGTCTCATCTGTACCTATCCCCGTATAACTCTTTCCATCAAGGACTCCGTCTGATATGTCGCTCTCTGTCCCTGATACGCCCCAGCATGCCCTAACTCCTAATGTAAGCGAATACCAAGTAATTCCTGCATCTGATGATACTTCCACTCTCAAAGAATCGGGGGGTCTGCCTGCTTCTGAGTTTATATTGAACTTAACTTTTGCTTCAAGACTTGCATTCCTTGCAGATGTCAAATCGATTGCACGGGTGTAAAGCGAATTATCTATTCCCCCTTTCAAGCCATTACTCGAAGGCACATCATGACACCACCATGAGTAGGAACCTGAATAAGCATCTTCAGTTGTAAGTTCCCAATTATCTGCAGTGCTCGATGTTACGGGCAAAGAATCGCTTCTAGTGGCTTTTACAACGATATCATCTACATACCATTTTCCAGGTAAGGTATTTGTTACATTTAGATATAGGAATTTTACTCTTACATGAGGTCTGCCTACGAATTCTGATATGTCAACTGAAATATAATCCCAATCGTATCTGCCATTGCTTGACACACCGTTAAAGCACCATCTCATTTCGTTTCCAAAGTTATCATATATCCTCGGACCCCAATTTTCAAATCTTATGTTTCCTGTGTATGCCTGCCTTGGAGTTACATACTTGTATTTGAACACATTATCGCCATTTGTATCATTACCTACGAGAATAACAACTCCGTTTGCACCTAACTGTATGTTATACTTATGATAGAAACTCAGTTCTGCTTTCGAATATCCTTCTAAACTAAAGGTCTTTGTAATCGCATAATAATCTGTGCTTGCAGCACCTCTTGAACCTCTTGTTACAACTTCACCTGAAGATACCTGACCTTCGAATGGCAGAATTGTATGTATCCAGCAGTTCCCATCTCCACCCACAAGGAATAATATACGTTTACTCGAAGTTACGGTCCAGAATGGCGGGTTGTCTGTTAGGTCTGTATTTGCATGGTCCTTCGTGCCGTCAGTGGCAAGTGTCAATAGGTTCCAAACTATTGAACCTTCTGAGGATATATCAATACCTGCAATCCCGACTCTTCCGCTTCCACTAATCTTAAGAGAAAGATTATGTGCCCCTGCTGGAAGGCTAACAGCCAAGCCAGTCAACGACTGGTATGAATTGCTATCTAATCTCCAAGTAATAGAGGGTGTGCCACTTATTATATTTATCTTAAGTGTGCAATCTGTAGTTGAGTTGTATCGGAAGCTATTTTGTGTAGTGGTAGAGTCTAAGAACGCAATTGATGGCGTGAAGTCAGTCGTCGTTTGACTTGCAGTTATAATATGCTGATACATATAAGAGATATATTGGTACCTATATGCATTATCTCCATACACAATTGGCATTTTATACTGATATTGCCCATCTACTGTCCTTACAGGTAACCACTCCCATATTGCATCTACTCCCCAAGTATTACCACCTGAATAATAACTTGAGTTATACCAATTTTGTGAGGATAATTTTGCACCGTATGTAACCATAATAGGTTGTGTCGAAGTTACTTTGTAGTACCTTATGGTCTTGCTCTCGGTAGACTGCGCACAATCAAAAGATATTGCGTATGTTTGATGTGCTGCGACATTTACAGTTCTCGGATTTGGTGATAATAGCGGGCTTGGGTTAGATTGTAATTCTCTGATAGTTACAGTTGCCTCATAATCACTTGGATTTGTAAAGACAACTCTTGCATACCTAGAATACGAACTACCCGCAATTGGGAAATAGTGTTCTGTGCCAAGAGAATATCCAGAAGTTGACATCGCGGTATCCAGTTCATCGTTATCTCCAGAGATACGATATGCAATTATAGGTTTATTTGAAGATATATTTGCTACAACTGTTGCAGTATCAGTTCTTACATGTTGGAAATAATCAAATTGCCCTGCATTTAGCGTCTTTGGCGGGCTACTACTTAACAATTGATAAGTAGTAAGATTGGTAAAGTTGCAATAAACAGTTGTGGAATCTTCCAATGCAAAAACAACTATCCTTGAACCGACATTACCTGTTGTGGAATCCCCACTAACCTTTCCTGCAATGTCCCCAATAACAACAAAATTCTTTCCTACGCCCGTTCCATTCTCATAATTGGCAATATTCACATTTGAGCCTTCCTTTGAAGTTACTACTATAAGCAAAGGTCCATCTGAATTCACTTTATAAATCGTGCGAGATGGCAGAATTCCCCCGCTTCTTATCAACTTGATTTTTCCAAGCCCTATGATACCAGATTCCTCTTCCTCCCATACGCAATTAGTCGCATCCCATCTTCTTACTACATAGTTTGAATCATGAACTACTCCTACTATATAGGCACTTTGCCAATTTCCCATTCCATCGTTAGGTAAATAAAATTCATATACAAAGTCTGTAACTGGATTTAGGTTCATGACATAGGATTTATTCACAGAATGATACTCTGTTCTTGTTTCTGAAAGTCCAAAAGTACTCTCCCAGCCTGTAATTACCTCCGTCTCTGCTTCCCCAGGTCCTAGAAAATCGATTGCACTTTCACCGTTTATATTAACAAGCGTCGTATCATGTTTCCAATTACCAGTTCCGCTTTCCATGTCATCATAGAAGAAATAAAGCCTAACTCTTCCACTTACATTATTGTTAAAATTGAACACCTCTCCTTGTGAACTTTCTATATCTCTTATCTCAGGCAGATTATCCATCGGGTCTATGAAAATCGAAATTAATCTATCTCCTGCGCGCGTGGGTGTCCAAACTACTTCTGCAATACCTACCTTATCTTTATCTACTGAAATTGAAGGAGAACCTATTACCGCTGTGCCATCCATAAATCTTACTACTGCATCACCTCTCGAACCTCCAACATTCCATATCTTTGCCTGCAGTATATAGGTGCTCCCAAGCATAGGTACAAGTTGTCTCAAGGGTGCCATAGTTACACGGGTCGTAGAATAGAACAAGTCTATATTTGTTACTCTTAACTCAACTCTGGAATCTGGAGTGTTAAACCAATGCATCGCGAGATATACAAACTCGCGCAAAGTCTCGTTGTTATTCGACTGTGAACCTAAGAATGCAAGTTCAAATGGCAAAAAGAGTATTCTATAATGATATATCGAGTCGTAATATCTTAAACCAAAGAAACTGTCAGGTCCTATTGGTCCTTCTTCTCCTATCTTTACATCATCTAAAGATAGATTCATCTTATAAGATACACCCATAGAACCAATATATACCTTCTTTATCAGACCAAGCCCGCCTATGTCATTGTTATCAACATTAACGCTAAGGACAGATTGACCATCGATATAAAGTTCTACCAAGCCGTTAGCCGCATCTCCTATCTTAGTATGTAGTTCGATACAATACCATCTATTTGGAACAAATGGATAATTGTAGGTTAACTTTGAATCTGGAGTTCCTGCATTTGACCTGTATATGAGTGCCGCTCTTAGCGAACCGCCCGCATTCTCTATTGCGACAGTCGCAACATGTCCATTTGCCCAATATCCTTCACCTTGCACACGCATTAATTTGACTATCTGACCGTTTGAAGGATTTACATCCCACTTGAAATAACCCCTTACATAACATTCATCGTAATCTACATTTTTCACAACAAAATTCGAAACATTATTCGAACTTACATCTATCGTTTCCATCATTGCTCCTTTTTGACCTCCATGTGCTGCATTTCTCGATTCGTATATCCTTCCTATATTGGAATTGCTCACGGGGGGCCAGGTCGTTATTCCCCAATACGCATCATCGAATAATGCAAATCCTTCCTCAAATCCAGATTCAAATTCCACGTCCACAGTCGACGATGGCACAAAAATACCTGACGCCCCTGCCGTAGTATTGACAGCCAAGCCGTCCGCACCTTCTGCACTCGTAAATAAACTCGATTTTTCTAACCTACCTACCAAGCCGTGGGTTACTGGGTCGCCCTGAATACCACTTAATAACCTGACATTCGATGCTGAATAATGTGTTACTCCAGAAACTTTCATATAATTTCTGAAGAAAGAATCCGAAACCTCACCATTTGGAAAATCGTCAAGAAGGTTCTGCCCTATAAGCCAGAACTGTCCCATGTTATCAAGATATTTCGAAATATTTGTCTTATCCTCATCTGTAAGTGTACTTGCTGGAGACTCGCCCGTACACCAAATTACCAAATTATACTGCGTCAGGTTTTCATACGATGGCCCGTTCCAATTACTCGTGGCATTTACAGTAAAATTCGCATAGGCATAGTTCAAACTATCAAGGATTGCAGTTATGTTTGCAGTTGCATTCAGTTTATTGTTCGTTTCTACCCCATCGTTGTTTTTAGAACCATCATCATCTACAATAAGAACATTGAATCTCACGTAAACATCAATCATTGCCAACTCCGTTTTATACCCCGCAGAAATTCTGTTGTTTTCTTCATTTACCTCGTCTATCTCCATAAGCGGGTCCACAACTGCAACTATGGTATGATGTCCAAGCCTATCTGCCTTCCAAGATATGTTCACTGTCTTTGAAGAAATCTCCAAGCCACCTTTCTGAATAACATCTGTTATCAATAACTCTCCAATGATTTCTGTATCGTCAAGCAAAAATTGAACGCGAATATAAGGTATATTTGAGTTTGGTAGGTCCTCATCGCCATTGTTTCTTATTGTCGCATTTATATTAATTATTTCGGCGAAGAAAGGATACTGATTACTAATATTTTGTTCAGATATTGCAAGGTCGTTTCCATACCTTGTTTGAAGATTTCCAAGCCAGAGTATTATTTTGTATGCTAACTGCGCCATGTCATCTAGTCTTTGCAATCTTGAAAATTCATATGTAAATAGGCAAAGTTTCGAATTTTTTGTTGTGTCTTCGTATGTAAGGGAATAATTGTTTGGACCTGTTTTTGAAGAATTTTGCATGAGCCCTTTTGCATCCGAATCAGGCACGATAATGTCAGCATTATCAGCAGGGTCAAGAAACTGTCTGGTTACATACGAAAGACCATTTGAGATAAAGTGCCCGGGCGTGCCGTTTATTCTATAAGGTATTCTTTCATCTAAAGTATATGAGGAAACATGAAGGGTATTTTGTATAAAAGTTGTTCCACCGGTAGATGATAAATCGTTTAGTATATCTTGTCCAATCAACCATAAACTGCAGTCCCTTCTTGCAAGATAATCCTGTATAGTTTGTCTGTCTGTAGGCGTTAAGGTGCTTGTTGTTTGGTATCCACACATCCAAATAACAATGCCATAATCTTCTAATTTATAGTCTCCATAAGAGAGTAATGGACCATCCATATTAGCCCTTACTGTCGTATATTCCCATTTAAATCCACAAGCAGTAAGCGCAGATTTCATAAAGCCTACCGAATCTCTATTCGAACCGTCTCCAGGATACTGGTCATCATCTACAATTAGTATCCTTGGAATCACACCAAGTGCTTTCACACCTTTATTATTGCTAAGATTAATATCAAGAGCAGACCCATGCATAGAAGTATTTACAAATACCTCTGCAGATATATTATGCATTCCAGGTCCTAAGGGACGCCAAGTAATTTGGAATATCTTTATATCAAAGTTGCCTCTTATATACTGCGTTGTATTTCCATAGATATCTGTGCCGTTTCCTATCGGAACCTTAAGCCCACTTATCTCGTAAGAAAATTGCACAGTTACATTCGTTCCGAGTGTGCCGCTATTAGTTACCTTTGCATATAATGTTATATAATCACCTTGTATCACGCTTGGACTTGAAAAGGCTATGTCGGTGTCTGCTATTGAGGGGTCTGCAACTCCTATAAGTTCTGATTCTTCTCCGATAATTACAGAACAGTTTATGCTCGAGGGAAGTCCAAGCCTATCTGTCGCATTTACTCTTACTGTCTTCTCTCCTTTAAGGCTCTTGTCAAATGGCAAAGATAATGATGTTGCAAGATTGGTGGCATTTGTTGCAAAAAGGTCATCTTTTACACGCATCATCTGCACAATTCTAATATTTCCATCACCGTATAGATTTGTAATATTGATGTAAACAGAATCAGGGTCCAAATTTCCATCAGGGTCCCAAACAATTGCAAAAAACTGGTAGTTTTTACCAATTAAAATAGGCTCAGGTGTGCTGAAAATCTTAAGTATCATCGGGGGAAGATTCGAACTTCCACCTAACAACGTGGAACTAAAAATAACCTTGTTCTCTATATCATCAATTACAACCACACTTACCACTGAGGAAATGCTTACTTGTGTATTCGTGGTATATTTCCATGATAAACCAGTATTCCAATATTCTAAATTTTCCCAGCCTGAACTCGAGGACAAACGAATTGTTTCAACCTTCCCATCTACATATACTACAATGCGCACATTCGAAACTTTTATGTTATCTCCGCCTGTATGTGTGATGGTAATGTTTGCTTTCCCGTTCTCTGTAAGGATTAAAGAGGCATTAAAGCGAATATGTGATTGAGTCTGAGGCTTGGGCAGATTCATAGAATATACTAAAATCGCAGAGAACATCATTACTGTAACTGCAAGGAGGATTATGTTCCCCACAACATCTGAAACTCCTTTCCTAGAATATTTTGAAGGAAAACAAAACCGATTTTTTCGCCTCATAGTTCATCCCTCCCTACGAACGCTCCGTTTATTCGCAAAATGTAATCTATGTTTTCTTTTTCTAATTCTTTATCTTGAACTTCACCTTTATTATCGCTTTCTTCTAAGTTCGTATGCACACTTTTTTCTTGCTGCTCTGCATTTTCTACATTTATCGTTGCTTCATATATCGTTGTTTCATTTATCGTTCTTTCATTTGCGAGACCATTCATATTTTCATTCATATTTTCAGAAATAAGGTTATCTGATGTTTCTCTTGTTCCTTCTTGGGAACTTTCACTCCTTCCACCTTCCAAAGAAGTTCCATATACCTTCACGTCGTCAACATAAACTCCAAACGGTCCTGTGTTTGATTGGTAGTTCGCATGGTCAGTTGCTGAGACTACTCTAATTCGAAGTTTGATGACAGACCCTGCCCAGCCCGTAAGATCTGTGGTAAGCCTGGATAGTGTATTTGAGGATACCCAATTGTTGCCTTCATTTACGCCCGTATAACTCTTACCATCAGGACCTGCTGTTTCTGTTCCTGAAACATTCCAAGCCGCTCTAACTCCCAAGGTAAGCGTGCGCCAAGATTTGCCATTGTCGTTTGAAACCTCGACACGTAGAGAATCAGGCGGTCTCCCAACACTATTATTGATGTTAAATTTAAAGTATGCCTCAAAGGTTGCATTCCTTGCATTCGTAAGGTCTATCTGTCTTGTGTATAAAGAATTATCAATTCCAGGCATGAATGTATCAGAAGTAGAAGCCACAGAAGTATTATGACACCACCAAGCATGTATCCCAGAATGAGTCGTCCCACTTGCCACAGACCCCGTGATATACTCCCACTGGTCTCTGCACATTATTGTTGGTTGTGAGTTTGCACGCGTGGCTGTTACTTTGATGTCGTCTATAATCCATTTTTCGGCAAGAGGACAGTTGGAAATGTTGAGGAACCTAAACATAATCCTAAGTTTAGAAATACCCACAAAAGGAGTGAGGTCTACAGTTATATATTCCCAAGTAAAGAGCCCTGCTCCACTGATACCACCGAAACACCATCTCATCTCAGTTCCATAACTATCTTGGATTCTCGTCCCACTTACATCCCATTTTAGGTTGTTTGTATATGGTGTAAGAGGCATGACATATTTCCACTTCCAGTTATCTTTTCCTTGAGGGTCTGTGCCGACCATAACAACGCCGCCATTACCCCCAGGGAGTATCATTGTCTTCTGGAAGAAAGTCAATTTTGCAGATTCGAAACCAGAAAGATTGAAAGTTTCAGTCGTTAGACTCCAATCAATCCCTACATATCCTGCTCTTGAATTTTCGCTTGTGCTCGTTCCATCTCCTTTTGCAAGAGGTGCATTCATAACTATTGCACCTTCATAAGGAAGAATCGTATGTATCCAGCAATTTCCATCTCCGGAAACTAGCCAGATAAATCTCTTATCTGATGTAAAATTCCACCAGTATTTTGGAGTTCCTGCAAATTTACCTTTAGAATAGTCAATTCCATCGTATGCTCTGATATATTTCGTAGTCCAAGCAAAAGAGCCGTCGTTCGAGAAGAACATCTTGGATATGCCCACATACCAAGTCCCTGAACCCCCTGAGGCTGTTATCGTTACTGTATAATTCCCTCTTGGTAGATAAATCAATTTATTTGCATCATCAGTATGTGCACCCGGTGCGCCAGTGATTGAGATAGTCCCTGGATTTCCTGTTCCTGCAACGCTGTATGTGAGGGTAACGTCCATGACGGACATGTAACGAATCACATTGGTATTGTTCCCTGTTTTACTGTCGAGTAATGCAATTGGTGGACTAACATCAATTTCACTCATGCCTGCTACTGTTACAATTTGCACTCTCCTTGAGAAATCAGCAGTACCATCATTGCAGAGCACAAGAGGTGCTGTTACTTGATACTTCCCAGAAACAGTCTCAAAACCAAAGAATTCGTATGTATCATCAGCTGTAGTGTCTGTATATGTTACATCAAAGTCGGACATGGTTGTAATACTCCCTTTATTACTATCGCCACCATAAACAATCTTAATTCCTGTCGTGTCTCCTGCAACTATATTGACTCGATATAGATGGCAGATATTTGGATACTTCGCGTATGAGTCTGTAAGGGACCAATAAAAGGTATCTGCAAATTTTCCAGGTATAACTTTACTTGTGGCTGATGCAATGTTATACTCCACCCCTGAGCCTTGATAGGTAAGTTGAGAAATATCTGTTAGTGTTATAGTGCATGGATTTGGACCTGTGTTATATACAAGCATGCAAGGGTCATGTGCCGTCCCTGCATATGGGAAATATATCGTGCTACCTGTAGAAGAACCTAATGAGGAGATTCCTGTATCTAATTCATCATTGTCGCCGCTTATCCTAAATACAATTACATCTTTGTCAGTATGTACCGCGATAGGTGCTTCATCGTCAACATCTGGAGTAAAAAGACGATAATATCCTTCTGTTTCAGTTGCCCCAGTAGTAAATGGAGAATTAACACCTGCCTCATCTGCAACAAGAGTACCAGGGTCACTACCGCCATTATTTACAAAATTAGACCATTGAGCAACGTTTGTATAACTTCTTACTTCTATTCTTGTTGAAGGTTGCAGGCACACAACAACAACTCTCTTCCCAATAGTAACAAAATTCCTCCCAATCTCTTTTCCATCATCATAATTTGCAACATTTACATTCGAACCTTCTTTTGAGGTTACCACAATAAGAAGAGGACCAGAGGATTCTATTTTATACAACCTATGTGCTACAAGCCAGGGATAGTCTCCGGTATGATAATGCTTTATCTCGGATTTATTTATTCTAACATCCATAAGTTGGGGTATCCATTCTCCCTGGTCCGTCATATTAAATACCGTAAAGTTCGAATTTTTTGCAACTCCAACGACATAAAAACCCTGTGTATTTACTGCATTGTGATATGACATAAAGAACTCATATCTGTATCCTGCATCTATCGGCTTGGTTGCTACATAACTAGTATTATACGAATGGTATATCGAATTGGATAAGGAAAAACCCGAAGACTGTGTGGAATTTATCTTTGAGACTATGTTAGTACTTACATTTCCATAAGTATCTATGAATTCGAGAGGCGACTCACCGTTTATGTTCACAAGCGTAGTATCGTGTTCCCAGTTATCAGGTCCAAGTTCCATGTCGTCGTAGAAATAATAAACGATAAATGTGTGATTTATTACGTTGTTGTGCTTGAATATCTCTTTTGTATAATCTGAGGGAACTGTAGTGGTCTTTATATTCATATTCGGGTCAACGATTACAGAGATTGTTCTTGTCCCTGCATAGAGAGGTCTCCAAATAACTTCTGCAATACTGCTCGAATTCGCACCCACTGAGATGGTAGCAGAATTTATTATCGTGTCTCCATCTACGAACCTTACCACACAATCTCCTCTGCTTGTCCCTACATTGAATACCCTTGCATGAAGAATGTAAGTATCTCCAACTATCGGTATCAGTTGCTCGATATTTCTATTCATTATTTTTGGAGGCACAGAGTACGAAAAATCTATCGTTTCAATCTTGAGTTCGATTCTGCTATCCGGAACTCCAAACCATCTTGCACATAGATATATCAACTCTTCCCTTTCATTTCCAATAGTTTGAGAAGAAACCAATGATAATTCTCTTGGAAAAGTCTTATTCATGATATGTGCTAAGTCAAATGTAAATAGCATAAGTTTCGCATTATTTGCAGGGTCTGGGTTGTCATATTTTAAAGCAAAACATCTTAGGTTATTTTCGTCGTAAATTAAACCTACAGATTGCGCATCGGGAACTATAGAATCCACAATGTTCCCCTCATAGCCTGTTGGCTGTTCTGTCAGGAATCTCTTTCCATATAGTGTAAAATCGTTATCGTTCCCTCTTAGTTCTTTTTGAATTTCAAGGTCAACTGTTTGTGATGCCACATGCAAAACATCTCTTAGGAAATTAATGTCGTTTGTACGCAGGTCGTTTATGAAACCCGAACCAATAAGCCAAAAGTATCCATGGCTATTCAAATATCTTGCAACCACAAGCCTATCTTTTTCTGTAAGCGTATTCGTAGTTTCTGTGCCGGTACACCATATCACAAGATTATAACTTAAGATAGTCTCGTTGCCCGGACCATTCCATTCTGTAGTCTGATTTACAAGGAAATAGGAATAATTATATCCAAGATTATCAAACGCATTTGTAATATATTCCGTCTCATTAGGTGCAGTCCCACCGTTGTTCTCGGAGTTGTCATCATCCACGATTAGAATGTCATACATTACAAATACTTCAGTAATAGAAAAATCAAGGGGTGCAATGTTGTTTGTCTCATCTGTTTCTATAATCTCATCGAGCGGGTCTGCTATGATATATATCCTATGAAGACCAAGAGAATCTGCAGTCCAATTTGCATACACCCAAGCGTATGAATTTTGACTTGCACCAACATCAAGCAAAGGTATTATGGTTTCGTTAAGTTTTGTTGCATTATCCAGCATGACCCTAACACGCACGTTCGAGATTGAGGTATCTCGGTTGTTCCTTACCACTCCAGAAATTTGTATCGTATCCATATAGTAGGGATGTGTATTGTCAATCTCCTGCTGAGAAACCGCAACATCTTGCCCACTTGCTATTGTTATATTTCCCCCAAGCCATTTTATCACTTTATATGCCACTGTTGCAATATCGTTTAGATTACGTAATTGCGAAATAGGATAAGATTGGAAACATAGTTTTGAGCCTGTATTTGGAAAGACATGGGTAAGAGAAAGGTTCTGTCCCGAGGAGGCATTGTAAAACATCCCTTCTGCGTCTGTATCTGGCACGATACTATCTGCAGTATTCGGACATCCTACTGTCGTGGTTACAAATTGATAACCTGCAGTCATCCAATGTGTAGGAACTCCAACGATTGGATTTGGGATACCTACATTATGTTGCACACTTTTTACCTGTAGATAACTTTCCAAGAATGAACCTGGGGGAGTATTCCCATCAGTAGGCGAAAGGTCATCAAGAATACCTGCGCCAATTAACCAAAGACTTCTCGTCGAAGCATCTAGATATTGTTTCAAATTTGCAATATCCGTAGAAGTAAGTGTGCTGCTTGTCTGATATCCACACATCCAGATAACTATACCATATCCTGATAAATTATGGTCTCCAACAGAGTAGGCAGGACCATTTGCTCCACTTTTTACTCTATACACCTCGTATTTGAAACCTAGAGTATTCAAAGCAGCCTCCATAAATCCTACGGTATCTTCTCTTGTTTTATCAGATGCATGATTATCATCGTCAACAAGAAGTATTTTTGGAAAGACTGTAATATTAATTGAGGCAAAATTATTGGTAATATCAACATCTACGTCGAGGGGGTCAGAACTTACCACGCGGGCTTCTGCACGGATTGTATGTGTCCCGGGTGATGTGGGTATCCATTCATAATAAAATTCTCTTGTATCGTAGTTACCCTGGATGTATATTGTGTTCCCTCCACCATAGACTTCCCCACGACCAAGTTCATTATAACCATCCCAAAATACTATTGTCGATTCAGCACCTCTTCCTCCTATATTTGTCATCCTTGCGTATATCGTTATTTTTTCACCTTGTAAAGGATACATATTATCAACTGTAACATCTGTATTTTTAATCATCAAATCAACTTCAGTAACCTCTTGAACTTCTTGTCCTATTGTTACCGTAGTATTAAATACAGTTTCTAAACCAAGTGAATCTGTGGCATTTACAGATACGGGCATAATACCAAGAGGTGCATCCTGCACTATAGATAATTCTATCGTGGAATAATGGTTATCCGCCACCTTTTCCATTTTATAAAGTGAAATGCTGTTAAATGGCATCGATAGATATGCATTAAATGATGATAGATTAACAAAAACTCTGTTTGAATCGAGATTCCCATCGGGGTCCCAAACGAACGCATGCAAAGAGAACTTATTTCCAGTTAATATCGGATATGGCGTCGAGTATAATTTAATAATAATTGGCGCTTGATTCTTATTTCCTTTAAGAACAGTTGTTTTATATGCTATAACCGAAGAATGCCCATCATCTACAAGGATTACTACTGAAACCGTAGAATCGAATTTGACATTGTTAAGGGTATAGTTCACAGAGGTAGATGGCGTCCAGGTTAAACCACCACTCCAGGTTGGTGAATCTGAAAGAGATTTTGTAACAATGTAATTATCAACTGCGATAATAATCCTTACTTCAGAGGCTTTTAATGCCTCTCCACTCTTAAGTGTTATTTTTAAATCTCCTTTATCGCCTGGTAAAAGAGTTAGTTGTGTATCAAATTCAGTCCTTTTTGAAGTAATAGGATGCGGGAATGTCATTGCCCAGACAATTATCCCTGCAAACATAGTTGTAGTAATCGCAAGAATAAGGATATTTGCTACAACTTCAGATACTCCATGCCTACGCTTCCATCCAAGCCGTTTTCCAAGGGCATTTTTTCCAAGGGCATTGTTAAGATTTTTATCTACATTTTTCCTTACATTTCTTCTACTTCTAAGTTGAGCATTTTCTCTCCAAGCATGAGACTCTGAAATATGGGTATCGGAATTATTAGATGAGATTGTATTTACCATATCTATTAGGCGATATTTTTGAAAATTCAAATTAATCTTCAAATTAACCCCCCCTAGCTTGTAGTATTATAGGATGGTATTTTATATATAAACGTTGCGAAAACGCGTGCCTGAGACTTAAATAGTCTATCAAAAAATCAGTTGTTTTTGTCCCTGCACGAAAATATAGCATAGGATATATCCGCCTTGTCTTTATATCCCTTCTTGCTCAATTCTGGTACAACCAATAGAAATAAATATTCCATAACAGATAAGGTTGATAATTTGATTTAAGAGATAGCAAGCAAACATATTATCGAATTGTGGAGTTTCTCAATGGGGGGATGAGGATGAAATTCGGAAAAGGAAAAGAAGTTACAGAAAGCAAAACCTACGAAAAGAAATTTGGGAAAAAACCCGAAGAGAAAGAACCAACAGCCTCTGAGTTGCTTGACGAAGTAATGAGTAACAGAACCCCCGAATTAGATGAAACTCCTAAAGAACCTACTGCTATCGACAAGATAAAAAAAGAGATGTTCAAAATGGTTGCTGACCTTCGCAACCAATATATCCAAGCCCTGACTAAAAACAAAGCAAGAAGGATTATGCTCCCTAAGCACATGAGCGCAGAAGAGATTGAAACAAAACATCAAGATAAGAAAATTCCAACTGTAATCCCAAAACTAGACGACAGAGTTTTTGAAGAGATTGAGATTCAACCAATTCGTGAGCCTTACTCTTATGTAAGGATTAAATTTAATAGAGAAACTTCTGAATACACATACGAAGTAATAGAACCTCAATTATCTGACGAAGAAGAAAAAACCCTCCATTTCTTAAAGGACACATTAGTAAAAACTTTAGAATACGAGTTCGAAGAATCTACCGCAAAAGACAAAGAAGAATACCTAAAGAAATCAGTCGATGCTCTTCTACTATCAAGAGGGATGAGGCTCGAAGAAGTATCGAAACAAAGAATAATATATTACATAATAAGAGACTTTATCGGTTATGGACCCATAGATGTTTTGATGATAGATCCACAAATAGAAGATGTATCTTGCGATGGTGTAAAGATTCCCCTATATGTTTTCCATAGAAAGTACGAATCTATGAAAACAAACATCGTATTTATGTCAGACCATGAACTTGACAGTTTTGTTATAAACCTAGCACAGCGTTGCGGTAAAGCAATTTCAGTTGCAGAGCCTATCTTGGATGCTACAATTCCAGACGGCTCTCGTCTTAATGCTACGCTTGCAAGAGAAGTTACAACAAGAGGCTCTTCATTTACAATCAGACGATTTAGAGATTCACCATTTACACCACCAGACATTATAAGGTTCAAGACGATGTCTATTGAGATGGTTGCGTTCCTTTGGCTGGCAATCGAGCATGGAGAATCGATGCTGATATGTGGAGGTACGGCTTCTGGGAAGACAACTACCTTAAACGCATTGCTTTTGTTCATCCCGCCACAGGCAAAAATTATAACCATTGAAGATACGAGAGAAATAAACATACCTCACGAGAACTGGATTGCAGGTTTAACAAGGTCAGGTTTTGGCGCAAAGGGTGCAGATGGAAAGGCAGCCGGTGAAGTAGATATGTTTGAACTGCTTAGGGCGGCATTAAGACAAAGACCACAGTATTTGATGGTTGGTGAGGTTAGAGGTCGAGAAGCCCAGACCTTATTCCAAGCCATGGCTACCGGACATACCGTATATGGGACTATGCACGCAGATTCTGTAAAAGCAATGGTCCATAGGCTTGAGAATCCCCCGATTGCACTTCCAAGAATTTTACTATCTTCATTAAATCTTGTTCTACTACAGGGACAGGTCAAAGTAGGTAAAGGAATGACAAGAAGAGTAAAGGCGATTGTAGAGATTGTTGGTATAGAGCCCGAGACGAATGAACTCATTACAAATACGGTTTATGCCTGGGAGCCTGCTGATGATTCATTTAAATACAACGGACATAGTTTCCTATTTGAACGAATAATGAACCTGAAAAATCTTACGAGTGAACAGATGAAAGAGGAGTTTAAGAGAAGGACAGAAGTTATTGAATGGATGGGGAAAACGAATGTGCGCGGGTATAGAGATGTGGCAAAGATAATTGCGGCATATTTTAAGAACCCGGAAGAGACGATAAAGCGCGTAAGGAGGGAATTGTATGGCACCTAGAATCGATAGCGCTTTTGATAGGTTTGATACGAAACTTGAAGATTTAACAAAGCGTAAAGTGCAGAAAAAAGAAGAAGATACACGCAAAGGAGAGCCGCATAGGATAAAACTTCCGAAAGGTGTTATTCCATATCATGAAACTCTATCTCCATATCAAAAATTAGCAAGAAGGATAATGTTACCAATAGTAGAAAAAAGATACAAGTCATCTGAAAATCCAAAACTTGAAATCGACCTTATGAAGGCACATATGAAATTTAGAGTTGAAGACTATGTAGCATATGTATGGTTTACCACAATACTTGGTGCGATAATTGCCGCAGTAGTAGGTGTTCTCCTAATAGTTGTGTTAGCGATAATAAGAGCACAGATCTATCTATATTTAGCGATAGGTGGCTTGGCTGTTATCCCTGTTGCGATATATTTTATTCTAATGGCGATGCCTGGGATAAATGCAAGTTCAAGAGCAAAGAATATAGATAAAAGGATGGCATATGCGATGTCATTCATATCAGCGATGGCATCAGCAGATGTAAATGTTTCAGTTATATTCAAGGAATTATCTAAACAAAAAATATATGGGGAGATACAAAAAGAAGCTCAATGGATAACAAGAGATGCAGAACTTCTTGGCACAGATATACTTACATGTATAAAAGAAGGCGCATCAAGAACACCTAGTTTGAAATTTCAGGAATTCTTGCAGGGTGTAGTAACTACAACCTCGTCTGGAGGTCAGTTGAAGCCCTACTTTTTGTTAAAAGCAGAGCAGTATAGCAAGCAAAACAGAATGGACCAGATAAAGACACTTGAGGTTCTTGGTCTTCTTGCAGAGTCTTTTGTAGTAGTAGTAGTTGCCATGCCACTGTTCCTTATAGTTATGATGTCTCTGATGTCGATGGTTGGGAACAATGCAAGTTCAGTTGATTTTCTGTATTTCATAGTATTTCTAATGGTTCCCATGTCTCAAGTTGGATTTATAGTTGTTATACAATCGATGGCTGAGGAGGTGTAATTAATGGGCTTGGATAAGGGCTCTAAAAAAGAAAAGGACGAGGAAAAGAAGGGAGAATTACTCCCTAAAGAGAAGATAAGCCTCGGGAAAGAACCGAAAAAAAGGAAAGAAGAAGAGAATATAATTACACTTTCTTCAGGTATGAAGGTGAGATACAATCCTGTTATAGCAGAGCGGCAAAATTTGAAAAACAGAGTAATTGCCCTTTCTATTGGATTACTTGTAACTTTTGTAATTTTAGGAGTGTTATGTCAAATGAAGGTGATAATGGACCCTGGGCAACCAGGTCCTGCCTTGTCAGAAGATACAGTAAAGATGGGTCAAGTTTTTAACAGAACATCGGGTAAGTATGAACTTGGTCCTTTGTTTGTTATAGATGGAGATGCGGTAAATTTCTTTGTGATAGGTTTACTTGGATTTATAGGGCCGTATGGGTTTTTTATAAATGCAGAACAGACACGAATAAAGGATTTGGAAGCGAAGTTGCCAGATTTCCTTCGTGATGTTGCAGAATCCGGAAGGTTCGGAATGACGCTTGCGGCATCTATAATGGTTGCATCTAAGGGTAAATATGGAAAGTTGACACCTGAGATAAGACGAATGGCATCGCAAATAGCCTGGGGAGTTTCCACGACTGAAGCGCTGAAATTATTTGCAAAAAGAGTAAACACGCCGCTTGTTAATAGGACGACGGAGATAATCATAAAAGCGTCGTCAGCAGGGGGTAATGTAGCAGATGTTTTAACCTTAGTTTCAAACGATACAAGAGAAACACAGATGCTTGAAGAAGAAAGAGGCGTAGCAATGCAGACTTACATTGCGGTTATATACATAGCATTTGGAGTATTCATGGTTACCATACTTATCTTGAATGCGGTATTCATACCACAGATGGAACAGGTTGCGAAACAATCCCAAGCCAGTGCTGCCTCGGGTGAACAGCAGGTCCAGACGAATGCAGGTATAAACACAGCACAGTTAGGAGAGATAAAATTAATCTATCTAGGTGGGGCGCTTGTTCATGGAGTGGGAGATGGAATAATGATTGGAGTAATTACTAATGGTAGAGTAGCAAATGGAATGAGGCATTCGTTTTTCATGGTACTTGCGGCGCTAGTAACATTGAGACTTGCCCTATAATTTCTATAATTTTATAATTTTTAATTTAATTTTTAATTGCAAGCGAATAACTAAATGAAAATAGAATAAGTAAATAGGAGAGAAGTAAAAGGAAAGTATTAGGGGAGCGAAGTATTTTAAATAAATCTTTCAGGGTGCGGTGGAGTTATTTCTTGCGTCTATTTTTCTTTCTTGAGAATAGAGATACGATTACAATAGTTGCGAGTAACGGTAGGAGTAGGTCTGTGAATTCCGGAACCGCAGGGATAAAAGATGCGGATACAACAGTTGCGTTTTCGATTGTTGCGACTTTCGGATTAAGTGTAAGATTAGTATTCATCTCGTTCCAATCAGAGTTTGCATACCCATCAGGGACAAAACTTATATTGACAGGATTTCCAT
>Ga0123519_10001646_pt1 | contig 38165 bp, 29 predicted proteins | sample YelNatPaOPRAMG02_FD_87396 | JGI IMG/M metagenome (GOLD analysis project Ga0123519, IMG submission 87396) | Hot spring microbial communities from Yellowstone National Park - Yellowstone National Park OP-RAMG-02 (version 2) | ecosystem: Environmental > Aquatic > Thermal springs > Hot (42-90C) ...
CGGCATTCCATGCCGGCGGGACACTCTTGCGACTCGCAACGGGATCGTCCGCGCGCTCCCGTTGGTCGGAGCAATGGCAGCGCAGGATTGAACCGCGACTATTACGAACTCGCGCTTGCCGACGGCGGCGTTTACCGCGTGTTCCGCGATCTCGATTCCGGAAGATGGTTCGTCGACGGGATTTACGACTGAAACTCTGAGGTCCATTCGATGAGCGCTGTAGAATATATCGAGCTTCGCGCGCGAAGCGCCTTCAGCTTCCTCGAAGGCTCCAGTATGCCCGAAGATCTCGCCGAACGCGCGGCGGAACTCGGCTATCCGGCCCTTGCGCTCGGCGATCGTGACGGCCTTTACGGCCATCCGCGCTTCTACCAGGGTGCAAAGAGCGCTGGTATAAAGCCGCTCGTCGCGGCCGACCTTACGCTCGACGATGAATCGCGGCTCTATGTCATCGTGCCCGATCGCGAGCGCTACAAAAATCTCTGCCGGATGCTCACCGCCTCCAAGCTCCGCATCCTGCGCACGCCGTCCGCATCGGGCGATGGCGCGCCGGCCGCCCATCACGACTATCCCGCAAAGGGCCAAAGCCGTATCGCGCTCGACGATCTCGAACGCTTCGGCGCGGGACTGATATGCCTTGCCGGCGGCAGCCTGAGTCCGATTTCGAGAGCGCTCGTTCGCGGCGAAGATCCCCGTCCGCTGGCCGAGCGGCTCAAATCGATCTTCGGCCCGCGAAACCTCTTTATCGACCTCCAGCGCCATCTCGACCCCGCCGAGGAACGCCTCAACCGAAAGCTCGCCGCGCTCGCCGCCGGATGCCGTATCCCGCTCGCCGTGAGCAACGACGTATGCCATGGCGACACCGACCGCACGCTGCTCGACGTGCTCACCTGTATCCGGCTCAAGACCACGCTCGAAGAGGCGGGCCGCGCGCTATGGATCAACTGCGAGCGTTACCTGAAGCCTCCGGCCGAAGTCGCCGCCATGTTTCGCGACCATCCGCGCGCCCTCGCCGCGACGCGCGAGATCGCCGAGCGATGCGGGTTCACGCTCACCGACCTCGGCTACCGTTTTCCCGACTATCCGCTTCCGCCCGGCGAGACGGCCGACAGCTATCTCCGCGCGCTCACCTACGCCGGCGCGCGCGAGCGATGGGGCCACGAGCTCAGTGCCCGCGTGCGCCGCCAACTCGAGCACGAGCTTGCGATTATCGAACGGCTCAAGCTCGCCGGCTATTTCCTGATCGTGTGGGATATCGTGCAGTTCTGCCGCGAGAACCGGATCATGGCGCAGGGGCGCGGCTCGGCGGCGAACAGCGCGGTATGCTACGCGCTCGGAATCACCGCGGTTGACGCGGTTGGGATGGAACTGCTGTTCGAACGCTTTCTCTCCGAGGAGCGCGGCGAATGGCCCGATATCGATCTCGACCTCCCAAGCGGCGAACAGCGCGAGAGGGTGATCCAGTACGTCTATCGGCGTTACGGCGAACGCGGCGCCGCGATGACCGCGAACCTGATCACCTATCGCACCAAAAGCGCGCTGCGCGAGGCCGGCAAGGTCCTCGGCTTTCCGCCCGAACAGCTCGACAGGCTCGCGCGTCTCGCCCAGACTTACGAGTTCCGCGACCATCATGACGACCTTGCCGAACTGCTCAAACGCGGCGGCGTTGACGTCGCCGCGCCGCGCGTCGCCGCGCTCGTCAATATCGTCACGCGCATGAAGGGCGTGCCCCGCCATCTCGGACAGCATAGCGGCGGCATGGTGATCGCCGCGGGACCGCTCGACGAGATCGTACCGCTCGAGCCGGCCTCGATGCCCGGGCGGGTCGTGATCCAGTGGGATAAGGAGGATTGCGCCGACCTCGGGATTATCAAGATCGATCTGCTCGGACTCGGAATGCTCGCCGCGCTCGAACAGGCGCTCCCGATGATCCGCGAGCACGAAGGCGTCGAGCTCGACCTCGCCCATCTGCCGGCCGACGATCCCGGCGTTTACGCGATGCTCCAGCGCGCCGACACGGTGGGTGTTTTCCAGGTGGAGAGCCGCGCGCAGATGGCAACGCTGCCGCGGATGAAGCCGGAAAAATTCTACGATCTCGTCGTCCAGGTCGCGATAATCCGCCCCGGCCCGATCGTCGGCAGGATGGTGCATCCGTACTTGAATCGCCGCAACGGCCGCGAGCCGGTCACCTATGCGCATCCGTCGCTCGAACCGATCCTGCGCCGCACGCTCGGAGTGCCGCTCTTTCAGGAGCAGTTGCTTCGAATCGCGATGACGGCGGCGGGATTCTCGGGCGGCGAGGCCGAGGAACTGCGCCGCGCGATGGGCTTCAAGCGCTCGATGCAAAGGATGGAGAAAATCGAGCGCCGGCTTCGCGACGGGATGGCGCGCAACGGAATCGTGGGTTATGTCGCCGACGAAATCGTCCGCTCGATCAGCTCGTTCGCGCTCTACGGATTTCCCGAATCGCACGCCGCGAGCTTCGCGCTGATCGCCTATGCGTCGGCCTACCTGAAATTCCATCATCCGGCCGCCTTCTTCGCCGCCCTGCTCAACTGCTACCCGATGGGCTTTTACCATCCCTCGACCCTGGTAAAAGACGCCGAGCGCCACGGCGTAGCGATTCGTCCGATCGACGTTACGCGCTCCAACTGGGAATGCACGCTGGAACGCGCGACCGCGCCCGGCGCCCGCCGCGGTACGCACGTCAAAGCGCCTCTCGCAGTGCGGCTCGGGCTTAGGTACGTGAGCGGACTTCGCGAGCAAACAGGGCGCCGAATCGAATCCGAGCGCGCTCGTCGGCCGTTCGATTCCATGGCTGATCTGGCGGCGCGCGTGAATCCGAACCGCCGCGAACTCGACGCGCTCGCATGGGCCGGTGCGTTTGCCGCGTTCGGACTCGGCAGGCGCGAGGCGCTATGGCAGGCCGCGGCGGTCGAACGCGACTCAAACGGCCTGTTTGCCGGCGTCGCACCCGCAAACAATTCCGCCCTCACGCTTCCCACGATGAGCGCGCTCGAACATACCGCGGCCGACTATGCTTCGACCGGCCTTACCATCGGTCCGCATCCGATGGCGCATCTGCGCGCGCGCCTGAAGGCCGCAGGCTTTCTCGCCGCGGCGGAACTTCCCGATGCGAAGGATGGCGCGTGGATCAAGACCGCCGGTGTGGTGATCGTCCGTCAGCGGCCGGGCACCGCGAAAGGCTTCCTCTTCATCTCACTCGAGGACGAAACCGGCATCTCCAACGCGATCGTCGAGCCCGGCCTGTTCCATCGCAACCGCGCGATGCTCCATGGCGCGGCGATTCTCAAGGTCGAGGGATGGCTCCAGAAGCGGGACGGGGTAGTTATCGTCCGCGCGCGCAGATTCGCAAGGCTTGGCGTAAACGGCGAGCTTCCGCCCTCGCACGATTTCCGCTGACGCTTCGCGCAATCGGACGTGCTACATTTTAGGTGCCTGCTCCGGCAGGAACCAATGGAACCTGCGATTGTCCGGCTCCATCCCTCCGACCGCGAGTTCATGCGCGAGGCCGTGCGCGCGCTCGAGCGGCCGGGCCGTATTATTGAGCTAATCAACGGCGTCGCCGGACGCCCCGTCGAGGCGCTGATAAAGCGGCTTCCCGACCGCGCCGCCAAGGCTCTCAACCGGGCCGTCTATCGCGCGCTAAGCCGCGCGGTCGAATGGGCCGCCGCGACCCTTGAGCGCCCCGGGTCAGCGCCCGCGCGAGCGGAACTCGACACGCCTGTTTCGCACGCGCGCGCCGCCGCGCTTGCGCATACCACGGCCGCCGCCCTGCTCGGCGGCCTAAGCGGCGCGTTCGGAGTCGGGCTTATCGCACTCGAATTGCCGGTAACCACGACCGTAATGCTCCGTTCGATCGCCTCGATCGCGCGCGACATGGGCGCCGATCTGAGCGATCCGGCAACCCGCCTTGAATGCGTGTCCGTGTTCAGCTTCGGCGGTCCGTCGCCCCACGACGACGCAATCGACTCCAGTTACCTGGCGACGCGGCTTGGACTTGGCCTTCTTGTGCGCGATGCCGGCAACTATATTGCCGGACGCAGCGCGCAGCAGGTTGCGGACGCGCTCGCCCGCGGCGGCGCGCCCGAACTGGCGGATCTGATCGCGCGTATCAGCGCGCGCTTCGGCTACGCGGTCACCGATATCGCCTCGGCACAACTCATGCCGGTGGTGGGCGCGCTCGGCGGCGCGGCGATTAACGCATGCTTCACCAATTACTTCAACCGGATCGCGCTGTATCACTTCGGAATTCGAAAGCTTGAACGGCTTTACGGCGAGCAGGCGGTCGAGGCCGCCTATCGCGACGAACTGGCTCGACTTTCCGGGTCATGATGCGCGCGGGGAACAATCTCGCTCTGGCCGTCATTTCAGCCACGCGCGCGATGCTTGCGTCGGCGGCGAGCGGAGCCACGCACGTGCGCCCCACCCGGCGCGCCGGGGTCCGCGTCCGGTGGATGGTTTTTTTTGCGAACGCCGGCGACTTCTCGTGGGCTTGTTTGCGAAACCCGGCACTCTAGCGGCGACGCGCCACGAAAATCGCGCGCGGCTCCTCGAAATAGACGCATTCGACGCCCTCGAATCCGGCCTCCCGAAGCCATCGCAGATGCGCGTCGAGACCGCCTGAGATCGTCGGCAGGTCGAGATCGAGAAACGTTCCGCCCGGCTTGAGCACCGAGTAGATCGCGCGGTAGCACGACGCGATCAGCTCACCACGACGCAGATTGTGAATAGCGATCGCCGAGACCGCGAGGGCGAACGGCCCATCGACCCGCGCGGCCCATTCATCGGTTGCGAGATCGCCCACGGCGAATCGAACCCGCCCGGCGAAATGCCCGAGCCGCTCGCGCGCCCGAGCAAGCATCGGCTGCGAAAAATCGAGCAGCGTCGCGTGCGCATTGAGAAACGCGCCCAGTACCTCCTCGGCGACGAGACCGTCACCCGCGCCAACGTCGAGCACTTCGATTTCAGCGTCGTTCGGGATGCCCGCGTGCGCGAGCATCACGCGCACCGCCATACGCCGCGACTCGCGCTTGAGGTCGCCAGCCAGCCATTGCTCGACGTAGCGCTCGGAATGCCAGTCGTGCTCTTCGAGATGACAGCGCCCGGGACCGTCCGCCATGCCGTCTCCGCAACGACGCTTCGCAAACGATTACAGTAGCCTGGCGCGCGGGATGCTCAACCGTATCGCCCGCAACGCCCGGTCTCGTGGGCGGATTATCCGCCAAGACGCGCACGCGCTTCGGCGCATTGCGCCGCGGCGCGAAAGGCGCCGGCCGCGCGCTCGAAGCTGTCGAACACGACCAGTCCGCGTTCGCGCGCGAAGCGCTTTGCGCGCGCAACGATCTCCTCGACGTGTGCCGGATGGAGGATGACCGCGAAGGGCTTGGCGCTGCGGCCCGCGAACTCGCCAAGCTTGTCGAGCAGCGCGGTTATTTCCTCCTCGTGCGCGGCCCATCGCGAGGCCCGAAGCCCTGTGCCGATTTCCAGCACGATCGCGTCGATCACCGGGTCGCGGTCGAGGATCGAAAGGATGCGCTCGAGATTGCCGAGATGCAGTCCGCCGCCGATCGTTCCGCCCGCGTCGAGCGGATTGCGGTAGCTGCCGCCGACGATGTTGAAGAAGCTCTTGAGCTCCTCGTACGAGGAATCGGAAAGCGCGGGGATTTCTAGCCCCGCGCCCGCGAACGTGTCGGTGATCACCACCGATTGCCCGCCGGTCATGGCGACCAGCCCCATCCGACGCCCGGCGAGCGGTTTGCCGCGCGCAAGCAGTTCGACCGCGTCGAGCATCGCGTCGAGGCTTTCCACCTCGACCGCGCCGCTCTGACGCACCATCGCGCGCCATACCGCCTCGGGTGTGGCGAGCGAACCCGTGTGCGAGAAGGTCGCGCGCGCTCCGGCCTCGGTCACGCCGCCTTTCCATACCAGGACCGGGATTCGGCGCGCCGCGCGGCGCAGGCTCTCGAAGAAACGCCGGCCGTCGCGCACGCCTTCGATATACATCCCGAGCACGCGGGTCGCCGGATCGGCGGCCATCGTGTCGATATAGTCGGCGGCTTCCAGCACCAGCACGTTTCCGATCGACGCGGCGGTGTTGATCTTGATTCCGCGCGCCGACGCCTGCATGCAGAAGTTGATCGTGTGGGTGCCGCTCTGCGAGATGTAGCAGACGTCGCCGCCGGCGCCGGTGGCTTCTTCGGGAAAATTGCGCAGGCCCACGGCGGGGCTGTACAGCCCCATGCAATTAGGCCCGACCAGCGCGATATCCGAATCGAGTGCGATCTCCTTAAGCTCCTGCTCGAGCCGCGCGCCGAGCTCCTCGCCGGTTTCGGAGAATCCCGAGGTAAAGAAGCCGATCGCGCCGACCTTGTTCGCCACGCAGTCCTTGAGAATCCGGGGCGCAACCTGGCGCGGCACCGCGCTGACCGCGTAATCGACGCGCTCGGGGATTTCCGCCAGGCTCTTTCGGTTATCGACGCCCATCGCCTCGATTCCGGGAATCTCGTTGGGGTCGATCTGCACCGAGTAGAGCTTGCCCGTGAACGTGCTCATGGCGCGCAGCCACATGTAACCGCCCATCCGCTTGTCGCCGATAACCGCCACTGTCCGCGCGGCAAATGCGCGCTTTAGGTTTTCGATTCGCGCCGCCTTGCGCGGATCAGGGGCGGGCCGAGCCTGCGGCTCGCCGAGAAGAACTCGCGCGTCGAGCACTCGGACGCCGTCGGCGTAGGCCGCTATTGGATTCAGGTCGATCTCGCGCACTTCGGGATTTTCAGCGGCGAATCGCGACAGGACGGCGAGCAGCCTGGCGACCGCCCCCACATCAACCGGGGCCCTGCCGCGCACCCCGGCGAGCAGCGGTGCGCCGCGCAGTTGCGCGAGCATCGCGCGCGCCTCATCCTCGTCAACCGGTGCGAGCCGAAGCGCAGTGTCCCTGAGGACCTCGACGAAAATGCCGCCCATACCCGCCATCACGAGCGGTCCGAAACGCTCGTCGCGGATTATTCCGGCGATAAGCTCCACTCCCTCGGGCGCCATCGCCTGAACCGCGACACCCTGAAAACGTGCGCCGGGCGCCTTCACCGCGAGATTTTGGCGGATGCGCTCGAAGCCATCGCGCACCTCGGCGGCCGAGCTCAGGCCCAGAATAACGCCGCCCACCTCGCTCTTGTGGCTGACCTCGGGCGAGATAACCTTGAGCACGACCGGGAACCCGATCCGTTCGGCGGCGGAAGCCGCCGCGTCGGCGCTTGCGGCCGACTCCGGGGTTGCGGTCGGGATTCCGATCGATTCGAGCAGTTGCTTGGATTCTATTTCCGAAAGGGCCGCGCGCCCGTCGGCGAGTGCGCGGCCGATGATCCGGGATGAAGTGGTATCGTTCACGCTTGAGGCGTATAGCAAAGCGCGCGAAACAATTGAACCTTCGGAGATAATCGGCAATGCGCTCCACTGAAGCCTCAAGGCCGTTCGTCTTCGTCACCCGTCCGATAGCGGAGCAGGCGCTGACGGAGCTGGCCGGATTTGCGCGCGTGGACCTGTGGGACGACGAAATGCCGCCGCCACGCGCGGTGCTGCTGGAGCGGGTCGCGCGCGCCGACGCGATCCTGACCCTGCTGACCGATCGAATCGACGCGGCGGCCATCGCCGCAGCACCTCGGCTTCGAGTGATAAGCAATCTCGCCGTCGGCGTGGATAATATCGACCTCGACGCCGCGACCCGGGCGGGCGTGGCCGTCGGACATACGCCGGGCGTTCTGACCGAAACGACGGCCGATCTCGCTTTCGCGCTCCTGATGGCTGCGGCACGAAGAATCGTCGAAGCGGACTCGTACACGCGCCAGGGCCGCTGGCGCACGTGGGGACCGCACCTGATGCTCGGGCGCGACGTGTTCGGAGCGACGCTTGGAATCGTGGGATGGGGCGCGATCGGGCGCGCGATGGCCCGTCGGGCGGCCGGATTCAGGATGAGAGTGCTGTACGCCGCGCGCGAAGGTAAGGCGGGCGCGAAACCGGGCCCGCATGCCGCCGGGAAACTCGCGGGCGCGCGGCGCGTATCGCTCGATGAACTCTTGCGCGAGTCGGATTTCGTCTCGCTTCACGTGCCGCTGACGCCCGAGACGCGCGCGATGCTTTCCGGACGCGAGTTCCGCGCGATGAAGAGCGGCGCGATATTGATCAACACCGCGCGCGGCGAAGTGATCGATCAGCGAGCCCTCTATGAAGCGCTCGCCTCGGGTCATCTGGCCGCTGCCGCGCTCGACGTCACTTCTCCCGAGCCGATCGCACCCGACGATCCGCTTCTTAGCCTGCCGAACGTGATCCTCACGCCGCATATCGGCAGTGCAAGCCATGCGACGCGGCTTCGGATGGCGCAAATAGCGGTCGCAAACATCCGCGACGTGCTCGCCGGCCGGCTCCCGCGGTACTGCGCAAACCCCGCCGTGCGGCTTCGCAAGCCGCACTGAGAGCCGCAACCGCCCCGCGCGCCGATACCGATCGATTACTTGATCAGTATCGGGGCGCCGCGAACATTGGAGTACGGCGCGTTGGCGTCCGGCAGGCTGTCGGGCGCAACCTGCGTGATGAAATGCACCTGCAGGTCGCCGCCGCTTACGCCGTCCAGCCACACCGCGGCAAAGCCCGTAACCTGCACCGCTGCACGTCCGTTTGGCGATTCCCAGTTCACCATCGGAAGGAACAGGATTCGGGGGTCGTTGGAGCTATGCGACGAGAACGTGCCATTGGGATCGATCTGCTGCGCGGCGCTAAGCCGGTCGGCCAAGCCCTGATCGACGGGTCCGATTTTATTTCCGGGCTCGGTGTTAATCCAGTCACCCACGCTGATGGGACCCGAATAACCATTGGCAAAGTTGCTGCGAAGGACCGAACCGCCCGGAGAACCAAGCTCGACCGTACCCCAATTACCCGCTCCAACCTGGGTGTTGTGCAGGGTCATGCTCTGACCGTTGCTATAGGTCGTATTGGAGTCGAGCCCGATCGGCACCAGCCCGTACTGCCCTACCGAGGTTCCATAGGAGCCAGTATAGCTCGACGTGGTACCGCCGCCGCCCGAGTTCGTTCCGTTGTACGCGCCCCCAATCGTCGAGGGCGAATACGGAATTGCGGCGGTTGCCGTCACGCTGATCATCTGGCTGGAGAGCCCGAGCACGCGCCCGAAAAAATACGGCACGTTTCGCGACGCCGAAACCGTTATCTGCTGATCGTCGGACGAGACCTGGATCGCGGTTATCTCGCTCGAACTGAGACCATTCATCTGCGCGTACTGGTTGGCCGTCGATTGTGCGCTGGCGGGATCGTTGGGCAGAAAGTTGGCCCCCGCGAGCGCCCCTGCGTCAACCGCCTTTTGCAGCTCCGACCAGTTCGCGTACATCACCGCAACGTCGGTTCCAAGTGCCGTCGCGCCCAGCAATGCCACCAGGACCAGGGTGAAAATTACCGCTGTTTGACCCTTCGCTCCCCGCGAACGTGATTTCATCGCGCCCCTCGCATTGTGTTGTCACCGGCCCCCGCGCGACAAAGACATCGCGCCGGAAACCCGCCGCGCGCTTTGCCGGCGTGCCATCGTCGGCGCGCGAATCCCCACCGCCCCAGTCGTGCGCCTAACCGACACTGCCCATCAGGCGATCGTCGTCGATCGCCGGCGTGCACGGCTTACCTACGATGCAAACTGCGCGCCTTAAGAAGCTGAGGCGAAGAACTGCAAGAAAATCAGGACTTCGTGAAGCTACAAGATGTATAATTCCGCATCGATGTGGCACGGCTGCCACACGCGACAGGCACAGCCGCTACAGGGCCGCTGTCTTTTTTGCCGCGAAACGCCGCTGAACCGAGGCTTGGCCGTTGGCGGAGGCGGGTGGCGCCAGGGGGACGCCTTTGTCGAATGACTGCGCCGGGAAAAACAGGGAGACCGCCGGCCACGATCATCGGGCCGACGGCCGTCCTTCTCTACCGTTACTTCGCCGCTCGAGGACGAACCCGCGGAGCGGATACTGGAACCTTTAGCCAGTCGTCACTGGACAAGCACCGCCGAGTACTCGCTAATCGGATTCTGCCCGGCCGCCTGGGGAATGCTGCATCCCGGCACCTGGTTGACGAAATATCCGCTGATCGTGGCGGTGCGGCCGTCAACGTTGCTCACCCACATTTCCTGGAAGCCAACGATCTCCGCGCCGCTCTTCCCGCTCGGACTGGCGAAATTCACCAACGGCACCAGAACCAACTGCGGGTTGGCGGCGTCGATCGATGTGTCTTCCGGCGGCGCAGAGATGAAACTCGTCTGTCCCCCATTCTCGAGCCGCTGTTGGAAGCCCTGAAAGGTCGGTCCCACGATCTGACCGGTCTCGGTGTTGACCGTCGCCCCGGGCGTAAGCGCCGGGCCAGAATAACCGTAGATGATGTTGTTCTCGTATTGTTGTCCGCCCGCGCCGCCCAAGGCGAGCGGCTCCCAGTTCCCTGGCCCCTGCATCGACATCTGCCCGTTTGGAAAAGGCTTGAGCTGGACCATCGAGCCGCCGCTCTCGACCGTGTTGTAGCCGCTTCCGCTGCATTGCGAGACGGAACTCACCGGAGCGCTGGCGTTGCAGGGCACCCCGATCGGCAGGAAACCGCACGCCGCCTGCGCGGACTGTATTCCCGCGGTCGCCGAGACCGTTACTGGGGCGGACGCAAGTCCCAGCACCCGGCCGAACGTGTACGGCACGTCGCGCCGGAGCGTCATCGCGATCGACATGTCATCCGGAGCGACATTGATCGACACGATCTCGTTCTGCGGCACGCCATTCATCACCGCATACTGCTCGGCAGTCCGGGTGGCCAGCGCGGCATCGTAGGGCAGGCCCCGGTTCGCACCTGCCAGGACCGCGGCATCCGCAGCTTTCTGAAGTTCCTCCCAGTTGAGATACATCATGCCGACGTCGACGCACAGCGCCAACGCGCCAAGCATCGCCGGCAGCGCCAAGGCGAACAGTATTGCCATCTGGCCTTTTGAACTTCGTCTTCGTTCTTTCACTTGCCGAACCCCCTGTTTGCGGCGCCCTCGCTGCCGATTTCGGCTTGGCGCCGGATTTCGACCTTCAGCGAATCTCCAACGACCCCACATCCGTTTCGCTGAACTCCCGTCGGCGCGCATCGTTCTCCCGATTCACCCAGAGCGAGCCCAAATTTTTTTTAAAACTATTTGTAGGAAATTACGTCATATTGTCTCCTATTGAGAGCCTTGCCGCTTTCTTCTGCGATACGAGAAAGCAATTGGAATAAAGAGAAACTATCACAAACTGCTTTTATGTAATACAGGATACTTATCAATGTCAATAACTATCAGATGTTTTATTATGCACAGATTGGCAATTTATCGCCTGGCAGGCTGCGGTTCGAAATGACGCGGCCGCGAATGATCGCGTATTTGTGCTTAACAGATGCTATTGCAACTGAAGAGCTGCCACGCGGGCATATGCCGCCGCTTCAGGCGCTTATGCCCGGTCTCGCCTGGGGAGAAGAATCGCGCTCAGCCGAGCGCGATGCCGGGGGCTGGAAAGCGCCCGCACATCTCGCGCACTTCGCCGGCGACCCGCTCGAGCGTCGTTTCGTCGTCCACGTGCGTGATGACCTCGTCGATCCATCGGCCGATCTGTTTCATCTCGGCTTCCTTCATCCCTCGCGAGGTGACGGCGGGTGTTCCGAGCCGAATTCCGCTCGGGCTGAAGGGCTTTCGCGGATCGTAGGGCACGGTGTTGTAGTTGCAGACGATGCCGGCCGCGTCGAGCGCGCGGGCGGCTTTCTTGCCGATCACCTTGCGGTTGGTCAGATCGACCAGTATCAGGTGATTGTCGGTCCCGCCCGATACCAGGTTGAAGCCGCGCGCCAGCAGTTCTTCGGCAAGGGCGCGCGCGTTGCGCACGATCTGATGGGCGTAGTCCCTGAACTCGGGTGATGCAGCTTCCTTCAGGGCGACGGCGATAGCAGCGGTCGTGTGATTGTGCGGCCCGCCCTGAAGCCCGGGGAAGACCGCGCGGTCGATTTGCCCGGCGAACTCCTCCTTGCACATGATCATCGCGCCGCGCGGGCCTCTCAGTGTCTTGTGGGTCGTAGTCGTGACGACGTCGGCGTATGGGACCGGCGAGGGATGCGCCCCGCCGACTATCAGCCCCGCGATATGCGAGACATCGGCGAGCAGGTATGCGCCGATTTCCCTGGCAATCTCGCCGAAGGCGCTGAAATCCAACTGCCGCGGATAGGCGGTCGCGCCACACACGATCATCCGCGGACGTTCGCGCCGCGCCATCTCGCGAAGCGCGTCGTAGTCGATACGCTGGGTCTCGCGATCGACCGGGTATTGCACGGCGTTCCAGAAAACGCCCGTGATGCTCACGTTCCATCCGTGGGTCAGATGACCGCCGTGAGGCAACGCAAGGCCCATTATCTTGTCGCCCGGCTTGAGCATCCCGAAGTACACGGCGAGGTTCGCGGGCGATCCCGAGTAGGGCTGCACGTTGGCGTGCTCGACGCCGAACAGCGCCTTGGCGCGCTCGACGGCGAGCGTCTCAACCTGGTCGATATAGCGCTGGCCCTCGTAATAGCGCTTGCCCGCGTAACCCTCGGAGTACTTGTTGGTGAGGATCGAACCGGTGGCCTCGAGCACCGCCTTCGACACGTAGTTCTCCGACGGGATCAGGCGCACCGAATCGAATTCGTAGCGCTCTTCTTCCTTGATGAGCCGATAGATCTCCGGGTCGGTCCGCCTGAGCTCTTCCACCGCGTTCAACTCCGTCCGTAAAGGGTGTCAACGATGAGCGTAAGCCGCACGCCACGGGAGGTAAAGCACCCCGCCCGCTCAAGAGAGCTGCCAACGCGGCGGGCGGCGGCGGGCGCCCGCCGCCGCAACCGGATATCGGCAGGCGAGACCCGCGGCCCGGACGGTCATTGCAGGTCGGGCGGAGTGGTCTTCGCAATCCAGGCCCGATAGTCGCCCTCGTAGCCGACCGCACGCTGGCGTTCCCGGACCCGGGCGCGGATCTTCTCGACCTGGCCGGGTGTGAGCGGCTCGCGCCGCTCGATCGCTTGCGCGATCTTCTCGCCCTCGGCGTGTGCCTGTTTGCGGATCTCCTCGGCAATGGGGATTTCGACCCCGCTCAGCCCGAGGTAGCTCTCCGCGAGCAAAGTGCCGATTTCCGTCCCGCTGGTCAGCGAGTCCTTGATATTGCCCTTGCCGGTAAGCACATTGCCCGCGGCGAAAACCGCCGTCGCGCCATTCATCAGCAGCCCGATGCTCGCGTCAACGTATTTATAAACTTCGCCGTTCTGCGGGATTCCGGGCAGCGGTTCAGGGATGCTGCCGATCGAGCTGATAGTGAGCGCGGCGCGCACATCATGCTCGGTGCCGGGAACGGTCCTGACGCGGCCGTCGGCGACTTCGGTGCGGCTGAAACGCACTCCCACCATTCTGTCGCCTTCGACAAGGATGCCCGATGGAACGCTCAGGTCCTGGAACTCGAACAGGAACTTGCGCATCGCCTTTTCCAGGATCTTGGCCCGGGCCTGCCGAAGCGCTTCGGCCCGCTTGGGTGGCGTGTCGGGCGGGATGTCCGAGAGCGGCATGTCTAGGACTCGGCGCCGATAGAAGAGCTTGCACGGCTTGATCCCCATCTCGGCCCATTTGAGCCCGTGCGCCTGGAGGACCGGCTCGATACCCTCGCGTTCGAGCTTGACCATGTCCTCGCTGATGCCACGCTCGGCGAGCGCCTTGAGCGTGTACTCGATCTGCAGGACCTTGACCACGTCGATCGACGCAAGCCCGCCGCCGAGCACAATGGCTCCCTCGCTCAGCTCGTAGCGAGGCCCGTTGTACGACGCCTCGGGGTAATGGTTGAACCAGTAGATGAGCGAATTCTGGTACACCAGGCCGCGATCGATGTAACGGTCCGCACCCTCGACCGGAAACGGCCGATCGCGCCACGCGCCGTTGGTCAGGACGATCGCACTTAGCCCCCATTCGGTCCTGAGCGCTTCGAAGTCAACGTCGCGGCCAAGCCGGGTGAGCGGAACATACTCGATATTCGGATGGCTCAGGCGCCGGTTGATGTCCTCGTACTCGTCCTTGCGCTGCTTGACGTGCCATCGCGGCAGTCCGTCTTCGATTTTCCCGTAAGGGCGCGGATTCTGCTCGAAAACCACCACGAGAGCGCCACGCTCGGCGAGTATCCGCGCGATTTCGGAACCAGCCGTGGCGGCGCCGACCACGGCAACGGCATGATGAGACGTAGTGTTCGAACCCATGCGATGTAACCAGTTAGCGTCTCAGGCCCAAGCGTGCAATGGCGCCGCGGGTTGGCCTGGCTCGCCGCTGTCGTGGCGCGCCGGCTCCCTCGCGACGAAGGGCAACGGGGAGAGCGATTTTCCGCACGGGCGGAAATTTCCCTCCGATACCGCGGGCGGCCCGCTCCTGTTCGCGGCTGCCGGCCTTGCACGCGTGGCTACCGCGTGTTTTGCTGTTCGACGATGGCGGCGCATATCCGGTTCAATCCCCTGGCACCAAAACTTCTTCTTTGCGCGGCCCTCCTGCTGCTGATAAGCGGATGCTACGCCGGCTATTTCACATATTCTGCCGCCGGCGGCGGCTCCGAATACGCGGTCGGCGAAGAGCACGTCAGCAACTTTCCGGCTTCCCAGACCTTTGTGATGATCCAGGACGTGCTCCGGGGCGACGGGATTCTGTTCAACGTCAAGCCCGAGAATCTCGTCGTCAGCGAATGGCGCAAGGCCAACTTGCCGGTCGGAGTGTTCTCGGACCTCGTCGGCGTGAGTCCGCGCTACCGCTACGAGATCCAGGTGCTCCCGTTGTCGGGCCATCAGAGCAAGATCGTTGCGAACGTCCGCGCCGAGGATATCCCCGAGAAAGACATCGACCAGTTCAAACCGAGCGTCAAACTCCATTTGTTCAAGCAGTTCGACGAGTACGCAATGAAGTTCCCCCCGCCCCCGTCCACGCCCAGCAGCGGCGGCGTAAACTTTGCGCTCCTGCCGGGGGAGAACCTGATTCAGCTCGCCAAGCGGGTCACCGGCAACGCCGACAACTGGCGGCAAATCGCCAAGGACAACAACTTGAACTCTCCGACCGACCTTGCCGGGGTGCAGAGCGTGTGGGTCCGCGACAGTCTTCTGCCGAACAGCGGCAAGACTGCTCCCGTCGCACCCTAGATAATGTCCGCACGCGATCGGCAGGGATGCTGCGATGGCATGATTCCCGCGCGCGCCTGAAGTATGCCCGACGCGACGCGGACTTGTTTCAGTCCGCCGCAACCCCTTCGCTGGGATCGTACTCTGGACAGAGGGCGGACGGACTTACCGCGGCAACGACAGCGAGGAACTGCTCGAACGTCATCTGCAGGTTGAGGAATCCGCCTTGGCAGAATACCCAGCCGTAATAGTCGAGGATCTCATCAGGAATCATCAGGGGCAGTCTCGGCGTCGTAGAGACCGCTGGGAACGGCCTGTGCGAAGCAGCCTGCAAAGCCTGAAGGGTGCTGCTCGCGTCTTCGCCGCCCTCTCCGACCGAGTCGCCCTCGCGCAAAGGTATAACCTTGCCTTTTGTGCCTCGCATACTTTCAGGGCCTCCTGAGCCCTGCTTCTCCCCTCCCCACGAGAACCTAATCTCATTCTATGAGAACCACGTGAAGCGTCAAGTGCAGCAGTGCGTTGTTTTGAAGTGTCATTTGCCTCAGCAACCTTCTTTGGGAAGCGCTTTGCTCGCTTAGCCGTAGCACGGACAACCATGATTTCTCAGGTTCAAAAGGAGCGCGCCTCGGCCAATCAAAGGCTGAAACTGGGGCTCTCGTCGTTTTTCCAGCCTTGCTACCCTAAGTTATCAGGAGTCGTAATAGCCTTAGCGCTCGTCACCTTCATAGTCGCAGGGTCTGGCCATGCGAGGAACCGAATGGTTAGCGATAAAACTGTCAACGCGTCCGCTGAAACGAGCCCGGCCGCCTCGCGAGCGCTGGCTTTCAGAATCGGCTTCCTGCTCGCCATAACCAACACTGCTATAGGCGCAGCCCAGCCGGTGCTGACCCGGTACGGGGCGCTCAGGCTCGACCCGATACTGTTCTGCGAAGGCGCGGTGATAATCGCCTCGCTATGCACACTGCCGGTCCTTTACATGCGCAATGAGCTTCGCTACCTCGTCGATCCGCGGTACGCGGGGCGGTTGTTCCTGATGGCGATGTCGGGAACGGTCGCCACCAGCCTGACGCTCATCTATGGACTGCGGCACATCGACGCGATCGCCGGGGTGATCCTGCTCCAGACCGAGCCGGTCTATTCGCTCATCCTCGCGACAGCCGTGGTCGGCGAGCGTCCGACGGGTCGCCAGATCCTGGCCACGATAACGGTTCTGGCCGGGATCGGCTCGGTGTTCTGGGCTGGCGGCGGCACTTTTTCTCCCGTCTGGGCGGCGCTCCTGATTTTCGTGACGCCGCTGTTCTGGCAGACGGCGCATGTGCTCAGTCTAAGGATCATGCCCCCGCTGACGCCGGTTGCGATCACTGCCGGACGCTTCGTTTATGCCGCTGCGGTCTTCACGCCGTTCTTTCTCGTTTTCGACCGCCGTTCGATTTGCGAGCTTGCCGATCCGCGGCTCGCTGCGGTCCTCGTCCTGACGGGATTCTTCATATATTTCCTGAGCGCGCTTACCTGGTATGGGGCGATCAGCCGGCTGTCGCTCTCATGGACGACGGCGCTGGTGGTTCCGGGTGTGCCGTTGCTCTCGACCCTGATGGCGGTCACCTTTCTCGGTGAGCACCCGACGGCCCGGATGGTAATCGGGATGCTGATCGCGATCGCCGGGGTGCTGATGCTTGTCCTGGGCGCGGACGCGCATCGTAAGCACGCCGCGCCAGCTGAGGCGGCCGAAGCGATCCATCAACCGCTCAGCTAGCCGCGGCCAGGCGCGCCCGCTCGGGGGCGCATCCGGCGCTCAGCTTTTCCAATTGACTATTCGAGGCGCGCTGGTCTTTAGTGGCCGATGAAAGCGTGGGCGGCCCGCAGTCCCGCGACGCCGCCGCAGCGCATCACCACAAAACGATCGAGGGAGTTTCTTTCATGGCTCGACTGGTCAAACACGAACGAAACACTCCGTACGAAATTCCCGAGGGAACCGAGCTGCCCGTTTACATCTGCGCATGCGGTCTCTCGAAGAACAAGCCGTTTTGCGACGGCTCTCACAAGCGCACCCGCGACGAGAGCGCCGACGCACTCTATACCTACGACGAGGAGGGCCGCGCCAAGCTGATCAAACAGTACTGACACGCCCTCGGACCGGGGGCGAAAACCCCGCGGCGGCCGCGCGCCGATAAATAAACCGCGCGGCCGCCGCGCCCTGTCCGTCAATGAACTTCGACGCCGCCGCAGATGTTGAGCGCCTGCCCGGTCATGTACCCGCCGTCGTCGGAGGCCAGGAAGGCGACCACATTGGCGACGTCGTCGCCCGTCTCCATCCGGCCCATCGGCACCTGGGCGACGAAGCTCTGGATCGTCTGCTCGCGCGTCAGGTTCCGGGCCGCGCCGACCATCTGGATCAGCCCCTCGAGCAGTTGCGTCTCGACGAATCCCGGACATACCGCGTTGACGGTGATCCCGAACTGCCCGAGTTCGAGCGCGAGGCTTCGCGTCAGTCCGACGACACCGTGCTTCGCCGCGCAATACGCGGCCATCCCGGGACCGCCGCGCTTTGCCGCAATCGAGGCGGTGTTGATGATCCGTCCGCCGCGTCCGCCCTGAATTATCTTGGGCGCCACGTGTTTGGCGCACAGGAACGTCCCGGTCAGGTTTATCGCGACGGTCTTGTTCCATGAATCGAGGGTCTGCTGCACGACCGGACCTCCGCCGACACCGCCGCCCGCGTTGTTGCACAGGATGTCGATTCGCCCGAATTCCTTCCACGCCGCTTCGGCCATCGCGGAAACCTCCCCTTCGTCGGTCACGTCAACCCTGACGGGAAGACATCGCCGGCCGAGCTCTCGAACCTCGCCCGCGAGCGCCTCGAGTTCCTCCATCTGGCCGAACTTTGCCTCCGGATATTCCTTCATCGAGCGCCCGTAATCGCCCGCGACAATATGCGCCCCTTCGCGTGCGAGCCGAAGCGCAATGGCCTTGCCGATCCCGCGCTCGCGCGCGCACCCGGTAACGATTGCCACTCGGTCCTGAAGTCTCATCGCTCCCTCCCGCCGGACACCCGGATCGCCAGTGATTTTGCGTTTCGGTCAGGATTTTCCGAAACGAATGCTTTGTCCGCCCGGCGCCGGTATCCTAGTCGCAAGCTTTTGCGTTTTGGAAATGGCTGAGAACACGCTTCCTCAAACCGATCTGCCCCCGACCACCCCCTTGCAGCCGGACGCCGCACCCGAGCGCAGCGCTTCGGCGTCCGCGCCCGACGAGACTCCGCGATGGTTTGCGGCGCTCGCCGAGCCGCATTTCGCGATTCCGCTGATTTTGCTGTTCGGCGCCCTCATCTTCCTCGTCAATATCGGCGGCTACCCGCTTTACACCAAGGGGGAACCGCGCGAGGCGGTGACGATTCTCGATATCTACAACGGCGGCGGCGTCGTCCTGCCGATGCGCGCTGGAGTGGAAGTGCCGTCGAAGCCGCTCCTGATGCACTGGCTCGGAGCGCTCGCGTCGGTCGCGATGGGCGGCGTGAGCGAGGCGAGCGTGCGATTGCCGTCGGCGATCCTGGCAATCGCGGGGATGCTCGTCTGCTATCTGTACGTGCGCCAGCTGTTTGATCCGCTCGCCGCGCTGGTTTCCGCGCTCATCCTCGGGACCACGTTCCAGTACGTGCAGGCCGGAACAGGCGCGCGCGTGGACACGACGCTCACGTTTTTCATGGAGGTCGCATTCTTCGAGTTCATCACGATTGGCGCGGGGCTGACCGAGCGCCGGATGCTGCTCTACGTGGCGATCGCGCTCGCGGTGCTTGCCAAGGGCCCGGTCGGACTGGTGCTGCCGGGCGCGGTCGGGCTTGCGTGGATAATAATCGAATGGCGATGGGACCTGCTGCGGGAACTTCGGCTGGTGCGCGGCGCGCTCGTGGTGCTGGTACTGGCCGGCTCGTGGTACGTGGCGGCATCAATCGTTGGCGGGATGTCGTTCGTGGACAAGCAGCTTCTGGCCGAGAATTTTGTCCGTTATTTCGGCGCGAGACATTTCCACGAAGGCCACGTGCATCGGTTCTATTACCTGGAGCTCGCGCTGATCGGCGGGTTCCTGCCGTGGACCGTGGCGCTCGCAATCGTACTGGTCCGCGCGGTACGCGCTCCGCGCCGGACCGAACCGCGGCTCAACTATCTTGTCGTATGGTTTGCGGTCGTGCTTCTTTTCTACAGCTTCGCCGAGAGCAAGCGCGGGGTTTACCTGCTCGCGCTCTATCCGGCGCTCGCCGCGATAGCGGGGCTTTATATCGCCGACGCGATCCGCGACCCCGTCCCCTCTGAGCGCGTCGTGCGAATCCTGACCCGGGTGGGCGGCGTCTTCCTCGCCGGGGTGTCGATAATCGCGGCGGTGGGACTCGTCCTGCTATGGCTCTGGCCGGGCGCCATGGTCGCGATATTCCGCGGATTCGGAATCACCTACGCGCCGTTCACCCAGGCGCTCGCCACATCGGCCCGGGCGCATCTTGCCGCCTCGCTTCTGATTCCGGTCGCAGCGTTCGCGATTGGGGCGTCGCTCCTTCGGATGGCGAAGACCGGCGCCGAAACCCTGACGCTCGCAATCGCAGCAGGAATGACGTTGATCATCCTGGCAGGCAACCTCGTAGTCGTGCCCGCGATCGCGACCACGCTCGCGCTCAGGAATTTCTCCGCCGACGTTCGGCGAATCGTTGACCATCACCCGGTCGCCTATCTGGAAGCGCTCGACTACGACGTCGCATTTTACTGCGGGCTGACGATCCAGATAATCAACCGCAAGGATCAGGAGCTGCCCGAATATCTGATCGCGTGGCGGAAGCTCTACGACCAGTTGCCCGCGTCCACGCGCGCCGGGTATCGGCTCGTCAAGATGAGCAACCCGACCGATCTCGACGGTAGCGGCCGGATGCTGCTTCTGAAGCGGATCGGTGTGCCGGCGGTTTCGACTCCGCTCGCCGCGCCAGCTCAGCCGAAAGCGTCAACCGGGCCCGCGGCGCCGAAGAAGCCCAAAGCGCCGAAATCGAACGACATCACCGTCTGACGGGCCCGCGCGTCACCTGCCTCCGAGGTAATTGCCTCGCGTGAGGCTTCGATATCGCGTCGGTCGAGGCAAACGCTCCACGTCGAGGTCTTCTATCCCGCCGACGCCGAGACCGAGGCGCTGCTACAGGGATACCGGGAACAGGCGGGGGCGAAACCCGGCAAGCGAGTGTCCACTGGATAATCCGTTACGACAGCAAGTCGCGCCGGCGCTCCGATATCGTCTCGGCCAGGCGCGGCAGAACCGTAGCCGAGCCGCCGCGCAGGCTCACGTCGCACAGCCGGGTGATCTCGGACTCGTACAGGTTGACTTCGACGAGCACACCGCCTCGTTCTTTGACTTCGAGCGCGAAACCGGCGGCGGGATAAACCGAAGCCGACGTTCCAGCAACGATTACCAGGTCCGCGCGCGCCGCTTCCAGTTGGCATCGCAGCAGTACATCGGCCGGTATCGGTTCGCCAAACGAAACCGTGTCGGCCTTCAGCAAGCCGTCGCACCTGGGGCATCGCGGCGGCAGCACTTTCAGGCTCACCTCGTCCCATCCAAAGCGCGCGACGCAATCGAGGCATCGAACCAGCTTCCAGTTGCCGTGGATCTCCGCGAGCGCCTTCTGGCCCGCCTGGCGATGGAGATCGTCGATGTTCTGAGTGATCACGAACCTGAGGACGCCCATGTCCTCGAGGCGTGCGAGCGCGAAGTGGCCGGGGTTGGGCTTCGCGTCCCTGAGCGGCGCGAACAGTTCGTCGTTGTGCCGCTGAAGCCGCTTCTCCCATCCGCGCTTCGGATCGGACATGAAGACCTGAAAATCGTTCATCGGCGGCTCGCCGTATTTTGTCCATAACCCGCCCGGACCGCGGAACGGCGGAATCCCGCTCTCGACTGACATCCCGGCGCCGGTGAGCGCAATTGGATAGGACGCCTCAAGGATAAGCTCGGCTGCCCGCGCAATCTGCTCATCGCTCGCGGTTTCCGGTTTTCCACTCATCGATCGACTCTCCGGCCGAATACCTCGCGTGCCACGATCTTAACCGCAAGGAATCGTCTAGCCCAGATTGAAGGCGCGCGCGGCGTTGTCCCACAGGATTCGGCGCTTGCTCTCCTGGGCGATGGGCTGCTTCAGGAGCGCGTCGAGTCCCCATGGGAAGGTGCCGTCGGGATGCGGATAATCGGTGTCCCACAGGAAGTTCCTGTCCCCGGTCAGTTCGACGGCGGATTTCATCGTCGGCTCGTCGCCGCGGAACGCAACAAAGAAGTTCGATTTGAAGTATTCGGTCGGGCGTCGCGTCAAGTACTCGTGCTCGGAGTTGCCGCTGAAGTCCCAGTGCTGCTCCATCCGCTGCAGCCAGTAGGGAACCCATCCCCCGTCGGCCTCAACCTGCACGACGCGCAGCTTGGGGAATCTCTCGATAATCCCGTACCAGATGAGACCCGCCATCGCTGCCATCGCCTCAAACGGATGAGACAGGATGTGGCCGGTCACGTGCGTATCCATCCGGTCGCCGAACGACGGCACGGACGCGGAGCCGGAGTCATGAGTCGAGATCGGAAGGCCGAGCTTTTCCACTTCGGCCCATAGCGGGAGGTAGTCCTCGTGAAAGATCGTGCGGCCTCTGACCGGGTTCGGACGTACATAGAAACTGATCGCGCCGTTTTTGGCCGCGCGCTCGGCTTCCTTGAGCGATTCGCCGACGTCCTGCATCGGCAGGATGGCAGCCCATTTGAGACGCTCGGGAGCTTTCGAGCAGAAGTCCGCGCTCCAATCGTTGTAAGCGCGACAGCATGCGGCGAGCAGCTTCGAGTCCCTGAACTCGCGCCCAAGCATCTGGCCCGCCACGGTGGGATAGACGATCTGGACGTCGATCCCCTGCTCGTCCATATCCTGCAGGCGGCTCTCGACACTGAATCCCTGCTTCATCGCGCGCTCGAAGCGCTGCATCGCTTTGCGCACCGCCTCAAGGAAGCCCGGGGCGGCCATCGGGTACTTGCCCTTCTCGCGCGTGAACGGCTCGCCCTCAACCATGAAGGTGCGCCGGCCCGATTCGGGCGCAACCGCGACACGCGGCGCCTGGGACTTGTAGCGCGTGTCGATGTACCGCTCGAATACGTAGTCCGGCTCCATCAGATGAGTATCGACGTCGACAATTTTGAAGCCGTCTTTCATCCCCTTTACCTCCAAGCTTGAAGCTCCGTAATTTCGGACGGGGTTTTCGTGCTCACGCCCCCGGAATCACCAGCGCCTTGAGTCCGCCGCGCGCGCGGAGCAGCTCGAACGCCTCGATCCCGCGCGAAATTTCGTACCGATGGGTCACCATCGGACGCAGATCGACGTTTCCCGACGCGGCCATCGCGATCGCGCGCCGCCACGTCTCGGGCGTGCGGATTCGCGAGTTGATTAGCGTGACACCGTGGAAGAAAAGCGCGCGCAGTTCCGCAGCGGAGACATCACGCGCGGGCCATCCGACTTCGACAAGCTCGCCGCCGCGCCGCAGCAGTTCGCGCGCCGAATCAAGCATCCCGCATGCGTCGAATACGACGTCGGCGCCCTCGGCGGGAAGCATCGCACGTACTTCTTCGGTCCATCCGGGACGACCCGCGACCACGGTGCGAAATCCCATCCGCTCGGCTATCGCGAGCCGCTGCGCGTCAACGCCGAGCCCGGTCACGACGATCGAAGTTACGCCAAGCGCGCGGGCCGCCAGCGCAATACTGAGCCCGATCGGACCGGGCCCCTCGATTACGGCGCTGTCGCCCGCGCGAAGACATGATTGTTCGACCGCGTGAAGCCCCGTGCCGAAGGGCTCCAGCATCGCGGCCTGCTCGAAATCCATCGTGGGCGGAACGAGGTGCGCGTTGGCGACCGGCGCGATCGTGAATTCGGCGAACGCGCCGGAGAGCATGGTCGGCGCGGCGCAGAGGTGGAATCGTCCGGCGGAGCACGGGCCGCATCGCCCGCAATGGCCAAACGGGTCGAGCGCGACGCGGTCGCCGGGACGAAAGCCGATCACCCCCGGGCCGGTTGCAACCACTTCGCCGGCGGGCTCATGGCCGAGCACGAAGGGAAGGCGACCGGCGATTCGCTCCGCGCCGAGTTCCCACAGATAGATATGAAGATCGGAGCCGCAGATTCCGCACGCAGCGATCTTTACCAGGAGTTCATTCGGGCCGGGACGCGGCACCGGAAGGTCGATTACCTCCGCGCCGTAGGCGGGGCGAGTTTTGGCGATAGCCTTCATGAGCGGCGTGCTCCCCGCATCTTCAATACGACTTGGGCGCGCCGATCGTCAAAGACTTTCGCACGCGGGCCAACGAGGCAGCGAGCTTGCGCAGATGAAGCTTTGCGCCCTCCATCAACAAGCTCGCCATCACTTCATCACGATCAGGGAGGCTCAGCGCGATGTTTCGCGTCACCAGGGATCTCTCCGCCCGGTGTCGTGGGCACCCGGGGAGATCTTTTCTCCGATGACCTGCACCCGGCGCTACCAATGCTGCGCGTGCGATTGTTCAACCGATCCCGCGTCCGCACCGCGCAAAGCGCCGCCCTGTCCCGGTCAGCAAGCGCGAGTCAGAAAGAACCCGTGCGGGATCCCCCCGCACCGCTGAACGGCTCCCACTGTCCCATGTAAAGATGACAGGGCGGAAGGAAACGGCGGAAAAGCTCAGGTCCCTGTTTCCCAGTGTCGAATCGGGACGCCGCGGTAGCGCATCCGCGGGCGAATCAGCCGGTTGTTCTCGTATTGCTCCAGGATGTGCGCGATCCATCCGGCGCAGCGCCCCACGGCGAAGATCGCAGCCGGCATCCCACGCCTGAAACCGAGCATCCGAACGCAAACCGTCAGGTAGAAATCGAGGTTGGGGCGAAGCCGCTCCCGTTTCCATACCGCTTGCTCAACTCGAAGGGCGCTCGCATAGAGCGTGCGGCCCTTATGGCGCGCGATCGTGGCGGCGGTTTCCCGCAGCAGGACTGCTCGCGGGTCTCCGTCGGGATAGATGTGATGGCCGAAGCCGGGGGGAAGACGGCGTTCGCGCGTGAAAGTGTCCAGCAGATCGTCGAGCTTCCTTCCCGCTTCCAGGTCGGCGAACATCCGCTCGATCCGGTCGCATGCGCCACCGTGAATCGGACCGGAAAGCGAGCACAGTGCGGCAAGCACCGAAGCATAGAGGTCAGCGCCGGTGCTCGCGACGACGCGCGCCGCGAACGTCGAGGCGTTCATCTCATGCTCGGCGCAGGCGACAAGGATTTGGTTCATCGCCGCGCGTTCCCAGTCCGAAGCCGAGGTGCCGGCGACGGTTTTTAGCAGCCGTTCGGCCATCCCGCCCTTGGCGCTGACGGAAGCTCCGGGCTTTCGCGCGAGCGGCAACGGCAACATCGCGATAATCCGCCGGGCGCGCTCCGGGCGCGTCAGGGCCGGTCCACGACGCTCGAAGGCTGCAAGCCCCGGCATCATCGCTGAAAGCCGGAGCAGCGGCGCCGCGTCGTCGCCGAGCGCGGCTATCGTCGCCGAGACGGCTGCGGGAAGCTTTGCCGCGGCGATAGCGGCGCGAAGTTCCGCGACCTCGGGCTCGTCCGGGCGCTCGCCCTTCCACAGCAGCAGGCACGCTTCCTCGAACGAGGCGTGCGCGACAACTTCTTCGATTGGATAGCCGCGATAGGCAAGCCGCTTATCGATAATCGAGCTTACGGCCGATTCCGTGACGATAACGCCGGGCAGAGAGACGCCTGCGGCACTCTTGGGCTGCGCGACCGTTACCCACGAGGACGCGTCGGGAACGCTACGCGCCCGGCGTCCGCGTTCGGGAGCAACCAGCCCGCGCAGTGCCTCGATATCCGAGCGGCGGTAAAGCGCCTGACGTCCGACGCGCCGCCGATAGCTTTTGAGCCATCCGCGGCTGACGTAGGCATAAAGAGTCCCGACCTTTACTCCCAGCTGGTTCGCGGCCTCCGCCGCGGTAAGCATTCTGCCGTGTTCCGGCTCGCTTGTTGCCACCCAAAATCCACGCCGTTCGGCGTCCCCGTGTACAGCATCATGCAGTCAGGGGCGACTGCAAATCAACATGGGTAAAGCCGGCGCTCGATTGGTCCGGCAATACCGGCTTCGTCATCGGTGACTCTGCCCGAAGCCAGCCATGCGCGATCCGGGCCACGCTCGACGAAGCGCTCAAATGCGGGCAAACCGCCGGGCGCAAGACCATCTTTTTTACGCTTTCCGGACAGGGGCACTTCGATATGGCCGCCTACGATCGGCGCCTCGGCGGCGAACTCGAAGACTCCCCCTGCCCCGAAGAGGCGATACCGGCGGCGCTGGCCGACCTGCCCAGGGTTGGCAGAGCTTCGCAACACCCAGGGGGACGAGACGATCATGCCTCGAGCAGCGCTATCGCGTCCTCCAGAGAGACCGAGCCGTCGCCGAGAAGAAGCGCGGATGCGGCGCGCTCCCATCGGTCGTCCGGAAGCCGCATCGGATCGCTTGCGCCAAGCCGATGCTCCAGGACCATCCGCGAAAGCAAAAGCCGCTTGCCGGCGCCGAGCCGCACACCCTCCCACGCCATCAGGACGGCCGAGGCTGCACTATAGAGCGCTCCGGTGGCAAGCCGCGCAAATCGCTCATTCTCGGATGAGGACGCGACCTCCCACGCAAGCGCGCACGCGCGCTCGAGCGCGTCAGAGAGCCGGCGCGCATAGCGCTCGGGCAGCGCATTTGCCTCGTCGAGCTTGCGGCGCAACGAATCGCGAAGGGCCTCATGCGCGTGGCTTTTGCCAACCGCGCGGCCGATAGCGTCGAGCGCGTTTATATTGCTGGTGCCTTCCCACAGAAGTCCCACTTGCGCATCGCGCACCAGGCGCGCATTGACCCAGTCCTCGATATACCCGTTGCCACCGCGCATCTCCATCGCGCCGGTCGCAACCCCGATATTGTCGCGGCATGCGCGGAACTTGTAGACGGGGGTGAGAAGGCGCAGCAGGGTGCGCGCGACGGCGTCGCCCCGCTCGGCGCGCTCCATCACATCCGCCACGTACGCATACATCGAGAGCGCCTGCTCCGTCGGCACCATGATCTTCATCAATTGGCGGCGTACCAGCGGCATCTCGATGATGCGCTTGCCGAAGGCGATGCGGTTTCGCGCAACGCATAGCGATTCGTTAAGGCATCGGCGCATCATCGCGGCCGCGCGCACGCCATGCGAAAGGCGCGACAGGTTGACCTGATCGAGCATCTGCTTGAGCCCGTTTCTTACGTCGCCGACCACCCACGCGAAGGCGCCTTCGAGTTTTATCTCGCCACTGGCCATCGATTTGGTGCCAAGCTTGTCCTTGAGCCTGACGATTCGATAACGGTTGCGCGTCCCGTCCTCCATCCGGCGCGGCATCGCGAACAGCCCAAGGCCGCGGGTGCCCGGGGCAGCGCCTTCAGGACGCGCGAGCAGAAGCGCGACGTCCGCGTCGGCGTGCGAGCAGAACCACTTGTCGCCATAGAGCCGCCACTGGCCACCCTCCAGGCGCGCGACGGTCTCCAGCGCGCCAACATCCGAGCCGCCCGCCTTTTCGGTCATGAACTGCGTACCCTTCCACATCCGCTCCACGTCCTGCGAAAGCATCCGGGGCAGCAGCTTCTGTTTGATCTCTTCGCTGCCATAGCGCGAGAGCACATAAATCGAGGTATCGGTGACGCTGACCGGGCACATCAGGCCGAATTCCGCCTGCACGAACAGGTACTGGAAGGCGTACTTCGCAATCGGCGGCATCGGCCGGTTCCATCCCAGGACACCGGCACGATGGACCATCGCGTGGAGACCGAACTCGCCGAATGCGATCCGCTCCATCTCGCGATAGGCCGGATGGTATTCGATCCAGTCCTCGTCGCGGCCGAAACGATCGCGCGGATGGAGTATCGGGGGATGGCGGTCGGCGGTACGGGCGAGGTCATCGAGCGTGGTGCCGGCAAGCTCGCCAAGGCGCGTCAGGTGCGGCCACAGATGGTCGCGGAGCGCGGGCTCCATATAGAGATCGAGCAGACCCTGAAAAGCCTCATCGACCAGGAAGAAGTTCATGCCATGACAATCGGGAGCCACCAGGTCGGAGCCCGACAAAATAGCGGGCGGGCGGTCGTCAAAAGAGGATTCCATCGCGTCCCTCCGGCCGTCCCTCGGGGCGACCGTCCCAAGTCTAACGCATCGCGGCCGCTCAGGCTCCGTGCGCGCCTTGGTTCGTTTACCGCCTTTGAGGCAATCGCGCTATATTCGGCCCTCGAAAACGGAGGTGCGACCTGAAATGGAGTTCGGAACGCTGATCTTCACCAAGCCTGAGCGGGCGATAACCGATCCCAAGCTCGCCGAAGATCTCGGCTTCTCTCACGCCTGGATACCTGATTCGCACATGATCTGGGGCGACGTGTGGGCCTGCATGGCGCTCGCAGCCGTCAACACAAAGAAAATAAAGCTCGCAACCGGGGTAGCGATAGCGTCCAACCGAATCCCGCCCGTGACGGTGGAGGCAATCGGCACGATAAACCAGATCGCGCCCGGGCGTGTGATACTAGGCTACGGCACCGGGCATACGGGCCGCAGGGTGATGGGACTTCCACCGGTGAAGCTAGCGGATTTCCGCGAAGAGGTCAGAGTCATTCATGATCTCCTCCACAATGGCGAGACGACTTACAACACCGAGGGCGTAAGCCGGAAAATCCGCTACCTTCACCGCGACCGCCGCTTCATCAACCTGGACGGGCCGATACCGTTTTACGTCGCGGGAAACGGACCCAAGGTGCTGGCGCTGGCGGGCGAATTCGGCGACGGTGCGGTGACAACCGGCGTGGTCACCCCGCAGCGAGTCGAAGACGTGCTCTCCCACATCAACGCGGGCGCGGCGCGCGCCAAGCGCAAGCTCAAGAACTTTCCGATCGTGTCGTTGACCCACATCTGCGTGCTTCGGCCGGGCGAGGATCTCGATTCGCCGCGGGTCAAGACGATGGCCGGGCCCTGGGTGATGGCGAACCTGCATGCGATGGCGGCGGGGTACGCGCGGCCGGAATCGCTGCCCAAGGAAGTGCAGTCTGACTACAGGTTGTACCAGGCCTATGTGTCCGGGATGAAGACGCCGATCGAAGAACGCTACCTCGAACTGCATCTTGGACATTGCACTTACGTGGAACCGGCCGAATGGCGGTTCGTTACGCCCGCGATGATAAAGGCATGCACGATAGTCGGAACGCGCGAGCAGGTTATCGAACAGCTCAAGGCGCTCGAAGCCGCGGGGCTTACCCAGGTGTTCATCAATCCGCCGATGGAAGGATTCGCGGACTGTCTTGAGGAGATATCGCGCGAAGTGATTGCGCGGATGTGACGGCGTGCGCCGGCGATGGGTGCGGCGAGCTTAGAACGGGTAGTTGATGCCCGAGAAAACCGCCGCGCCCTCGCCGCCGAATCCAATATCAACGTAGCCGACCACGAAGGGCTCGGCGATTCCGCGGAATCCCATTCCACCGACGGGATGAGTGTCTTCGAACGGGTCGTAGGACATGGTGTGCCCGACCCGGCCGATATCGAAGAACGGCGCAAGCTCGAGAATTCCATGGGTGCCGAAAATATCCATCTCGTAAACCCGCGTACGCATCTCGACGTTCGCCACCGCCAGGTTGTTGTCAACGAAGCGTCCGGCGCCATAGCCGCGAAGGGTCTGCTGATCCCAGAGCAGGCTCGGCTCGCCACCCAGCTTCGCCATCGTCCACCACGGCAGCTCGTTGCCGGCCGGCTCGTACTCCATGAAGACGTGACCGACGAGAGTTATCCGCCGATCTATCGAGTAATAGCGCCGAACCTCCGCGCCAAAGCGCGTGTACGACATTGAACTCATGAAGGCGCGATCAGCAAAGCCCGCGAACACGCGCGCAAGGCCGCCGGCACGCGGAATCTCGATTGAGTCGCGCGTGTCGTAACTGAGCATCGCCACGTTCAGCACCTCGGTGCCGCCGTTGAGGCCCTTCTGGTGCGGAAACAGGGCTGAGATCGACGGCAGATTGTTGAACGCGCCATGCATGATTCGGTAGTAGCGCGGCCTGAGCGTGTACGAGAGCTGAAGGTTCGGACTGAAATTGTAGCCGAGCGTGGCCAGTCCGAAGACCGCCTCGTCCGTATAATTGGTTTCATTGCCAAGCCGTGAGTCGTTTCCGACGCCGAAGAAGCGGTTGGTCGGATCGCGCTCGAAGTAAAAGCGCCCCTCGAACGACCATCGGTCCTGGCGCGTCAGCCCGGTTTGGTAATCCAAATCGACGAACCGGGCGATCTTCTGCTGTATCCCGCCGACGATGTACCACTGCGTGTCCTCCGAGGGATACGCCAGGTAGCGAAACGTTCCACCTGGGCCGAGCGTGGTATTGGTCTCGACATCCGGGGCGAATATCGAGGTGATTTCCTGCTTCTTGTTGGTTCTAAGAAAGGCGGCCAGCAACCCCACGGTAGTGCCGCTGTTAGGATCGGTTGCGACCTCGGGCACCGGGATAAAAGGCCAGCTATTCGGGTCTATCAGCGAAAATTTCTTCAACCACTGCCATTGGTCGGGATGAAGCAGATCGGCAAAGCCGCTAAAGCCGCTCTGGCTGGTTGCAGCCTGACTTGGAGCCTGCAAGTGCTCGTTCGGATCGGGAGAAGAGTTATTGGTGGCAGCCCGCGTGCCAACGGCAGCATAACAGCTCAGCACTGCAAGCAGCGCAAGAAACGCAACAGTCCTTCTGATCATCGAAATGCCGCGCCACCGCCCGTCCCCCGTCCGAAACCTTGGCGCAGGTTTCCTACCCTGACAGGCAAGCCCCGGTCAATCAAGATTCAGCCGGATAAAGACGGGTCGGCGCCGTGCTTTCCGGCGCTACCTGAAATATGCAAGGATTCCAAGAGACGAAAGCCCCGAAGAAGCTCCCGCATCCGGCACTGAAAGGACGGTGCCGGGAGCCGCATGGGCGCGGAAATCGGAGTAGAGAGGGAGGGTCCCTGGATGGCCAAAGTCGACGGCGGCGAACTCATCGCCCGCGTCATGAAAGAAAACGGAGTCCGCTATTGCTTTACCATCAATGGCGGGCACTTGTTCCCGATTCTCGCCCAACTGCGCAGCCACGACATAAAGATGATCCACATGCGTCACGAGCAGGCGACCGCCTACGCGGCCGACGCTTACGCGCGCACCTCAGGCACGACCGGCGTATGCATGGTGACGGCCGGATGCGGACTGACCAACGCGGTCACCGGCCTTTGCGTGGCGGGGCTTACCGGCAGCTCCGTGGTCTGTATCTCCGGCCAGCATCCGAATACCGAAGACCATCTCGGCTCGTTCCAGGAGGCGTACGGCTCGGAGGTCGTCAGCAGCTTCTCGAAGTTCACCAAACGCGTCACCGACTGGTCGACGATCGAGTTCGACTTGCGCTCGGCGTTCCGCGAGGCGATCGCGCCGCCGCAGGGCGTGGCGCTGTTCGAGATACCACAGAACATCCTCTACCATCACGACGACGACGTCCGCCAGCACAAGGGCGCCAGCCGTTTCACGATCGAGGAGGTGCGTTCGGCGGGTGTGCTGTCGCATATCGACCGGGCGATCGAGATGCTTCATGGAGCCGAGCGTCCCCTGGTCGCCGGGGGCGACGGACTGTTCTGGTCCAATGCCGCCGCCGAACTCCAGGAGTTCGCCGAGCTGACCTCGATTCCGGTTTACGCCCGGCGCGCCGGACAGGGTGCCCTGTCCGAAGAGCATCCGCTCGCGATTCGTGGCGCCTTCAAGAAACCGTTCACCGGACGCGCCGACGTGGTGCTCGCGATCGGTTTCAGGTTCTGGAGCGGCGAGCATTTCGGCCAGCCGCCCACCTGGACCGACAAGGCGAAATACATCCAGGTCGATCCCACCCCGACGCGTATCGGATGGCAGGTTGCGGCCGACGTTGCCATCGTCGGGGATCCCAAGACCGTGCTTCGGCAGATGATCGATCGTATCAAGGAACTCAAGCTCGATTTCTCGAAGAAGCGCAACTCGCCGTGGCTCAAGGAGGTCGCCGAGGCGCGCGAGAACTTCAACCGCCTCATCCGCGAGCAGGAGAAGAAAGTTCACAACGACCTTCCAATCCATCCCGCGCGCCTGACCAGCGACCTGATCTCGGTGCTCGACAAGAACGCGACGGTGATCATCGACAGTTTCACGCTCTCCGGATGGATGAGCCAGTGGTTCACCTCGCGTTTCATGGGCCAGGTGGTTGACGCGGGGCCGCTCGCGCCGGTCGGCCACGGCGTCGGGATGGGGATCGGCGTCCAGCTTGCGCGCCCGGGCGCACAGGTCGTTGTCATAAGCGGCGACGGCGGACTGGGAATCGGCGGCTTCGACATGGAGACAGCCGCACGCTACAAGCTGCCGATCATCTGCCTGGTATGGAACAACAGTTCGTGGGGTCCGAGCTTCGACCAGATGCCGGGTCTGAAGGGCCGAACCGACCCCTTCAACATTCTCGACAAGATCCGCTACGACAAGGTCTTCGCCGAGATGGGATGCCATGGCGAACACGCCGAGTCGCCGGACGAAATAATTCCGGCACTCGAGCGCGCCTTCAAGTCGGGCAAACCCGCGGTCGTCAACGTGGTCGGCGACAAGCGCATCGGCCATCCGACCCTCGGCGGCAACCTGCTCGGCTCGACGGGCTCGAACGGATAGGCGTGAGGCGGGGTTACGATGAATCAGCAGCCGGAGCGGGGCCGTCCCCGCTCCGGTTTTTTCGGAGCAGTATCGGGATGGACGCACGCACTACGCTCCGCCGGTCGATCGCCGTAATGGCGGTTGCGATGGCGGCTGTGGGATGCAGACCCAACAAAATCATTTGCCCGCCTGGGGCGCAGTTGATGGGTCAGCCGCCACCGCAGGGACAGGAGATCTGGTGCGAGAAAAAGATCGACGGCAAACCGGTCAAGGACGGCATCTTTCTCCTGTTTCGCGATAACGGCGACAAGATGATCGAGGGCTATTTCAAAAACGGCAAGCAAACCGGCAAGTGGACGCTCTGGTACGAAAACGGCCAGAAAAAGTCCATCGATCATTACAAGGACGGCGTCCAGGACGGAGAACACATCGGCTGGTACAGCAACGGCCAGATCGCCGCCAAGGGCATGTACAGGAACGGCCAGAAGGACGGCGTGTGGAAGCGATGGGACCCCAACGGGATCCGCAACTGGGAAGAAGTTTACAAGAACGGAAAGAAGATCTCGTAGATTCCGGGTCAGCGCTGTTGCGTCACGGAAGCGAATCGCCGACCGCGCTGAATTCGAGCGCGTCCACCGCCAGCGACGGCACGTAGTAAGCCTCCGGCGCGCCCCACACGATTGCGGGATGCGATCGGCGTCCCACCGCGAGCACCCGCCTGAACACCTTGTCGATATTCGAGTTGATACGCAGTGCGTTCGGGGCCAGCGGTTCGGCCAGCTTCCCGTTCCTTATCCGGTAGGAGTCGCCGCTCACCGTGCAGGTGAAATCGCCCGCCCGCTGCCCGTTAATCGGATACGTGTACCACACGCGCCCGATGTAAAGTCCCTCGCCGACAGTGCGAATCAGACCGGCGTCCGGGACGCCGGCGCGCGTTTTCATCACGACGTTGGTGCCCGACGACGCCGGCGTGTGCTCGTGGCTTCGCATCCCGCCCTCCCCCAGCCGGTAGCCGCTTAACGGCTTGAACGAAACCCCGTCGGCGCCCGGCCCAAGCTTTTCCACGCGCTCCTCGTCGGCCTGCAGGCGTTGGGTGTCATAGAAGTTCGAGAGCAGGCCGACGAGCCGCCCGTCGCGGATCAGCACCACGCGGCGCGCCGGAAATCCCTCGCACGTGATCCGCCGACGCACCGCGCCGCCTCGCATCGTGGGGTCGTCAACAAGGCTCAGCCGCGAATCCATCACCTGCGCACCGAATCGTCCCTGGTAGGCGGAGTCCGCCGCGTGAAACGCCGCGGTCGTCAGCGAGCCGATCACCATGTAATTCAGGATCTCGGCAACCGGCTGGGGTCCAAGCACCACCCGATACATGCCCGAGCCGGGCCTGACGCCCCCCGCAAGGGCCAGTGCGCGGTGGACTGCTTCCCTTCCGAGATCGGCCGCGGCACGCTTCATCTCCGCAACCCGGACGCCCGTGACCGAGGCCGTGCCCTTCGCGTCGAGGCTCTCGATCAGCGCGGTGACCGATGAACTGAAGCGCGCGCTCTCGTCGCTTCTTGCGCCGGCGAGGTTCGACGAAACGAGCGCGATCCGATCGTGGAGCACCGTCAAATCGCCCCCGACGACAAGACGCGGACGCGAGACTCGAGCAGCCTGGCTACTGGCAAATTCACCGACTGCACCGCGCACGATTGACCACGCAGCCGCGATAATCGGTGCGTCGCCGGCGCGCGCGAGCTCGCCGGCAGCCGCAGCAGCCAGTCGAACCGCCCGAGCCGCGCTGGCGAAGCCGGGGAAGAAAGGATCGATAACGGCGGCGCGATGCGCGCGCGCCAGCACCGCCCGCGCCGCGTCGAGCGTCAGGTCGCCCGACTCGAACGCGACGCCGACCTCGCGCGGGTTTCGCCGCTTTGTAATCCGTATCTGGAACCCGTCGGCTCCGCTCGACTTCATCTCCTCGATCCCGCGGCACGGGATGTCAGAGGTGAAATTGATCCGCGCAATCCGCAGGTCCGAGCTTGCGCAGTAGATTTCGAACTGTTCGACCTCCGGATCGCGTGCTACAAGGGCGGCGGCCGCGCGCGCGAAACGCTTCAATTCCGCAAGCTGCCGCATCACCCGCCCTCAAGCCTCGCCCGCGAACGCATCGTGGGACCGCCATTGGACATCCGCTTCACCTGCATCGGCTGGCCCTTGCCGCAATTGGGGATCGCGACAAGTCTCAGGTCGTTGCCGACCGCGTCCACGTTCATGAAAAAGCGCTTCGAGTCGGCGAGCACGCTTCCTGAGCGGTAAAGCCGCCCTATCCGGCCGTTTTCGATCTCGTACACGCGGCGCGCCGAAATCCGGAAATTCTCGCGCGATTCGGCTATCGACGGAATGGCATGTGCAACGACATAGTAGCCGCGCTCGACCTCGCCGATAATGTTCTCGGGCTTGGACTCGCCGGGCAGGAAAAACGTGTTCGACATCCGGACGAGCGGAACGTAATAAACCTCGCTTGCGCGCGCCGAACCGTTGGGTTCCACGCCAAGCACAGCCGCCGTGGCGCGCGAATTGATAAAGCCCGAGAAAACGCCCCTGTCGATATGCATCACGCGCCGCCCGGGCGTGCCCTCGTGATCGAAGGCGTAATGCCCGTAACCGTAGAGCGTCGGATCGGAGCATGCGGAGACGAGCGGCGAACCCACGGTTCGGCCGATTTCCGTGTCGTCGATCGAGCGCAGAAACCAACTGCGTCCGGCATACGCCGCTTCCATCTTGAGAGCGCGGTCGGCCTCGGAAGGATGGCCCACGACCTCGTGAGCGAGCAACGCGTTGAAGTGCGGATCGGTGACAACGGTGACCTCGCGCTCGGGCGGCTTCAGGATCGGCGCGCAGGCAAGCTCGCGCGCCTCCTTCGCCAGTTCCACCGCGAACGTTCTCAGATCCGGATTGGGAAGCAATTCGTCGCGATAGCCTTCGGCGAGCGCTTCGAAGCCGCGTTGCTGGCCGATCGTGTCGAAGATTTCCTGATGGCCGCCGGCGCTGGCCTGCGCGACAACGTAACAGTCGCCCTCAGAGAACGCGAAGCCCTGCGCGATCAGGCTGCCCTCGGTGCTGACGAAGATTTCCTGTCGAAGTTCGCTCATCGCGGCGACCGTGTTGAATGCGATTTCGCGCCCGAGCCCCCGCACCGCCATCGAGGCGTCGAGCGTGAGTTGCTTGGGCGCGTCGGGACTGAGCGAACGCGGATCGTGACGAAACACGGCCGCGATTTCCCGGCGGATTGGCGCACGCGGCGCGAAGCCGCCGTCTGCAAGCATGCGCGCCCGGGCTCCCAGATGTTTCAGCGTCGCGGATTTTTCGCGGGCGTTCAGGCGCGCCCGTTCAAAGGCGCGATTCAGGGCGGCGCGGATTGCCGTCGCCAGCTTTCGCGAATCGCGCGCAAGGCGCCCCACTTCGCCTCCGCAATAGCCGTGGCCAATCGCGCCGCTTCGTCCCACGTGGACGCTCACGCCAAACCCCGCGCTTTCGCTCTCGCCGCCGTGGCGCGGCTCGCCGTTGGTGGCTGACGCTGAGCGGCGAAAGACGGCCTCGAACCGCAGATCCGCGTACCGCACGCCGCGGTGGCTTCGCGCGAATTGCGCAAGAAGCTCTTCGCCCCCCGCCTTGAGAAATTCTATCGTCGCAAACAGGTCACGCTCCGCCATCGCCAAACGGCCCACTTGGGCGCGGCGTAACGATAGCTCAGAGAGAGCCGGCCCGCGAGGCTTGCGCCCCGGGTACGCCTCACCAGCACCGACTTATTGTCTGCGGCCTGACCCGCGGGTCTCATGGCGCTCCGCTTGGCTGCCCAAGCGGCGGCAGGGGAATGGTAACGCCCGTATAGATCGCGCGACGCGGCCCGTAGGCGGGCAGGAATATGCCGATACCGGTCCCGTTGCGCAGTTCGTTCACCTGGTCGAAAGCGTTGACCAGCACTACTCGGGTCTGGACGTCGCCAATCTGCGGGAAGCGCCAGCTTCTTTGAGCGGACAGGTCGATCTCCCAGTTCTGTGGCAATTCGACGGTGTTCGCGAAGCCCGCGCGCAGTCCGCTTCCATAGAGCCCTGTGATGCCGAAGAGATAGTTGCGCCAGCTGTACGTGGCTCCGCCCGAGGCGGTGTAGAACTGCTGATGGTCCAGGTAAACGTAATGGTTCGCAATGTACTTCAGTTCCTCGGGGGAGAAATTGAACTGTCCTGTAACGACATCATTTCCCTGGGCGATCGAAAAGGTGAAGTTCGCCCACAGCGAAAACTTCTCCCAGTTGTACGAAGCGCTGGTCATCGTTCCGTATATGCGTCCGTTGCGATAGTTGAACGGCGAAAAAATAGGAACGAAGCCGAACTGCCCCAGATCGATAAGATTATGCGCCAGCCGGAAATACGCATCCTCACTCAATGTCAAATGAGTCCCGAAATGACGCACGATCCCGGCGTCCCAGTAGTAATCCCGCTCCGGAAGCAGGGACAACGAACCCGGCCCGACTGCAGCCGTCGTGTTTTGAAAGAGCGCGAAGGTCCGTGGCGAGATCGTCTCGAAGGACGGAGTCTGGAAAAAGCGCGCAAAGCCCGCATGCAGCTCCGTGCCTGGCTCGGGCCTGTAGAGAAGGTTTATCCGCGGGCTCAACTGGTTTCCGCTTACCAGGCCGGTCACTATGTCCCAGCGCAATCCGCCGGTCAGTGTCAGCTCGGGGCTGATGCGCCATATATCCTGGAGATAGATGCCGCCGAGCATGTTGATCGCGTTGAGATTATCGACGATCGAAATCGGAACGTCGCTGGTCTGCTGGCCGGAAGAATTCGCTGGAAAGGTAAGCGACGTATCATCCACCTCCACACCGTACTCGCCGAGATAAAATCCGCCACCCAATTCGTGCTCGCCGAGTGCGTAGGTCAGGTCGGTTTGGAGCGAATTCGCGAAATCGCTGTGGAACGCCCGCGACGCGACGCCCTGATAAATGAGGTCGCCGACGTCGTCCGGGTTGAACTGGATGGTGCTGTAACGGCCGGTGTACGCCACCTGGTAGCCGAGTTTCGGCCCTATGACGCCGCTCAACGCCAGAACCGCAAAGTAGTAGTTCTGGTCCAGGCTCTCGTTGAGGGCGGTTGAGGGATACGACGCCGGATCCACTCCAACCAATGAGTATTGGGGCGAAAGACCTGGCTGGTTTGGAATCTCGCTGTTGTTGACCGAAACGCCCGTAAGGAGACTCAGTTTCGTCAGCGGATTGAGCTCGTAGGCGAAATACCCGAGTCCCTGTCCCTGGTTCGTGATATCGTGAATCGGGGTCGGACCGGGCGTCGCCGAACTGAAGGCAAGGTTGTCGTGAAGAAACGTCCCGGTCAGGAAATAATCCAACCGGCCGCGGCATCCACCGTACACGAAACTCGGCTGCACGGTTTCCCGCTGGCCACCGTAAAAGCTGACGTTGCCGCCGGGCTGCGAGCATCCGTCCATAGTCTCGATATCGAGCACGCCCGCGTCGCGATAGCCGTAGCTGGCGGGGAGAACCCCGTCGATCAGGCTGATGCGCTTTATGAAGAAGCTGTTGAGGACCTGGCCGAATCCGCTGGAGCTGTCCAGCGGAAGCATGATGCCGTTGATGCGCCATTGGAGGTCGGCGTGCTCGCCGGCAATATGAACCTGCTGATCCTCGTCCTGAACGACGCCGGGCATCTGAAGAAGCACCTGGTTAATCGGAGTATTTGCGCCTTGCGGAAGCGACCTGATCTCATTTTGAGTCAGCGTGTACTTGCTGGTTCCGGTCTCTGAGACTGCATTGCGCGGCCGCGCGACGCGCGCGGCGGTCACCTGAAGGGTCAGCGCCTTCTCCGACGCCATCGCGATCTGAAGCGGGGCCGCGCCCGTGGTGGTAACCGTTGCGATCGATACGCTCGTCTTGAAGCCGGCCTTGTTCGCGACCACCGCGTAGACGCCCGATCGCACATCCTTGAACTCGAAGTGTCCCGTCTTGTCGCTCCGCGTGTGGGAGACGGTCTGGCCCTGCTGGTTCTGCAGGGCCAATTCAACCTCCGCGAGCGGACGTCCCAACGCGTCTTTGACCGTGCCGCCAATGACAAGGCGTTGCGAAGGCCCCGCCGCGTACGCCCGGTGTGGTGGAACCCCCCAGCCCAGGGCGATAAGCAGAATGATCGCACACTTGCGCATGCGCTCTCCTTGATCTTCGCGTCGCTCCCGCCCGCCAAACGCACTTCGGAGC
>Ga0123519_10001648_pt1 | contig 38146 bp, 42 predicted proteins | sample YelNatPaOPRAMG02_FD_87396 | JGI IMG/M metagenome (GOLD analysis project Ga0123519, IMG submission 87396) | Hot spring microbial communities from Yellowstone National Park - Yellowstone National Park OP-RAMG-02 (version 2) | ecosystem: Environmental > Aquatic > Thermal springs > Hot (42-90C) ...
TAGCGCTCTTTCCCGTCTTGTACTTTTACGTAGACTATTTCGCCTCCCAACGCCAGCCCAAGGTTGGAGGGAAGGGTCCAGGGGGTGGTGGTCCACGCAAGGATATAGGTGTCCGGTTCGTCCGCCAAACGGAACTTGACAGTGATGGCCGGATCGTGGACGTCCTGGTATCCTCCCAGGTTCAATTCGTGGTTGGATAGAACCGTAGAACACCTGGGACAGTAGGGCAGAATGTAGAACCCCTCGTACAGGAGGCCCTTTTCCCAGAGCTGTTTCACCACCCACCAGATGGATTCCATGTAATCCGGATCCATCGTTTTGTAATCGTTGTCGAAATCGACCCATCGCCCCATACGGGTGACGATCTTTCGCCACTCTTTCACGTACCGAAGAACGATGGAGCGGCAGGATTCATTGAACTTGGCGATACCATAGGATTCGATCTCTCGCTTTCCCGAGATGCCCAACTCCTTCTCCATCTCGTATTCAACGGGTAACCCATGGCAATCCCACCCGAACCTGCGTTCCACTTTTCTACCCCGCATCGTCTGGTACCGGGGGATGATGTCTTTGATCGTCCCGGGGACAAAGTGCCCGAAGTGAGGCAGTCCTGTGGCGAAGGGAGGCCCATCGTAGAACACGAACTCATCCGATCCTTCCCGGATCGCGATGGAACGCTTGAAAGTATCATTTGCCTCCCAGAAGGCGAGAATATCTTCTTCCAGTTTGGGGAAATTCTGTTTGGGATCCACCGGGGTGTACAAAGCGTCCTCCTTCTTCACCGAATCTTCACAGAGTGTACATATGCTCTTGAATGAAGAATTGCTATATACGAGGATGATATTGTAGGGAAAAGAGCTTTCCCGGTCAAGAATTGAAACTCTAAGATGAAAGGGAGTTATGTATGAATGTAAAGGAATTTCGTAAAAAACAGAAAGTGGCCAATCATCTACGGTTGGGCGTGCTACTCTTCGTTCTCATCCTGTTGACGGTGTTTGGAGTCCTTCACCAGTATCCGCAAGGATGGCGACCCGCTGGGGTAGACGCCTTCTGTCCCTTTGGGGGAGTGGAATCCCTCATCACCGTGTTGGCAACGGGACGTTTCCTGGAGAAAATAGCCTTGAGCAGTTTCATCTTGCTTCTCGCCACTGTGATCACAGCCCTCGTCTTTCGGCGGTCTTTCTGTGGGTACCTTTGTCCTCTGGGAACTTTGCAGGAATTGTTCGGGAGATTGGGGAAAAAAGTCATCGGAAAACGGTTTACCATTCCTCTGTCGGTGGACAAGTATGTCCGGTATGGGAAATATATCGTGTTTGTTCTGGTAGTGGTATTTTCCGTTGTGATGGGAGAGCTGGTATTCAGGCCCTACGATCCATGGGTTGCATACCAGCATTTGACCTCCGACGAACTGTTCAGTTCCCTCCTAGCGGGATTTGTGGTTCTGATCCTTTCCCTCCTTGGGTCCTTTTTCTACGACCGGGTGTTCTGCAAATACCTCTGTCCATTGGGTGGATTCCTTGGAATATTGGCTAAAGTAGGGTACTTCCGTATCCGGAGGAACGAAAAAACTTGCATCGATTGCAAAGCCTGCAGCAGGGTATGCCCGGTGAATATTCCGGTGGCGGAATTATCGGAGGTCACTTCCTCCGAGTGCATCTCCTGCAATCTCTGTGTGAATGCTTGTCCGGTGGAGAATACCCTCACTGTCACCGGGAGACGAAAGGGGAGTGCAACCCCGGTCGCGGTTCTTGCCGCTACCTTGGGGATCTTCATTCTCGTGCTAGGGGTATCCACCTATGCAGGAGGATTTGCCTGGAGTGTGAAGAGTATCCAGGACATCACGTTGCACACGGGACAGTTCAATCCCGATGAAATTAAAGGGTCCGATACGTGGAAAGCCATTTCGGAGCTTTCCGGTATCCCGAAAGATGAATTCATGAAAACTTTTTCGCTAACCGAAGCGGATTTTGAAGGAACCCTCAAAGACTGGGCTCATAAGCCGGGATCTACACGGGAAGTTTCGGAGGTACGTGATTATGTGAAGAAACGACTGGGGAAGTAGCATTCGTATCCCTTGAAGTAGTATTCTGTTCTGCATGGAGAAGTTTGATCTAGTCATCGTGGGTTCCGGGCCCGCAGGGCTCGGAACCGCATTTGCATACTGTAAACGCAAGCCTGAGGGGAAGATTCTCCTGATCGAAAAAGAGCGCTATTCCACAGGGGGCTTGCGAAACGACTGCAAGATGAATTTCACCTATCCCATCGGATTTCCGGAAGAGTACTGGGATCCCGAGGAAGCCAATCGACACCTCTCGGAAGTGATCGAAGAATTGCAACCTCGTTTTATGGAAAAGAAGAATCTTTCTATATACAAGAAGCGGGCAGAGAAACTGGGGGTGAAGCTACTGGAGGTCCGTCAATCCCATCTGGGGACCGATGGGGGTCTCGAACTGATCAAGGAGCTTTTGGACCGACTAAAGAAACGAGGAGTGGAGATCCACCTAGAAGAAACCGCCCAGGAGGTACACCAGAAGGATCGAATCCTTCAGACTGACAAGGGCAAGTATCGGTACGAGGATCTAGTTATCGCTCCGGGGCGCAAGGGATTTGCCTTCCTGCAGGATCTCATGAGGAGATTGAAGATTCCTTTCATGGACCATATTCTGGACATCGGAATCCGGTTGGAAACGACAATCGAACAGTATCCTATCGTGAGGGATTACTACGATCCCAAGTTCCTCTTTCCCGATCGGGTGCGGACTTTCTGTACCAATGCCTTCCGGGCCTATGTGGTACAGGAAAAGTACCTCACTTCCAATGGGGATCATTACTATTCGGTGAACGGGCATGCGTATTCTACCAAACGGCAAGAGAACGGCCTGGTGAACTTCGCCCTTCTAAAGACGGTAATGTTCACCGAACCGTTGGCCAGCGGACAGAAGTATGCGGAAATGATCGGCCTCCAGGCGATGCTCCTGGGAGGTGGGCGACCGATTATGCAGCGGGTAGGAGACTTCAGGTTAGGCAAACGATCTACCGAGGGAACTTTCACGGGGGACCTATACTTTTTCGAACCCACGTTACACTGTACTCCGGGAGACATTAGCCTTTCGATCCCCGCCAAGATCCTGCGGGCTATCTGGAAGGCGATGAAGTTGCTGGACACCATTGTCCCGGGAGTGCTCCACCCCAGTACCATCATGTACTATCCAGAAATCAAACTGTATGGGAACAAACCTACCTTTATCGACCCTCACTTCCAGGCTCTCCCTCACCTGTACCTGATCGGTGATGGGGCCGGGACAAGCAGGGGAATCACCGCGGCGTGGGCAAGCGGTATTCGGGCAGTAGAAGGAATCCTGGGAAAAACCGGCACTTAGACCACCTACCTGTGCGGGAGGAAAATACTTTACCGTGACTCTATGAAGAGACTCAGGAAATCCCAGTGAGGGCCTTCACGTATTGGAGCCGCTCGTAGGCTTCAGGTTCCTCGCTCTCCGTCTGGCTGAGTTTTCCCTTGAATTCTTCAATAGAGGAAAATTTCTTCTCCTCCATCCAGCTTTCGATTCCTTTCAACAGGTTTCGTAGCTCGCCGATTCCCTTCCGATACAGAACGGAGCAAACCTGTACGGTGGAAGCTCCTGCCAGGAGGAGTTTTACCGCAGTAATCCCATCGTGAACCCCCGTAGAAGCGGAGAAATCACACTCTATCTGGCCACTTAGGATCGAGATCCACCGCAGGGATGTGTACACTTCCTGGGGGGTGGAAAACTGGTATCCTGGAGCAAGACGGAGGTTTTGAGGATCGATATCCAGTTGATAGAATCGGTTGAAGAGTACTAGCCCTTTTACACCCGCCCGTTGCATTCGATGGGCTACGTGAAGGAGGGAGGTAAAGTAGGGACCGATCTTGGCAGCGATGGGCAGGGATACCCGTTGGGCAACTTTTTCTACGATGCGGATCAGCCGATCCTCTACCATCTGGGAGGTTTCGGCCGGATTTCTAGGCATTCTGGAAAGGTTCAATTCGATCCCATCCACGCCAGCTGTGGCCAACTGTTCCGCGTATCGAATCCACCAGGGTTCTGACACGCAGTTCAGGCTGGCAAAAATGGGGATCTTCACCGCTTTTTTTGCCGACTCTATCAGCTTCAGATACTCCGAAGGGCCTAGATGCCTTCCCATCTGTTCGAAATAATCCTGCGCTTCGGGGTGCAGTCGGTTCAAGCCGTTATACTCTTCCCGGCTGATATCGGCTTCGATCTGTTCCTCGAAGAGAGATTTGAGTACCACCGCTCCCGCGCCGGCCTCTGCACACTTCCTGATACTGTCCACGTTCTGGGTGAGACTCGAGCTGGAAACGATGAGGGGCGAGGGAAGGGTTTTGCCCAGGTATTGTACTTGAAGATTTGCCATGAGTTGCTCCTTTCGCCGTCTATCATACTTTAAAATACCTAGTAACACAAGGACAATCACACCGTTAAGGAATATAAGGACCAGGGGCTTTCAAGGGTTATTTGGGAGTTTCGATTCCTCTTGATCAAGGTTTTACAATATGGTATCGTGAGACACACTCGACGCCCTTGTAGCTCAGTCGGTAGAGCACCACCATGGTAAGGTGGGGGTCACCGGTTCGAATCCGGTCGGGGGCTAGCTGCCTTGATGCAAGGCCACAGAGGGCAAGCCGGTTCATGCTGCGCAGTGAATCTATTGACACTTTTCATGGAATTTCACTATACTTGTTGTCTATTTAAGAAGGAGTGTTTGGAATGGCGAAGTCGAAAGGAAAGAACGTAGAACTCGTCGCATTGCAATGTAGTGAATGTAAACGGCGTAACTATACCACAAAAAAGAACCGAAAGAACACCCAGGGAAAACTGGAACTTAAGAAGTATTGCAAATTTGACCGCAAACACACACTCCATCGAGAAACAAAGATCAAATAATGGACCATCTTAGGCCAGTAGCTCCAACGGCTAGAGCGTCGGTCTCCAAAACCGAATGTTGTAGGTTCGAATCCTACCTGGCCTGATTGAGTCTTTCGCCGAACCCGCAGGAAGGATCACAGCAGAGGGAGAGAGGGGATGAAAAAGATAGTCCAATTTATCGAAGACAGCATCGCAGAAATGAAGAAGGTCGTGTGGCCTACAAAGGACGAAGTCATTGCTTCTACCAAGGTAGTCCTGGTGTCCACTCTGATCTTTGCGCTGATCCTGGGATTGGTGGACTTTCTATTCCTGTTAGGTTTGGATTGGATTTTTTAAATTAAGGTTACCCATGGCAAAAGGCTGGTATGTCCTTCACACGTACTCGGGGTACGAAAACAAGATCGAAAAGACTCTCCGCAAAATGATCCAGGAACAGAACCTAGGGGAGTACATCTTCGACATCAAGGTCCCCTCAGAGCAGGTGGTGGAGGTCAAGGACGGTAAAAAGAAAGTTTCCACGAAAAAATTCTTGCCAGGATACATCCTGCTGGAGATGGATCTTCCCGATCAGGGATGGAAACCGATCTGTTCTGCCATCCGCAGGATTCCAGGGGTGACCGGTTTCGTGGGTTCTTCTCCCAACCTGAAACCGCAACCAATTTCCCAGGAAGAGGCCCGGATGATCTTCCAAAAAACAGGAGAAATAAAGGGAGAAAAGGTCCTGAAACCGAAACAGACTTTTTCCGTAGGGGAGACTGTCCGTATCATAGATGGGCCGTTCGATTCATTTACGGGAACGATCGAGGAAGTGAATCTGGAGAAAGGAAAACTACGGGTAATGGTGGGGATTTTCGGACGCGCTACACCGGTAGAAGTCGACTTTCTTCAGGTAGAGAAGATATAAACCCCGGAGTTTCCGGGCTTTCTTCTCGTTGGGAGTCCAGAGATGGACGTAAGTACCACGAAAGGAGAAACATTCTATGGCAAAAAAGAAAGTCACTGCAGTCATTAAATTGCAGTGCCCAGCCGGAAAGGCCTCTCCCGCGCCACCCGTAGGGCCGGCGCTCGGGCCGCACGGAGTTTCGGCTCCCCAATTCGTACAGCAGTTCAACGATGCTACGAAGAACATGGAGCCGGGGTTGATCATCCCCGTGATCATCACTGTGTATGCGGACAAGTCCTTCAGCTTTGTATTGAAGACCCCTCCCGCCTCTGTGTTGATCAAGAAAGCCCTGGGGATAGAGTCGGGATCCGCCGTTCCCAACAAGAACAAAGTGGGAAAGCTCTCGAAGGAAAAGCTTCGGGAAATCGCGCAGCTCAAGCTTCCTGATCTGAATGCCAACGACATCGAAGCAGCCATGAAGATCATTGCAGGAACCGCCCGCAGCATGGGTGTAGAGGTGGAGGCTTGAGATGAAACGGGGAAAGAAGTATCTGGAAGCCTTGAAGAAATACAATCCAAGGGAATCTTATCCCCCTGCGAAGGCGGCCGAACTGGTAAAACAAATGGCTTTTGCCAAGTTCGATGAAACGGTGGAAGTCTCCATCAACCTTGCATTGAAGAAAAGCCAGACGGTTCGAGACACCGTGGTTCTTCCCCATCAGTTCAAGGGAGAAAAGAAGATCCTTGTGTTCGCCAAGGGGGACAAAGCGGAGGAGGCTCGCCAGGCGGGAGCCACCTATGTGGGGGATGAAGATCTCATCGAAAAAATCAAAGGGGGATGGTTGGACTTCGATATTGCCGTCGCCACTCCCGACATGATGAAGGATGTAGGAAAGCTGGGGCAAATTCTCGGTCGACGTGGGCTGATGCCGAACCCAAAGACTCAAACGGTCACCTTCGATATCAAGGGAGCCTTGAACGAGTTGAAAAAAGGCCGGATAGAGTTTCGTTCCGACAAGACGGGGGTTATTCACCTCGCTATCGGCAAAGTGTCGATGGAGCCCAAGGCAATCGCCGAGAACCTGGTAACTGTCCTGCAGGAGATTGAACGAAAAAAACCGGCCGATGCCAAGGGTAACTTCATCAAATCCATCTACATTTCCTCCACGATGGGTCCGGGGGTACGGATTTCGAGAGATCAGGAGTAAACCATGGGTGAATACAAAGTAAAGTTGAACGATAAAAAGCTGGAATCGGTAAAAGAACTGAAAGACATGTTCGGTTCCTACAAGGGGTACATCTTTACCGATTTCCGAGGGCTGACGGTGGAACAGATTACGAAGCTCCGAAGGGAACTTCGGAAACTGAATGCCGAATACAAGGTGGTAAAGAACAACTTTGCCCGCATCGCCTTTCAACAGATGAGCCAGCCAGATGTTTCCTCCTATCTAACCGGTCCCACTGCCATTGCCCTGGCGAACGAAGAGTCCGCCCAGGTGGCGAAATCCCTCCTGGAGTTTGCCAAGGAGACAAGCGTAAAGGTCAAAGGCGGTCTGGTAGAAGGTAAGGTGTTCGACGATCAACAGATCGTACTGTTCTCCAAGCTCCCCAGCAGGGCGGAACTATTGGCCAGCCTTATGGGTACCATGCGTGCCCCCGTACAGAACCTCGTGTATGCGATGAACGGGGTTACTACGAAACTGGTACGAACCCTGCAGGCGGTAGCGGAAAAAAAGGCATCGTAAAGATCGTAAAGAAAGTCGCGTAGCGGCTTCAAATATCCCAGCGTTAGTCTTCGTGAACGTGTTGCGTGCTATCGCTGGAAATCAAACGAAGGAGAAGATAATATGGCAACACTGACAAAAGAACAGATTCTTGATGCGATCGCTAACATGTCCGTATTGGAAGTTTCCGAACTGGTAAAAATGATGGAAGAGAAGTTCGGTGTCACTGCAGCTGCTCCGGTGGCTGTGGCAGCCGCGGTTCCGGGTGCAGGGGCAGGGGCCGCAGCAGCTCCTGCGGAAGAAAAGACCGAGTTCACCATCAAACTGAAGGCCATAGGGGACAAGAAGATCGACGTCATCAAAGCTGTGCGGACAGTAGTACCGGGCCTTGGATTGAAGGAAGCGAAGGATCTTGTGGAAGGTCTTGGAGTGATCAAGGAGAATGCTTCCAAGGAAGAGGTAGCGAACATCAAGAAAGCCCTAGAGGATGCCGGGGCGACAGTTGAGATTCAGTAAGACAGAAGTAGTTACAGAGTATTTTATTCTCACAAAACCACCGGTGCATGGTTGGCCGGTGGTCTATTATTCTCAGGAGGCGTGCATACATGTTCGATAGGAATGCCGCGATTAAGCGGGTCGTCGTGGGAAAGCGCAGACCCGATGTCATGGAGCTTCCCAACCTTATCGATATCCAGCTTTCTTCCTACGAACGATTCCTTCAACGGGAACGACTTCGGGAGGGAAAGCCGCTACTAAATCAGGGGTTGGAAGAGGTGTTCCGATCCGTATTTCCCATCGAAAGCCAGAATGGGGATATGCGGTTGGAGTATGATTACTACACACTCGAAGAGGGAAGTATCAAGTTCAGCGAGGCAGAGTGTAAGCAGAAAGGGCTGACTTACGCGGTTCCTATCAAGGCAAGGATAAACCTGGTCTTCCTCGAAACAGGGGAAATTCGCCAGAAAGATATCTACATGGGGGACATTCCCCTGATGACGGATCGTGGAACCTTTATCATAAACGGAGCGGAGAGGGTCGTCGTATCGCAGATCCATCGATCTCCGGGGGTAATTTTTTCCCATGAAAAGGGAGTGTACTCATCCCGAATCATTCCCTACCGTGGTTCCTGGCTGGAGTTCGAAATCGACCAGAAGAAAGATTTGATCTACGCCAAAATCGACAGGAAGAAACGGATTTTGGGGACCCTATTCCTACGGGCTTTGGGGTACGACAGTCGGGAAAAGATCATTTCTCTCTTCTACAAAACGAAAACAGTCCGATTGACGGAAGATCGGGAGTTGAAAGATTCTCTCGTTAACAAAGTTCTAGCTAAAGCTCTCTACATCCAGGAGGGGGAAACCCAAAAGCGCCTCCACATGGCGGGAGAAAAACTCCATCCCCACGACATCGATGAACTTCTCGCTCAGAAAGTTCAGGAGGTGGAAATCATCGATTTCGAGGCGGAAGGTTCCCTGAATTCCGAGGTGATTCTCAATTGTTTCGAACGGGAAGAAGCCAAATTTACCCGGGATGATCAGGGACAGGACGAGCCTACCAAGGAGGATGCCCTTTCTGCCGTGTATTCTATCCTCATGCCCGGTGAACCCATCACCGTGGAGAATGCGGAGAAGGATTTTCTCTCCATGTTCTTCTCCGCTCGTCGCTACGATTTAGGACGAGTGGGGCGGTACAAACTGAACAAGAAGTTCGGGTACGAACAACCCATCGATTCCCACCTTTTAACCAAGGAAGACATCATCAACACGATGAAATACCTGATCCAGGTATACATCGGAGAAGCAAATGTGGATGATATCGATCATTTGGGAAATCGGCGGGTGCGTTCGGTGGGGGAACTCCTGGCCAATCAACTGAAAACCGCCTTTACCCGGATGGAACGCATCGCGAAGGAGCGCATGTCTCTCAAAGAGACGGAGACCCTGAAACCGCAGGATCTGATTTCCATTAAACCGATCGTGGCAGCCATCAAAGAGTTCTTCGGCTCCAGCCAGCTGTCCCAGTTTATGGACCAGGTAAACCCTCTGGCTGAACTTACCCACAAGCGGAGGCTCAATGCCCTGGGGCCCGGAGGGTTGTCGAGGGATCGGGCGGGGTTCGAGGTTCGAGACGTACATTACACCCATTACGGCAGGATGTGTCCCATTGAGACACCGGAAGGTCCCAATATCGGGCTCATCGTTTCGCTGGCAAACTACACGAGGGTGAACGAATACGGCTTTCTCGAAACACCCTACCGAAAGGTGGTGAACGGAAAAGTTACCGACGAGATCGAGTTTCTTTCCGCCATGGATGAAGAGAAGTACTTCATTGCCCAGGCCAATGCCCCGATCGATGAGAAGGGTAACTTTCTCCAGGATCAGATCAGCGTACGAAAGGGAGGGGATTACACAACCCGTAGCCCCAAGGATATTCAGTATATGGATGTATCCCCCAAACAGATCATTTCGGTTTCCGCATCCTTGATTCCCTTCCTGGAACATGATGACGCGAACCGGGCTCTCATGGGATCCAACATGCAACGTCAGGCAGTGCCTCTGGTATTCCCCGAACCCCCACGGGTGGGAACGGGCATGGAGGCAAAATGTGCCTACGATTCAGGGGTTCTCTGCAAGGCAAAGAGGTCGGGTACTGTGGAGTATGTATCCAGCACTCGCATCGTGATCAAGCCTGATTCTCCCGCCCATGCGAACGATCGGGATGTCTTCGAACTGATCAAATATCAACGGACAAACCAGGATACCTGTTATATCCAGAAACCCATTGTAAAACTCGGTCAAAAGGTAAAGGCGGGGGACGTACTGGCCGATGGACCTGCTACGTTCAAGGGGGAATTGGCCCTTGGGAGAAACGTATTGGTGGGGTTCATTCCCTGGAACGGGTACAACTTCGAGGACGCCATACTGATTTCTGAAAAGATCGTAAAAGAAGATATCTTCACCTCCATCCATATCAAAGAGTTTTCTGTGGATGTGCGGGAAACGAAGCTAGGTCCGGAAAAAATTACCCGGGACATTCCGAATATCGGCGAGAAAGCCCTGGAACAATTGGATGAGGAAGGCATCATCCGCATAGGAGCCAAGGTGAAATCAGGTTCCATCCTGGTGGGGAAGGTCACGCCCAAATCGGAGACGGAAACTACCCCGGAGTTCAAACTGTTGAACTCTATCTTTGGAGAGAAAGCGAAGGAAGTTCGGGACACCAGTCTCAGAGTGCCCCATGGTACAGAGGGTACGGTGATCGATATTCAGAGGCTCAAACGGTCCGAAGGGGACGATCTTCCTCCGGGAGTTGAAGAAGTGGTGAAAGTGTTGATCGCTACCAAGAGGAAACTGCAGGAAGGAGACAAGATGGCTGGCCGGCATGGGAACAAGGGAGTCATTTCCCGAGTTCTTCCCGAAGAAGACATGCCTTTCCTGGAGGATGGAACACCTTTGGACATTTGTCTGAACCCTCTGGGGGTGCCTTCCCGAATGAACCTGGGCCAATTGTTGGAAACCATGTTAGGCTGGGCAGCCGTATCCAATGATGAATGGTATGCCACTCCTGTGTTCGAGTCTGCCACGTTGGAAGAAATTGCCCAGAAACTCCGACAGGCAAACCTACCGGAGAACGCCAAAGCCGTTCTCCGAGACGGGAAAACAGGGGAACCCTTCAAGAATCCTGTTACGGTAGGGTACATGTACATGCTGAAACTCCACCACCTGGTGGATGATAAGATGCATGCCCGCTCTACGGGGCCCTATTCCCTGGTCACTCAGCAGCCCCTGGGAGGCAAGGCTCAGTTCGGAGGGCAGCGATTGGGTGAAATGGAGGTATGGGCGTTGGAGGCCTATGGAGCTGCCAATACGCTACAGGAACTCCTCACCATCAAATCAGACGATATGACAGGAAGAGCCAAAATTTACGAAAGCATTGTAAAGGGTGAGCCTTCCACTGCAGCCGGTGTTCCCGAGTCTTTCAACGTGCTGGTACAGGAGCTTCGAGGACTGGCTTTGGATATAACCATCCGCGATGCAAAGGGAAAACCGATCCCCCTAACGGAACGTGATGAAGAGTTGATCAACCGTCAGGGGAGCAATTTCTAGGAGGTTACCATGCGAGATATCCAGGACTTCGATTCCATTCGCATACAGTTGGCTTCTCCAGAAAAGATCCGTGCGTGGAGCTATGGGGAAGTGAAGAAACCGGAGACCATCAATTACAGAACCCTCCGGCCCGAGAAAGAGGGGCTGTTCTGTGAGCGGATCTTCGGCACCACGAAGGAATGGGAATGCTACTGTGGAAAGTTCAAGTCCATCCGATATAAGGGAGTTATCTGTGACCGGTGTGGGGTAGAGGTAACCCATTTCAAGGTACGAAGGGAACGGATGGGGCACATCGAACTCGCCTCGCCCGTTTCCCACATCTGGTACTACCGATCCGTGCCTTCCCGGATGGGGCTATTACTGGATCTCTCTGTCGCCGCCCTGCGTTCTGTCCTCTACTATGAAAAGTACATCGTGATCGATCCCGGAGATACGGATCTCAAGAAGATGGAACTCCTCACAGAAGAAGAGTACCTGGAAGCGAAGGAACGGTATGGGATGGCCTTCACCGCCGGAATAGGTGCCGAGGCAATCCGCACCCTTTTGGAAGGGATCGATCTGGATGCCCTCTCGGCTCAGTTGCGAGCCCAGATGATCGAGAAGGGCCCGAAAGCCGACAAGCGGCTCCTGAAGCGAATCGAGATCGTGGAAAACTTCCGGGATTCCGGGAATCGTCCGGAATGGATGATTCTGGAAGTGATTCCCGTGATTCCCCCCGAGTTGCGCCCGATGGTTCAGTTGGATGGGGGAAGGTTCGCCACCAGCGATTTGAACGACCTTTACCGAAGGGTCATCAACCGGAACAACCGGCTGAAACGGCTCATCGCTCTCAACGCCCCTGACATCATCATTCGGAACGAGAAACGGATGCTGCAGGAAGCGGTGGACGCTCTGTTCGATAATTCCAAACGGAAGCGGGTCGTAAAAGGAGCTTCCAACCGGCCTCTCAAATCCCTCTCCGATATGCTGAAAGGGAAGCAGGGCCGTTTCCGACAGAACCTATTGGGGAAGCGGGTAGATTACTCCGGCCGATCCGTCATTGTGGTGGGGCCAGAGTTGAAGCTCCACCAGTGTGGTCTGCCTACCAAGATGGCGTTGGAACTTTTCAAACCCTTCATCATGAAGAAACTGGTGGAAAAGGATGTAGTGTACAACATCAAGAAGGCGAAGACCCTCGTCGAAACGGAAAGCCCCGAAGTATGGCAGATCCTGGAGGATGTGGTAAAAGAGCACCCTGTTCTCTTGAACCGTGCGCCCACCCTACACCGCTTGGGAATCCAGGCCTTTGAGCCGGTTCTTGTGGACGGAAAAGCGATCAAACTTCATCCTCTCGTATGTCATGCCTACAATGCCGATTTCGATGGGGATCAGATGGCAGTTCATGTGCCCCTCACGCAGGCCGCCCAGATCGAATGCTGGACCCTCATGCTATCGGCCAAGAACCTGCTGAACCCTGCCAACGGAAAACCCATCGTGTTTCCTTCTCAGGATATGATCCTGGGAATCCATTACTTGACTCGGGAAAAGAAGGGAGCCAAGGGAGAGGGTAAGCGGTTCAGCTCGATAGAGGAAGTTCTGATGGCCATTGATACAGGCGCGGTGGAGTATTGGGCAAGAATCAAAGTGCCCATCAATGGCCAGGTAATGGAAACTACCCCCGGTCGGGTAGTGTTCAACGAGGGTCTACCCAAAGGGATCGAGTACCTCAACTATCCCTTGGGCGATAAAGAATTGAAAGCCTTGATAGCGAAAGTGTACGTCGAGAAGGGCCCTTACCTTACGGTTCAGATGCTGGATGCTCTGAAAGACCTGGGGTTCAAGTACGCCACTATTTTTGGAGCGACCATCGGGGTAGAAGACATCCTCATCCCCGAATCGAAGAAACAGATGATCGAAAAAGCTAACCTAGAGGTGCGGGAGATTCAGGAACAGTACCTGCACGGGCACATCACCCAGGAGGAACGATACAACCGAGTGATCGAGGTGTGGTCCAAGACGAACGAAGAGCTGACGAACGAGTTGATGAACATCCTGAAGAACGATCGACAGGGGTTCAATCCTGTGTACATGATGGCCAACTCTGGGGCCCGGGGTTCCCGCAGTCAGATACGACAGTTAGCTGGGATGCGAGGGCTGATGGCGAAGCCTTCAGGGGATATCATCGAGCTTCCGATCCTTTCCAACTTCAAGGAAGGCCTTTCCGTCATTGAGTTTTTCATATCCACCAATGGAGCCCGCAAGGGACTGGCCGACACTGCGTTGAAAACCGCCGACGCCGGATACCTGACCCGTCGACTGGTGGACATTGCCCAGGATGTGGTGGTGAACGAGGAAGATTGCGGGACCATCAACGGGTTGGAGATGCGGGCGTTGAAGGATGGCGAGGAGATCGTCGAATCCCTGGCAGACCGGATAGAAGGCCGGTTTACCCTGGAACGAGTCAAGCACCCGATCACAGGGGAAATCATCGTAGATGTGAACGAATTAATCACCGACGAAATCGCACAAGAGATCGAGGCAGCGGGGATCGAGGCGGTTCGAATTCGGACCGTTCTCACCTGTGAATCCCGGCATGGAGTTTGCCAGAAGTGCTATGGGAGGAACCTCGCCACCAACAAGACCGTGGAGATCGGCGAAGCGGTAGGAATCATCGCTGCCCAGTCGATCGGTCAACCGGGAACCCAGCTCACCATGAGAACTTTCCATATCGGGGGTGCTGCCACAAAAGCTTCCGAGGAGAACAAGATCTATCTCAAGTACCCCATCGTGGTCAAGGGAATCCTGGGTACTACGGTGAAGCTCCAGACGGGGGACCACCTCTTTACCCGTAAGGGGCATATCGTGGTGAATAGGATCCTGGATTCCATCGATTTGCAACCGAAGGATAAACTCTATTTGCACGATGGGGACCGGGTACTCAAAGGGCAGGCTATCCTTAAGCGGGAAGGGAAAGATTTAATTTCCAACCATAACGCATACATTCTGATGGGGAAAGACAAGAAGAAGCTATACCTCATCGCTCAAGAACAGAAGGTGGAGATCCGGAACGGTTCCACCCTGTTCGTGAAACCCGGCGACATCCTGCCTCCCGAGTTTACCCTCGCCACCTTCGATCCCTTCAGCGAACCAATCATCTCGGAGCACGATGGAAGGGTGGAATTCGTAGACATCGTGTTGGGGACCACTCTGAAGGAAGAGATAAACGAAGAAACGGGGAACATCGAGAAAAAGATCACCGATTACACTTCCGAGTCTATCCAACCCCGGATCCGAATCCTCGACGATAAGGGTGAAGAAAAGGCTGTGTATTTCATTCCGGGATCGGCCTACCTCAACGTGAATGATGGGGATAAGATAAAAGCGGGCCGTACCCTTGCAAAACTTTTAAAAGAGAGTGTGAAAACCGGGGATATAACGGGAGGGCTTCCCAGAGTAGGGGAACTGTTTGAGGCGCGAAGGCCGAAGAATGCGGCGGTCCTTGCCCAGGTATCGGGCACGGTTCGGTTCAAGAACATCATCAAGGGGAAAAGGGTTATTGCCATTGAGGATCCCTATGGGAAAGAGTATAAACACCTGGTTCCCCTGGGGCGTCACTTGCTGGTACGAGAAGGTGATACGGTGGAGGCAGGGGAACAACTCTGCGATGGGAATATCGACCCCCATGATGTCCTGCATACCCTGGGCGAGAATGCTCTGCAGCAATTCATGATGAACGAGATCCAGGAAGTGTACCGTCTGCAGGGGGTAAGCATCAACGACAAGCATATAGGAATCATCATTCGGCAGATGATGCGGAAGGTAGAAATTGTGTCCGTGGGGGATACGAACTTCATTTTCGGGCAGCAGGTGGACAAGCACAAATTTCATGAAGAAAACGAAAAGGTGATCCGCGAGGGTGGGCAACCTGCCATTGCACGGCCGCTCCTCCTTGGAATCACTCGGGCTTCCTTGAACATCGATTCATTCTTCTCGGCAGCCTCTTTCCAGGAAACCACACGGGTCCTAACGAATGCCGCGATTGCAGGATCCGTGGATTACCTGCGGGGCTTGAAAGAGAATGTAATCATTGGACACCCCATACCTGCGGGGACGGGAATGAAACGGTATCGGGCGTTGAAACTGTACGATGAGAATGCGGAGGACCTGGACGCGAAGATCCAGAAGATCCTGGAATCGAAGCAGAAGGAGAAAGAAGAATCCGCCTCCAGCAAACAAGAAATCATACAGAGCGTACAGGAAGAAGAGAATGGAGAGGACGATTATACCGATACGGACGATTGATCCTGTATTGACATTTTGAAGAACTTGGGGTACATTCCTGCTTCGCTTGCAGGTTTTAACTAACAGTAGGAGAAACGGTTAAAGGTATGCCAACAATCAATCAACTTATTCGAAAGGGACGCCAGAAAGCACGTTCTAAAACGAAGGCTCCCGCATTGCAGGGTTGCCCTCAGAAACGGGGTGTGTGCACCCGGGTTATGACGATCACCCCGAAAAAACCCAACTCCGCATTACGGAAAGTAGCTCGTGTTCGGTTGGTGAACGGTATCGAAGTTACCGCGTATATTCCAGGAATCGGACATAATCTTCAGGAGCATTCGGTGGTGTTGATTCGAGGAGGGCGGGTAAAGGACTTGCCCGGAGTGCGCTACCATATCATTCGGGGTACGAAGGATGCGCTGGGTGTGGAGGATCGCAAGCGGGGTCGCTCGAAGTATGGGGCGAAAAGGCCAAAGGCGTAGGAGAAAGCATAATGGCAAGACGAAAGGTTGCAACTAAACGGCCCACTGTCCCTGATTCTAAATACAACAATGTAGTGGTAGCCAAGTTCATCACACGGATGATGCTGAAGGGGAAAAAGTCCATCGCCACTCGACTGCTCTACGACGCCATCGAAACTCTGAAGGGTAAGACGGACAAGAGTGAATTGGAAGTATTCTTGAAGGCGATCGAAAACGCAAAACCTCTAGTAGAAGTGAAATCCCGAAGGGTAGGAGGGGCCACCTACCAGGTGCCGGTGGAAATTCGTGAATCCCGCCGAGAAGCGTTGGCTATGCGATGGATCATTACGGCAGCCCGTGAAAGATCCGGCAGGAATTTTAGCGAAAAGCTGGCAGCGGAACTGTGGGATGCATACAATAATACGGGAACTGCCATTAAGAAGAAAGAAGATACCCATAAAATGGCAGAAGCGAACAAGGCGTTTGCCCATTATCGATGGTAACCCCGGATGGGTCTATTGACCATCTCGAGGGAACTAGATATAATCACTTTGCTGTTCGTCCATTAGACCGTTGTAAACGGTTCAAGGTTGTGGGTTCCTGAGAAACTAGAGAGAACGCTCTCTATAGTTATTCCAGGGACAAGGTTGTGAAGGAAGGATGGGCGTCTTTCGGTAGACTTTTCATCTCCTCTCACATCCATTTCAAGGTATTAGGTACTAAGGTACGGTAGTATCCTGTACGGATTACCGGACACCGATAGAAACTAGAAACCTATTTTCGGTGAAAATAGCGGAAGGAGGCAGAAATGGCCAAAGAAAAGTTTGAAAGGGCGAAACCTCACATCAACGTCGGTACGATCGGTCATATTGACCATGGTAAGACTACCCTCACTGCAGCAATCTCGATGTACTGCGCTAGACACTACGGTGGGAAAGTGATGAAGTATGAAGATATCGACAATGCCCCCGAAGAGAAGGCCAGGGGTATTACCATCAATACACGGCACATCGAATACCAGACCGACAAGAGGCATTATGCCCACGTGGACTGCCCGGGACATGCGGACTATATCAAGAACATGATCACCGGGGCCGCTCAGATGGACGGGGCGATTGTGGTAGTTGCCGCTACCGATGGCCCTATGGCACAAACGAAGGAACACATCCTTCTCGCACGTCAGGTAGGAGTGCCTGCTCTTATCGTGTTCATCAACAAGATCGACATGGTGGACGATCCCGATCTTATCGACCTGGTAGAGGAAGAGATGCGGGATCTCTTAAAGTTCTACAACTTCCCGGGCGATGAAGTCCCTGTGATCCGTGGAGCAGCTTTCCCTGCCATGGAAAACCCGGACGATCCGGAAAAGACGAAGTGCATTGGGGAGCTTCTCAATGCAATGGACAGCTATTTCCCCATCCCCCAGAGGGATGTGGACAAGCCCTTCCTCATGCCTATCGAAGACGTGTTCTCCATCCAGGGCCGCGGCACCGTAGTAACAGGTCGTGTGGAACGGGGTGTTATTAAGCTGAACGACGAAGTGGAAATTGTCGGTATCCGTGAGACGAAGAAAACGGTAGTTACCGGAATCGAAATGTTCAACAAGATTCTCGATGAGGGGCAGGCAGGTGACAACATCGGATGCCTCCTCCGGGGTATCGACAAGAAAGAAGTGGAACGGGGACAAGTTTTGGCCAAGCCGGGATCCATCAAACCCTACAAGAAGTTCAAGGGGACGATCTACGTGCTATCCAAGGAAGAAGGCGGTAGGCATTCTCCCTTCTTCTCCGGTTATCGACCACAGTTCTATTTCCGCACTACCGATGTGACGGGTACCATCGAACTTCCTCAGGACAAGCAGATGGTCATGCCCGGTGACAATACGGAAATTACCGTGGAACTGATCTATCCTATCGCTATGGACAAAGGGCTTCGGTTCGCTATTCGTGAAGGCGGAAGAACGGTCGCCAGTGGACAGGTAATTGAAATCATCGAGTAATTTCACTGAAAGCCTTACCTCAGCTGCAATGAGGTAAGGCTTCTTTTTGGAGGAGTGATGGCTAAGGATAGAATTCGAGTTCGGCTTAGAAGCTTCGATGTGGAGCTGATCGATCAGAGTGCAAAGGCTATCGTGCAAACGGTACAAAAGGCTGGCGCGAATGTTTCGGGGCCGATCCCTTTACCGACTCGAATAAACAAATTCACGGTTTTACGCTCTCCCCATGTACATAAGAAATCCAGGGAGCAGTTCGAAATGCGGACTCACAAGCGGTTGATCGATATTCTTTCTCCCACGTCGACCGTGATGGATGCGCTGATGAAGTTGGAACTCCCTGCAGGTGTAGATGTAGAGATCAAGCAGTAGAACTAGTAGGGGAATGCAATGGTTGGTCTTATTGGAAAAAAAGTTGGGATGACCCAGGTATTCGATGAAAGCGGGGTTTTGGTGCCCGTTACCGTCATCCAGGTCGAGCCCAACTGGATCGTTGCCAAACGTACCTTGGAAAAAAATGGGTATGAAGCAGTTGTCCTGGGGGCAGGTACAGTGAAGGAAAGCCGCCTCACCAAACCATACAAGGGTCAATTCCCGGAGACTGTCAAACCCACCCGTCATCTTGTCGAAATTCGGGACTTCGAATTGGAAGGTGATGTGGGAACGCAGTTGGGGGTCGAGGCACTTCAAGGTTTGCGCTTCGTGGATGTTCGGGGTACCACCAAGGGAAAGGGGTATCAGGGTGTAATGAAACGATGGGGTTTCCATGGGGGGCGTGATACCCATGGGTCTAAGTTCCATCGAGCTCACGGGTCGACGGGGCAGAATACCCATCCGGGTCATACTTTCCGTGGCGTCAAGATGGCTGGAAGAATGGGTGCGCAGCGGTACACCGTACAGAATCTGCGAATCGTAAAGATAGATCCCGAGAAACAGCTTCTTCTTGTCAGGGGAGCTGTACCGGGTGCTGCCAACGGAATGGTGGTCGTAACTTCAGCTAAGAAACGAGAGTTGTAGAGGTCAAAGATGGAACAGAAGGTGTATTCAATCAAAGGTGAAGAGGTACGAACCATCGAACTTTCCGACTCTGTGTTCAACGCAGACGTAAGCGATGCGCTGATCTACTATGCTATCGTGAACGAGCAGGCCAATGCTCGCGTTGGAACCGCTTCTACTAAGACTCGTGCGGAGGTCAAGGGTACCAGCAGGAAACCCTGGAAACAGAAGGGAACCGGTAGAGCTAGAGCGGGTAGAAGAAGATCTCCTCTGTGGGTAGGAGGGGGAATCATTTTTGGACCTAAACCCAGGGACTATAGTTTTTCCTTACCTAAGAAAGTAAAGAAAGCGGCATATCGATCGATTTTGAGCCTGAAGGTTAAAGAAAAAAAGCTCAAAATTGTGGAAGATTTTACAGTGGAATCGGGCAAAACAAAGGATCTCGTGAGTATCCTCAAAAATCTGATTCCAGAAGAACGCTCTGTACTCATTCTCAAGGATAACGATTCACTGATTCGAAGAGCAGGGGCCAATATCCCATGGCTCACCATGCTCTCCTATGACCGATTGAATGCAAACGATCTGTTATATGGTAAGAATGTAATCGTACTCGAGACGGCCGTTCAAAACTTGAACAGTATGTACGCATAAGGATAGGGCAGAACCATGAAAACGGAACAGATCATCATCGAACCCGTGCTTACGGAAAAGACGAATCAAATGAGGGAAGTGGGGAAATACGTGTTCAAGGTCGACAAGAGGGCGAACAAGTATCAGGTAATGCAGGCAGTGAGGGAATTGTTTTCCGTACATCCCGTAAGCTGCAACATCATGAATGTGAAAGGCAAACCCAAGCGGGGGCGAGCGCAGGCGGGATACACTGCCTCATGGAAGAAAGCGATCGTTACCCTCGAGAAGGGTGAAAAGATCTCCATTTTCGAAGGTGCATGAACAATAGGGGGAAGCAGTGGCTATCAAAACGTTCAATCCAATAACGCCGGGACTACGGTTCGCCGCTACCCTTCAGTACGATGTGGATAAAAAAGAACCGGAAAAAGCTCTCACCAAAGGACTATCGTCGAAAGCGGGGCGAGGTGCGTGGGGAAGGATCAGTGTCCGAAGGAGAGGGGGCGGTCACAAACGTAAATACAGAGCGATCGATTTCAAACGGGACAAGCATGGTATACCGGCTACAGTCAAGGCCTTCGAATACGATCCCAATCGTAACGCCTCTATAGCGTTGGTTGCCTATGCAGATGGTGAAAAGCGTTACATCATCGCTCCCAAGGGGTTGGAGAAAGGTGCGACCATCCTCAGTGGACCGGGATCCCCACCCACGGTTGGTAATGCACTGCCGTTGGACGAGATTCCCTTGGGAACCATGGTGCACAATGTAGAGTTGAAATTAGGGAAAGGGGCCCAGTTAGCTAGAAGCGCAGGTACCTATGCGATCCTGGCGGCAAAAGAGGGTGATTACGTAACTCTCAAGCTTCCCTCCGGGGAAATGAGGCTGGTACATAAGGCTTGCTACGCGACCGTAGGAGCGGTAGGTAACGAAGATGCCATGAATGAGATGTTGGGAAAGGCGGGCAAATCCCGTTGGTTGGGAAGAAGGCCTAAGGTTCGTGGAGAAGCGATGAACCCGGTAGACCATCCACTCGGGGGGAGAACTCGAGGGGGAAGACACCCTGTTTCCCCAACGGGTGTTCCCGCAAAGGGATACAAGACTCGGAAGAAGAAAAAATACTCGAACTCATTTATCGTAAAACGGAGAAAATAGGAGCGTACTGTGTCTCGGTCAATCAAAAAGGGTCCATTCATTGAAAAGAGTCTCTACCAGAAGGTCTTAGCGATGAACAAGGCGGGAGAAAGGAAAATGATAAAAACCTACTCCCGCTGTTCCACCATCATTCCCGAAATGGTAGGACTGACGATATCTGTATACAATGGGAAGAGTTTCATCCCTGTGTATATCACTGAAAACCTGGTGGGTCATAAGCTAGGCGAGTTTTCTCCCACCAGGATCTTCCGTGGCCATGCAGGGTCTGACAAAAAAGCTGAAAAGAAGTAAGGGTAGGAAGTATGGCTGAAACGACGGGTTATCGAGCGGAAGCTAAGTACCTGCTCATTGCGCCTTCGAAAGTACGGCGGGTGGCAGACACGATTCGGAGAAAGCCTTATTCCGAGGCTATTGCGATTCTAGAACATCTTCCCCATAAAGGAGCCAAGCTTCTCTACAAAGTGTTGAAATCGGCAGCTGCAAACGCATTGTACCAGAACAAGAAATTGGACGAAGACATGCTGTACGTGAAAGAGCTTTTAGTGAACGAGGGGCCGCGCATGAAGCGGATGTGGATTCGGGGAAGAGGAAGGGCTGACATTCTACAGAGACGTATGAGCCACATCAAGGTTGTGGTCGACGAAATTCAGAAGGTGGGGGAGTAACGTGGGCCAGAAAGTTCATCCTGTTGGATTGAGATTAGGGATCAACAAAACATGGAAATCAAAGTGGTTCGTAGATCCTCGGGAATATGCGCCTACTTTGCATGAGGATCTTCGGCTGCGCAAGATTCTCGCTTCCCTTCCCGAAACGAAGAACGCGGAAGTTGCAGAGGTGGAAATCATCAGGCATCCACAACGAATCACTCTGATCATTCATACCGCCAGGCCAGGGGTAATTATCGGTACGAAGGGAGCCTCCATCGAAAAAATTGGATCTGTGCTTCAGAAGGAGGCAGGAAAGAAGATTCAGATCAAGATCAAGGAAATCAAGCGTCCTGAGACCAATGCCCAATTGATAGCTGCAAACATTGCCAGACAATTGCTTGCCAGAGTCTCCTTCAGGAAAGCCCTGAAAATGGCTATCGGAAATGCTATGAAGGCGGGTGTGCAGGGAATCAAGGTACGCATTTCTGGTCGGTTGGGCGGAGCAGAAATGTCTCGAACGGAAACCATCATGGAAGGACGGGTGCCCCTGCATACATTGAGAGCCAATATCGATTACGGCTTCGATGAAGCTTTTACCACCTTCGGTGCCATCGGGGTGAAAGTGTGGGTGTTTACCGGAGAAGTGTTCCGGAAAGATAAAAAAGAGGATGCGGGCCAACTGATCAAGAAGAAGAAAGAAAAAACGGTGAGTACTAGGAGCTAACGTATGCTGAGTCCCAAAAGAACTAAGTACAGGAAAAAAATGAGAAGGGTAAATCGAACTCTCGTTGGAATGGCAAGCAGGAACAACAATCTAGAGTTTGGTGATTATGGGTTGGTAGCCTTGGAACCGGAGTGGATCACGAACCGTCAAATAGAAGCGGCCCGCGTCGCCATGACACGGAACATCAAGAGGGGGGGGAAGGTTTGGATCCGAATTTTCCCCGACATGCCCTATACGAAAAAACCAGCTGAAACCCGTATGGGTAAGGGTAAAGGGAATCCCGAGTACTGGGTCGCGCCTGTGAAAAGGGGGACTGTACTTTTCGAGATTGGAGGTATTCCAAAGGAACTGGCTGAAGAATCCCTCAAGCTGGCGGGAAGCAAATTACCCATCAGAACCAAGATCGTTTCTCGAGAAGAGGGAGAGTGATTCGCCATGAAAGATTCTTTCAAAGAACTTACCCTTCCCGAATTGATCGCCAAACGGGAAGAACTTACAAAGAAATACTTCAAGTTGCGATTCGATAAAGTTATCGGACATTTGGAGAATCCTCTGGAGATTCGAACTCTGCGGAGGAAAATTGCACGGTTGAACACTAGAATCCATCAAATGACCTTGCAAAAACAGGAGTAAACTGTGGATACGGTGGAAAGAAAATCGAACAAGCGGATCCTTCAAGGAGAAGTGGTTAGCGACAAGATGCAGAAAACGATAGTGGTGAAAGTTTCTTCCAGAAAGATGCATCGGCTATACAAGAAATACATTACTGTCTCGAAGAAGTACAAAGCGCACGACGAAAATCAAGAAGCTCATGTGGGAGATATCGTACGGATCGTCGAATCTCGACCCATCAGCAAAGAAAAACGTTGGCGCTTGCTACAGATCGTCGAGAAGGCGAGATAATCGAGTGTTGGATTCTAAAGGTAGGATACCGTTATGATTCAGATGAATACGTATTTGAATGTGGCAGACAATAGTGGGGCTAAACTTGCGCAATGCATCAAGGTGCTGGGAGGTACGAGACGGAAGTATGCCAGCGTGGGAGATGTGATCGTTGTAGCCATAAAAGAGGCCATCCCCAATACCCCTGTGAAAAAAGGAAACGTGGAGCGAGCCGTAGTCGTAAGAACCAAAAAAGAGTATCGAAGGCCTGATGGAACATACATTCGTTTCGACGATAACGCGTGTGTCATTATCGATAGCGGCAACAATCCAAAGGGGAAACGGGTATTTGGTCCAGTCGCTCGGGAACTTCGGGAATCCAAAGCGGGAGACTTTATGAAGATCCTTTCCCTCGCTCCCGAAGTGCTCTAAGGGAAAAGGGCCAGGAGAAAAACTGATGAAACGGACAAACACAGAAAAAGAAAAAAGAAAGGTAAAGATCTTCCGGATAAAGAAGAACGACGAAGTAAAAGTGATTGCCGGAAGGGAAAAAGGAAAAACTGGACGTGTCATTCGCGTGGATCACGAGAACGAACGAGTCATCGTAGAAGGGGTTAACCTTCGAAAGAAAGCGGTAAAGAAGCGAAGACAGAACGAACAGGGTGGAATCATCGAAGTGGAAGCCCCCATTCACATCAGTAACGTGATGATCTTGTGTAAGAAGTGCGGACCGGTTCGGGTAGGGTACCGGTTCGAGAACGAAAAAAAGGTACGGTTCTGCAAGAAATGTGGAGAGGTCCTATAATGGCGAAACAAACCTACGAACCGAGAATAAAGAAACTCTATCGAGAGAAAGTGGCGCAGGAGCTTTTCCAGGAGTTTGGGTACAAGAGCCCCATGCAGATTCCTAAATTGGAAAAGATCGTTGTCAGTGTAGGTATCGGTGAAGCCATCACCAACAAGAAACTGTTGGATTCTGCGGTTTCTGAACTTACCCAGATAACAGGACAGAAGGCGATTAAAACGAAAGCCCGAAAGTCGATCGCCAACTTCAAGGTTAGGAAGGGCCAGGAAATAGGGGCTAAGGTAACCCTTAGAGGGAACTACATGTATGAGTTTTTCGATCGGCTGGTGAACGTGGCTCTTCCGAGGGTAAAGGATTTCAGGGGAGTGAATCCTAACGGCTTCGATGGCCATGGGAATTTTTCACTGGGAATCACGGAACAAATCATCTTTCCGGAAATCGACTACGATACCATAGAACAGGTTTCTGGAATGAATGTAACCATCGTGACTACCGCGAAGAACGACATGGAAGCAAAGAGTCTTCTGGCAAAACTTGGAATGCCTTTTAGAAAATAATGGGGTGAGGAATAATGGCAAGGAAAGCGATGATCGTAAAGGCTTTGAAAAAGCCAAAATACAGCACGAGAAAGGTCAATAGGTGCAAACTCTGTGGACGACCAAGAGGGTATATGAGAAAGTTTCAGATGTGCAGGCTTTGTTTTCGAAAGCTCGCCCATCAAGGTTTGATACCCGGTGTAACGAAATCTAGCTGGTAGGGAGAAGAGTATGAATTGTTCCGATCCCATTGCGGATATGTTGACAAAGATTCGAAACGCCAGTGCAGCGCGTTTCGAAAAGGTGGATATACCAACTTCAAAGATGAAATTGGAAATCGTGAAGATCCTCAAAAATGAAGGATATATAAAGAACTTCAAGAAGGTAAACCAGGATAACTTGAGCTATATTCGGATTTTCTTGAAGTATGATGAAAAGCAAAATCCCATCATCCATGGGCTTCAAAAGATATCTACGCCTGGTAGAAGGGTGTACGCAGGGTATCGTGAAATGCCCCGTGTTTTGAATGGGTACGGAACTTTGATCGTATCCACCTCCCAGGGGGTCACTACGGGTAAGAAGGCCATGGAAAAAAAAGTCGGTGGCGAACTAATTTGTTCCGTGTGGTAGAGAGGTAGGAACATGTCAAGAATCGGAAGATTGCCCATTCCAATCCCTGCAGGGGTCAAAGTAAAGACCGAGCAGAATGTCATCTATGTGGAAGGACCCAAAGGAAAACTCCAGCAACCCTTTAGCGGGGATGTGGAGATCCTCCTGGAGGGAGGAATGTGCAAAGTAATCAGGAAGAACGAGCTGAAGAAAACGAAAGCTCTTCATGGACTGTACAGGAATCTCATCAAGAATATGATTATCGGCGTAACGGAGGGATTCAAGAAGTCCCTCGTGATCAACGGCGTTGGTTACAGAGCCGAGATGCAGGGGAAGGATCTGGTTCTGAACATGGGTTATTCCGCGCCCATTGTCTATTCAGTTCCTCCCGATATCAAGATCGAGTGTGAAGGGCAGACAAAAATCATCGTCAGTGGATGCAGCAAAGAAAAAGTTGGTCAGGTGGCTGCAGAGATTCGTTCTGTCCGACCCGTAGAACCGTACAAAGGGAAGGGGATAAAGTACGAGACAGAACAGGTAAGACGGAAAGTTGGGAAATCAGGTGTAAAGTAGGGTCAGCAAATGAATAGATTAGAACTTAAAAAGATCCAACGGGCAAAGAGAAAACTTCGGGTAAAAGCGAAAATTTATGGAACTCCTGCTCGTCCTCGGCTCACCGTGTATCGGAGTAACAAGCACCTCTATATACAGGTGATAGATGACACGAAAGGCCATACGTTAGCGTCCGTCTCTTCCCTCGAGAAAGAGTTCAGGGAGATGAGGAATACCGTTGCAAATGCGGAAAAACTCGGGCAAGTCATAGGAGAACGGGCAAAGAAACTGAATATTAAATCTGTGGTGTTCGATCGAAACGGGTATCTGTACCACGGAATCGTGAAAGCGGTGGCTGAAGGTGCCAGAAAAGCCGGTTTGGAGTTTTAGGAGGGATTCGTGGATCAGGATAAGGGTCTTAAAGGCAAGGAATACTTAGAGAAACTCATTTCGTTGAATCGAGTGGCCAAAGTCGTAAAGGGGGGAAGGCGCTTCTCTTTCTCCGCCCTCGTGGTAGTGGGTGACAGGAACGGTCGTGTAGGGTATGGTTTCGGAAAAGCGAACGATGTGTCTGAAGCGATTCGGAAGGGAATGGAAAAGGCAAAGAGGAATATGATCGAAGTTCCCATCAAGCACAATACCCTACCTCATCCCTATATCGGAAAGTTCAAGAGCTCTAAGGTGGTAATGAAACCCGCTGCACCGGGTACGGGAGTCATAGCGGGAGGGGTTGTGCGAGCCGTCCTGGATGCCTGCGGGGTGAACGATGTATTGACGAAAGCCATGGGATCTCGGAATCCCATCAATACGGTGAAAGCGGTGTTCGATGGTTTGGAGCATCTGCTGGATGCAAAAATCATAGCGAAGAATAGAGGCAAGTCTTTAAACGAAGTGTGGGGTTAGCGAGATGGGTGACAAACTTAGAATCAAGCTGGTAAAAAGTACGATCGGTAGAAAACCTTCCCATCGGTTAACAGCGAAAGCTCTGGGTTTAAGGAAGTTAAACTCGGTGGTCATAAAGAAGAAGGATCCAGCGATTTTAGGCATGATCAAGCAGATACAATACATGCTGGAAGTTGAGGAGATCGATTGAGTATGGAACAGTATACCCTTAAAGCCCCGAAAGGATCGAAGAAAAAGAAAAAAATAGTGGGTCGCGGTTCAGGAACCAAGCTTCAAAAGACTGCCGGCAAGGGAAACAAAGGACAGAACGCTAGAGCGGGTGGAGGAGTCCGGCCCGGATTTGAAGGCGGGCAGATGCCTCTGTACCGAAGAATCGCCAGAAGAGGTTTTTCCAATTATCCCTTCAAAAACGAAGCGATTCCGGTGAATCTAGAAGTGATCGACGCAAAATACCAAGAGGGGGAAGTGGTTACCTTGCAAACCTTGAAGGAGAAAGGCATCGTCAAAGCAAGGGCAACGAATGTCAAGATTTTAGGAAACGGTGAACTCCACAGAAAGCTGATATTTGAAGGCCTCCCTATTTCCGAGGGTGCCAAAGAGAAAATCCGACAAAGTGGTGGCGAAATAAAAGAATCTTCTAACGCATAGGAATGATCTGATGGCTAATAACGCTCTACTGGATATTTTCCGGATCAAAGAACTCCGACAACGGATTTTTTTCACCTTGCTGATGCTGATCGTGTTCCGTTTGGGAGCTACATTGCCTATTCCAGGTATCAACGTAAATGCCCTTAAACTCTATTTTATAGCCCAGGAATCGGCGGGCGGACTTTCTCTTACGGATTACCTGGATTTTTTCGCGGGGGGAGCCTTTAAGAACTTTTCGATCTTCATGCTGGGGATCATGCCATACATCTCGATGTCCATCATCATGCAGCTTCTACTTCTCGTTTTCCCCAGTTTGAAAAAACTCTCCGAAGAGGAAGGCGGCCGAAAAAAAATCCATCGATACACCCGATACGGGACGGTTCTAGTATGTCTCATTCAGTCCTATGCAGTTACCGTCTATGCCGATCGGATCCCGGACGCCATTACCATGGGAAAACTTTCCTATTCCTTGATTGCCATGTTGACAGTCACTACGGGGACGATTTTTCTCATGTGGATGGGCGAGCAAATCACTCAGCGAGGCATAGGGAATGGCATATCCTTACTGATCTTTGCCGGAATAGTAGCTCGGCTGCCCGATGCACTGTACAACCTGCTCAAGAAGATCCAGATGCGGGAACTGAATCCAGTGTTCGTGCTGGTCGTGTTCATCATGTTTATCATCGTGGTGGCATTGGTTGTCATCGAACAGCAAGGGCAACGAAAGATCCCGGTCCATTATGCAAAGCGTGTGGTAGGCCGGAAAATGTACGGTGCTCAGAACACCTACATTCCCTTCAAGATCAACCCTTCCGGGGTTATCCCTGTGATTTTTGCCTCTTCCGTATTGACCTTTCCGCTTCAGATCGCAGGGAATATCGGGGCCCAGGTAAAATGGTTATCCGATTTTGCCTACTGGCTTCGTCCCAATGGAGCCGCCTATCTTGTTCTTTATACCCTATTGATCATTTTCTTTGCCTACTTCTACACACAGGTTACGCTCAATCCCATTGAAATATCGAAGAACATCAGGGAAAACGGAGGGTCCATTCCGGGAATACGTTCTGAAAAGATGGAAGAATACTTTACCAAAGTATTGAATCGTATTATACTTCCTGGATCGTTGTTCCTGGCATTCATTGCTATCATACCGACCATTGTACAAAAGATTTTTCATTTTCCCACGGACCTTGCGTACTTGATGGGGGGGACTTCGCTTCTGATTATGGTAGGGGTTGACTTGGATACCATGTCCCAGATCGAAGGGCATTTAAAAATGCACCATCATGAGGGACTTGTGAAGAAGGGAAAGATACGATCGAGGAACCTATAAGGAACTTTCAGAAGGACGGTATATATGAAGGTTAGAGTGAGTGTAAAAAGAATCTGCGATAAATGCAAGGTTATTAAACGGAGAGGGGTAGTGAGGATCATCTGCGAAAACCCCAAGCATAAGCAGAGGCAGAGGTAAACAGGAGGAATCAGCATGGCTCGTATTGCGGGAGTGGACCTTCCCAACAAAAGGCTCGATGTTGCGTTGACATATATCTATGGGATCGGGCCTTCGTCTGCAAGAAAGATCTGCGAAAAAACGAAGATCGATCCAAGCCGAAAAGCTAACGAACTGTCAGCGGAAGAAATCAACGAACTAAGGAATGTGATCGAGAACGAATACAAAGTTGAGGGGCGACTCCGGACAGAGGTAGCCCTGAACATAAAGCGTTTGATGGATATAGGGTGTTACCGGGGATTGAGGCATAGAAAAGGGCTCCCGGTGAGAGGCCAAAGAACGCGTACCAATGCGCGAACCCGCAAAGGTAAGAAGAAAACAGTGGCGGGTAAGAAGAAAGCAACGTAAGTACGGAGGGCAGTATCCTTGGCTAAGGTAAAGAAAAGAAAAGAAAAAAAGACGGTTTACGAAGGGAACGTATACATTCAGGCGACGTTCAATAACACCATCGTTACCATCACCGACCTGAAGGGTAATACGGTAGCGTGGGCCAGTGCCGGTGGATTGGGCTTCCGAGGCGCAAAGAAATCCACCCCCTTCGCTGCACAGACAACGGCGGAAGCGGCTGCTCAGAAGGCGATGGAAAATGGCTTGCGGGAAGTGAACGTATTCGTAAAAGGTCCTGGAGTGGGAAGGGAATCGGCAATTCGGTCATTGGGCGCCTTGGGCTTGAAAGTGAAGTCCATTCGCGATGTCACTCCCATTCCCCATAACGGGTGTAGGCCAAGAAAAGCAAGAAGAGTATAGGGAGAAAGGCAGAAATGGCAAGATACACGGGCCCTCAATGCAGGTTGTGCAGGGCAGAAGGAACAAAGCTTTTCCTGAAAGGTGAACGCTGCTATAGCGACAAGTGCGCTATTTCCAAAAAACGGCAAGCGCCGGGAAAAGCCATGCGTATGCGAGTAGGAAAGAAATCGGACTATGCCGTTCAGTTGCGGGAAAAGCAGAAGATGAAGAGAATCTATTGTCTTCTGGAAAAACAGTTCAAGAACACCTTTTACAAGGCTACCAAGCTGCCTGGAAAGACAGGCGAAAATCTCTTTATGCTTTTGGAAAGAAGGCTGGACAATGTAGTGTACCGGATGCGGTTTGCCTGTTCCAGGAAGCAAGCACGGCAATTGGTTTCCCACGGGCACGTACTGGTGAACGGTAAACGAGTGAACATTCCCTCCTACCTATTGAAACCCAATGACCGAGTAGAAATTTCGGAAAAAGGTAAGAAGTTGCTTTCCGTAAAGGAAAGCCTGAAAGAGTTTACTAGATCAGGTGTGGCACCCTGGCTGGAGGTGAACCCCGATACGATGGTGGGAACCTTTAAAGCGATTCCTCGTAGAAACGATCTAACGGACATGATGGATATCAAAGAGCAACTGATCGTCGAGCTCTATTCTAAGTGAGGAGTATAAATGGCGCGTAAGAACCTATTGAAGGGTTTTAAAAGACCGAAGGGAATCATTTTTGAACACAGTGAATCCTCACCGAATTACGGGAAGTTCATTGCGTATCCCTTCGAGCGAGGATATGGTACGACGATAGGAAACACCCTTCGCCGCATTTTACTATCCTCCATTCAGGGTTATGCAATCACAGCCGTGAGGATAACCTGTTATGACGCTGAGGGGACTCCTCATGTACTATCCAGCGAGTTCGAAGCGATCCCCGGAGTTGTAGAAGATACACCTGATTTGCTGAATAACCTCAAGCTACTGAACTTGAGGTTAAAGGATGATCTGGAACAAAAAACGATCCTAGTCGAAGTCAAAGGTAAAAAAGAACTTAAAGGTGCAGACCTGGAGGTGGACGAAGCGGTTGAAGTTCTAAGCAAAGATCACCATATTGCCTCCACAATGGAAGATGCCAACTTCGAAATGGAAATTCAGATCGATTTAGGAAGAGGATACGTACCGGCGGAACTGAACGAAAAATATATCGAAATCATCGGAACCATCCCGATGGATGCAATTTTCTCCCCTATTAAAAAAGTGAAGTATACAGTTGAGGACACAAGAGTAGGGCAGCGATCCGATTACGACAAGTTAACGTTGGAAGTATGGACGAACGGGACCATTACACCCGAGGATGCCGTTGCCGAGGCTGCGAAGATTGCCAAGGATCATTTCACCATTTTCATCAATTTCGATGAAGACTCTGTATTTGGAGGGGGGGATTCGGAAGAAGAGGAAGAAGGGATTCGAAAGCTGCTCGAAACCCCCGTAGAAGAGTTGGAACTTTCTGTTCGATCCAGTAACTGTTTGAAGAACGCCAATATACGTACCATTGGCGATCTTACGATGCGCACAGAAGAAGAGATTGCCAAGACGAGAAACTTCGGAAAGAAGTCCCTGCAGGAGATAAAAGAGAAACTGCAGGAGTGGAATTTGAGTCTTGGAATGACGGATTATGCTGCATTGAAGAAAGCTCTAAAAACTGTAAAACAGAGGAAGAAGGAAGAAGCCCATGAAGCATAAAATTGGTTTTAATGCCCTTAGCAGACGGGCAGGGCATCGTAAAGCTCTCATTCGGAATATGGTGATCTCTTTGTTCAAGTACGAAAGGATCAAAACTACTAAAGCGAAAGCTCGAGAAGTCAGGAGAGTAGCGGAAAAACTCATCACTCGGGCAAAGGTGGATACCCTCCATAACCGTAGAATCGTTGCAAAACGGATACACGAAAAGTCTGTCCTTTCCAAGCTATTTAAAGACATCGCTCCTCGTTTCGCCGCTAGACCCGGTGGGTATACAAGGATCTTGAAGTTGGGGCAACGGGAGGGTGATGCCAGCGAAATGGTATTCCTGGAACTGGTTGAACGGAAGCCTCTGGAACTCAAAAAGAAGCCTAAAAAAGAAAAAGAAGAAGAAAAAAAGGCAACTTGACAGTCTATCGAGCAAAATCGGAGTAAAAGCCACCTGAAGAGGTGGCTTTTTTATTGCTCTATGTTATTTGGGAAAAATCCGATATTATTATAGTATAGGTATATAGAGAAAGTTCAGGAGTTATGTGAGTTCATGAGCTCCATGCAGAAACTCTTCCTTAGCCTCCTCCTCACTATCGTCGCCTTTACGGGATTCATCTTCGTTTCCTATTTTGGCCTGTTCGAGTACCTCGAAACCCATTTCTATAACGTTAAAATACAGGAAGATATACAAAGATCCCTCGACAGAACTGAAGAACATATCACTCAATATCAACGTGTGAATCAAGAAAAGTTTAAATCCATCATGGAGTTGGATTTCATCAAAACCGTCTATTTCTTGAATCAAAGCAGGGAACATATTTTTAACCGCGAAAACCTCTTCGGAAAACTGAAAGCGGAACAAATATCCTTTGCCGGGGTACGGTTTATCGATTTCAACCTGGAAAAGCTCCATTTCAGTACCTTCCCCGAAGATATTCTTAGAAAGACCGTAACGAATGTCGAGTATCGGAACTTAAAGGATGTAGAGGACGGGGCTTTTATCGAAACATTGAAAAAGAAGGCAGTAGAAGAACCGATCATCATTCATGCCCCTGCGGGTTCCTTTGTGTACTGTTTCAAGGCCTTCGATATCTATGCAAAGCATGCAGGATACGCCCTGTTCTATCTAGGCAAACTCGGGCTTCAGAACTACCTTCTTAAAAACGGAGATCTCGATCTTGGGGACAAGATCGAGCTGGTGGATGGGATAGGTATTTTACTCAAGGCGCAATCCCTAGAGAAAAGGATCATCGAAGCGGTTCAGAACTACTGGAAGGGGGATACCCCGGAGCTTCCTTCTTTTGTATTGGAGAACGGGGAAGCTTTTCGCTTTTTTGAAAGCAGAGGCACTACTTTTTTCAAGATCGGAATATTCCTTCCCCATGGTCTTTTCGGGCTCACCACGACATTGAAGGTGACGATTTTTGTCTGCACCTTCATAACCCTATTTCTTCTCTTTTTCCTTCTCTTCAATTTGAAACAGGAACCGGTTTTAGTTGTCAGCGAACGGATCAAGAAATTGCAACTCCACCTTTTATGGGAATACCTGGAAAGGAATCAAGAGATCGATTGGAAAAAGATTCAATTGGAACTTGAAAGTCGTCGGGAAGAAGTCAAGAGCGAGATTCTCAAAGGAGTTGGCAGAGTAAAGAAAGAGGACCGACCTAAACTGGAATCTTTATTCGATAAGAGTTGGGATGAGATCCTGGCGGTAATAGGAAACAAAGCCCAAGCGACGGCTCCTTCTGTGGACTTGAACCGATTGACGGAACTGATCGAGCAAGCATTGCAGAAGATAACGGTTATTCCTGTTCCTTCGGTTAGCGAAAAGGCAGGGGAAGTACTGAAAGCTCCTGCGTCTACCGGAGTGAGTGCCCCGAAGGTTCCCGAAAAGAAAACAGCGGGTGAGGCGGTAGAAGCGGAAGAAGTAGAGGAGCTGGCAGAGGCGGAAGAAGCTGAAGAGGCGGAAGAAGTAGAGGAGCTTGCGGAGGCGGAAGAGGCTGAAGAAGCTGAAGAAGCGGAAGAAGTAGAGGAGCTAGCAGAGGCGGAAGAAGCTGAAGAGGCGGAAGAGGTAGAAGAGGTAAAAGAGGTAGAAGAGGTAGAAGAAGCCGAAGCGGTAGAAGAGATTCCAGAAGTTGAAGAAATCGAGGAAGCAGAACCGGTAGAGGAAGCGGAAGAGATAGAAGAGGCGAAAGTCGTTGAAGAAGAGGAAGAGCTCGAAGCAGCTCCGGAAGCGGAAAGGGTAGAAGAGGTAGCGGAGGTAGAAGAAGTCGAGGAGGCCGAGCCAGTCAGTGAAGCTGAAGAGGCGGAAGAATTGGAACTCCTCCATGAAGCGGAAGATTGGGGAATACTAGAGGAACTTTCGGAGGAAGAGGCTCCGCCAAGACCTGCGGCGAAGACTTTTCCTTCCCGACGAGAAACGCTTCTATCGAGGCATCTCTTCGGTGGACCTTCCGTTACCCGGATTGAGAGAAAACCCTCCCTATCGGGAACAGTCTCTCTCGTTGCACTTTATGAAGGAGGGTACTGCGAGTATATCGAACTCGGTGCTTCGGCTAAACCGGGCCAGGGAGTCGCAGAAGAACAGGTGATCGTTACGAAACCCGATGGACTTATTCAGATCGATGACAGAACCTTTACAACCGAATGGATACCGAAGGATCGATCCTTGAAGGGGTTGGTCGATCAGGTAATGGGGGGGACTGAAAGAGAGGAACCCGTAGAGGCTATGAAAGAGACTGGGATAGAAGGACTTTTCGAGGGAATGGACGTATCCTTGGAGGATCTTTTTAGTGAGGTTCCCCTAAAAGAGCAAATCCATCCGGGAGAAGATACAGAAGAGTCCGAAGGGAAAGAAGATGTCATGATGGGATCTTGTGTTTCTCCGGAAGGGTATTTCTTGCTGAACCAGTATTTCAGAAATTACAGGAGAGATGAAACGGGGATTCATAAAGCTTTGGTTCGATTGTCTCAATATGTTTCTTCACCCATCTGTGTAGTATTGGCAAAGAAGGAGGGGGATTTTTTTGTCAAATTTTCCGTGGGGCTTCCACAACCGCTAGTACAGACACTTCAATTGCATGACGGGCCATACTTTGGACGAATGTTCCGAAAGAGGGGATCCATGCTGAGAATAAAGTATCCAATGATAAAAATAGAAGAATTTAGCAAGGAGTCATCCCTTCAGAACATCGTCAAAGACTTGGTACCCATTTTTATCCCCTATCTCGATAGGGATGAGAAGGGGATGGTGTTACTGGCAACGAAGATAAGTAGCACCATGGAAGAGTTCCGAGCCTTATTCTTCGATTCCCACGCATTGGAAGTCTCCGATAAAAGAGTGTAAGCTAAAAGAGGTTAAACAGAGGATTCCGGGGAGCGGGAATCAAACTACCTGGATTTCTTCTAACGAACCTTCTTCACCTTCTAAGGGAAGAGTAGCGGTTTTCTGCTGTTTGGCTTGTTGATATTCCAATATACTTGCTTTGATAGACTTGAACACCAAGGGGAAAATAACATTGAAAAAATACGTGTTGTGAATTGCATTCCGAATCGTCCGTTTGTACTGGTAGTTGATGTGCTGCATTTCGGTATTCATGTATTGGTCGTAGTTTCTAAATACAGTGCTTTGTTCCAACGCACGTGGAGGCAGTTTTAACTGATCCTGGTAATTCCCCAATGCCCGCATCAAATCGAACAACTGATACTTTCGCTGGGCATAGGATTCGAATTTCTGGGGGTCATTATCCATTTTCCGTACGAACTGGCGGTAGCGCTTGGGAAACATGTAAAAGATAATCTTCCCTTTGCGGATATATATGTTCTTTTTCTTGAACAAGTCTTCGATAGCACGAATCACGTGGCGGTTCCCCCTATAGTACTGAACCAACTCGACGATCTTTTCTGCCCCTATGTCACCCTTAAATAGGAGCAATCCTATCTGTTCCTGGATGGATTCCGGTAGAGAAGGGTTCACTTGCACGGAATAGGTGCGGAAGGTAACATTTTTCTTGTCTTTTAGGATTACAGAACTGAAGTGAAAAAGTTCTTCTTTGGTTATTTCTTTGAAGTATCCTCCCTTGCGTATAGCTTCTTTTTTGAACTCATTGTAATACTTGTCCACGATTCCATTCCCGTCGAGAATGTTGTAGAAGGCTTCGGAAATCCTCAAACCGCCGATAGGAGCGGTGGATTCCATACGCTTCGCATCAATCACCGCAATTCCTATGACGTCCCACCGCTTGTTTCCCGGGGGGCCGAAGTTCCCTATGCTCACTTCTCCAATGTTGGCACCAATTCGAATCCGAATCTGAAACAGGGCGTTGAAGGAGTTGGCTAAAACCGAATCGTTTCTCATGAAATGGATGATTTGAAAAGCTGCCTTCACTGCCTCCTTTTCTTCTTCTTCGGTGAGCTGATCGATCAGGGCTGGGTTTGCCTCGTTGAAAAGGTCGCAGGTTTTCTGCATTTCTACACAGGTATAAAAAAGTTCGGAGCTGATGTACTGAAGGGCTTCCTGGGGACTCAAATTTTTCACCTTGGGGTCGATCAGTCCTCCAAAATGGAACATGATGGAATCCCCTTCCGTTTTGTTCAAATAGCCTCCATGCTTTTTCAGGATATGGGCAAAGGCTGTGTAAAGACCATTGAGAAGAGTTTGATTTTCCTTGGGGCTCAAGAATTTAGCCAGAAAGGTGTAGTCTGCCACATCGATGAACCCTACCCCGATCTGAGTTTCTATGGAATCTTTGGGAATACCCCCGTTCGCGATAATGGCATCCACCAACTGCCTGGGAATATAGAAGTCGATGATTTCCTTACGGAATTGTTCTTCCTGGGCACTGTACAACGAGGCACCTTGTTCCAGGGTGAGGGTTTCCTGGCCTTGATGCAGGGGAAGATCCGCGAGGAGGGATTGGAGTTCTGGATCGCTTTTAGGATCTACTCCTGTAACTGCCAATAGTTCCCGTACGGCAAGAGCGGCGTAAGAGGGTCGATCGGCATTTCTGCGAAGGATTTCCTTGCATAGATACACGATCGAACTTTGGTTTAATTGAATAGTACTCATACCACCATACCTTTTTATTATTCTATACAGAAACTGTAGTAGAACCGATTGTGAAAATCAATATTTTTAGATCAAAAATTTCCTCCCGTCAAAATACGATGCTCGAGAGAATAACCCAGGCAATGCAAACCCAGATAAGGATTGTGATACCGAGGCCGAGCTTCCTTATTCTTGGGTCTATCTCCCATTCGGAAGAGGCGTCCAGATGGCGGAGGTACACCTCCCGGGGGGTGAGATGAATCACTAAGGCTATCAGGAGGGGAAGAATGAGTAGGTCGTCCAGGTACCCTAGGACCGGGATCCAATCCGGTATGAGATCCAGGGGAGAAACGGCGTAGGCTACGGTAATGAGAGCGATGGCTTTGGCGATCCAGGGCGTTTCAGGATCCTGCATGCAGAGGTACAAAGCGCGAATCTTTCGCGTGAGGGGTTTAAGCCGTTTTTCCACGAAGCGCATGGAATAACTCTAAAGGGAGAAAAGGAAAATATCAACCTATAGATTCTAGTGCCTAATTGGGGTATCTTTGACTGCGTGAAGATTCGAAGGGTCTACTGGTTATTCGTATTGTCCATCCTGTTGGCTACCCTATCCTGTTGGTGGGATACGGGCTCTTCCGATTCTTCCATTACTGTCCAGGCGAGTCGAATCTTCAATGCGCGGACCCTTTCCGGTTCATGGGTGCAGGTTTCTTCTGATCTTTGGTATACGGGAAAACACTGCCTAGTGTATGTGGAAAAAGGCGAATCCAGTAAGATTCCCGATGCTGTGATTGCCGAGATTGGGCAAGCCTTCGATTTCAAAGCGTATCCTGTCGTAACCCAGTATTTCGGGGATCCCTACGATGTGGATGGGAATGGAAGGGTGATCCTCCTCCTGTTGGATATCCAGGATGGGTATACCGTGGGAAGTAGCGGATACGTGGCTGGCTACTTCGATTCTACCCACATGCTTTCTACTAGCACTTCCTCCTATTCGAATCAGGCGGACATGATTTTTCTGGATACCTATCCGGGGCTCCTTACGGCTAGCGGAGAGATCGATCCAGTAGCAAAGGAGGATCTCAAGCTTACCCTCGCCCACGAGTTCCAGCACCTGGTGAACTTTAGCGTGAAAGTAATCCAGCAGGGTTCTCCCATGGATACCTGGATCAACGAGGGACTCTCCTCTGCGGCGGAGTACCTTTACCTGGGAAAGCACGTACAGTGGAAGATCGATTATTTCAACCAGATGCAGTACCAGTCTTCTCAAGGGAAAACCTACGATCCCTTAAAAGATGCGAACCTCTGGGGACAGTACTTCCTCTCCTGGGGTATCTGGGGAGATCCCCTGGTGAACTATTCCACCGTGTACCTCTTCTTCCAATGGCTCCGCATACAGGCAGGTCCCACCTCCAATGGTAATCCTGAAATCTACAGACGCATCCTGCAGGATTCCGCTTCCGATTACCAGGCCGTGGTGAATGCCTTCAATTCTTATACAACCAGTATCCCCGGGGGCGGATCCTGGACGTGGAAAGGGATCTTTCGGACCTGGCTTTTCGCGAATCTTTTGAACCAGCCTTCCGGTTGGTACGGGTACAAACACCAGCTTACGGACGATGAGGGAAAGGTGAAGTATCTGTACCCACGGTTCTTTGTGAACCTCCCCCCGGATGGAACTAAGATCTATCCGAGA
>Ga0123519_10001658_pt1 | contig 37928 bp, 30 predicted proteins | sample YelNatPaOPRAMG02_FD_87396 | JGI IMG/M metagenome (GOLD analysis project Ga0123519, IMG submission 87396) | Hot spring microbial communities from Yellowstone National Park - Yellowstone National Park OP-RAMG-02 (version 2) | ecosystem: Environmental > Aquatic > Thermal springs > Hot (42-90C) ...
CAATGCAACTGTTTCTGCAATTGAGAAATCAGAGAAATTACTAATCGCTATTTGAGAAAAACCGCAACCGGTGTCTTTGAATGTGAGGTGTAAAATGACAGAAGTTGTATTTGTATATGTAGCATCTTCATTAATAAAGATAGAGCCAACGGGTGGAGAATTGTCCACTGCAAAGGCCTGAAGGGATAAAAGAAAGATAAATATGATTAGAAACAGTATCTTAGAAAGATTTTTTTTTCTTCTCCATAATGCATTCCATAATTTAGAAATTTCTGGATTCTTTTCCAGGAAGTTATCTGTATTTTATGACAAAACAATCCATATTCTCTTGCCAGGCATATCCTGTAATAAAAATACTTCCTTCTTCAGATATTGCAATCCCGCAGCCACGCTCCCAGCTTCCGTTGTCCCATTTCTGAGCCCAGGCAACATTGCCCTCAGGAGTATATTTGACAACAAGGCAGTCTGAATCCTTCATATTGCTGGATGCACCTGTGATATAAATATTGCCCATTGCCTTTTCCCTCCTGCTTACACATACGAGATTTTGATCTTGCGGGGTGCCGGCGCTCCTTCTGCTGCCTCAAGTTTCTTAACCCTCTGTTCTACATCCTGATATTTTGGGTCCTTCTTGTAAAGCTCCTTGAATATCTCAAGAGCCTCTTTGATCTTTCCAGATGCCTCATACACACGTCCGAGGTTGTATTGCAAACCCTGGTATTCCTTTTCCTCATAGCCCTTGCACTCAAGGCCTTTTTTGAATTCTTCAATTGCCTTTTCATAACTGCCCTGTTTCATAAAACACAGCCCCAGCATATTGTGAACCTGAAGCTCCTTGTCAGGCTCCTCCTGCATTGCGAGTTCAAATTCCTTGATAGCCTCCTCCAGCAGATTCCTGGTGTAAAATGAAACCCCTTTGTTAAAATGGTTTTCCTTGCTAACCTTTCCTTCCTCAGCAGGAGCTGTACCCCTGGCTGGAACACTTACTTCCTCCTTTTCAGACTTTATTTCCTCCAGTGGTATATTCAGGGTTTTGCTCCAGTAGCTGGCAGCCTCTGCCAGACTGCATTTCTGAACAATGCTGTAAAGGTAGAGAAGGTTTCCACCTTTATACCCGGGACACTGAAGATAATGACACTTGAAGTGATTGCTCTTCAAATCAATGACAAAGGTTCTGAAATTCTTATCCTGATGGATGGGACAGAAAGCTCTCAACTTATCTTCTATTATCTCTATAGCTTCGGGCCTGTAGTTAATCTTCTCCATCAGAACCTTTGGGTCTATGGAAAGGTTAAGCCTGGCCAGTGATTCTTCTGTATATTCTTTAGCTTCTTCTTTAGCCATTTTATACCCCTTTATCGCAATATTTTATCATTATCCACACACTTCTCACTTATAAATATATCATACTTTATTTAATTTGTCAAATTTTTCCTCGCTTCTTCAATCTTCTTTTTTATCTGCTCATTATGGGGGTCTATTTCCAGAGACTTCTCCCAGGAGGATATTGCTTCCCTGTAATTCCCCTTCATAAAATATGCATCGCCCAGGTGGTCAAATATTACAGGGTCATTCTGTGTGAGCAAAGATGCCTTCTTTAAATTCAGAAGGGCTTCATCATACAGACCCTTTTTGAAGTATGCCCATCCTAAACTATCAACAAAATAGCCATTATCAGGTTCAATGCTCAGTGCCTTTTTAATAAGAATGACAGCCTCATCCAGATTTATTCCCTTTTCTGCATAAAGATATCCAAGGTAGTTATATGCATCTGCACATCCGGGATTGGTCTTTATCAGGGTCCTGAATTCTCTCTCTGCATCTTCAAACTGTCCTTCCTTATCATACAGGGCACCGAGATTATATCTGGCAATCTCGTTTTCAGGTTCTTTTTCCAGTGCGCTTTTATATGCACCTATTGCCTCTTTATTCTTTCCTGTACTGGAGTAGGCAATTCCCAGTAAAAGGTAGACCTGTGAAATCTTTACAGGAAGTGCTGAATTTATTTCAAGAGATTTTTCTAAGTGAACTATTGCCTTCTCATACATAGACATTCTGAAGTATAGATATCCCAATTCCAGATGTGCCTGTGGTTCATCAGGAACAATAGAAATAAATTCTTCCCATTCCCTTACAGCATTCATCAGAAAGTCTGTATCTCCCTTTGTCTCATATAAGAGAGCAAGATTGAAATGCGGGCTTGCCCATTCCGGGTCAATCTCAGCTGCCCTCCTGTAATAATAGATTGCTTCTTCAATCTTATTTAATTTAGTATAGCAAAAGGCTATGTTGTAGTAAGCAACTGGATTGTAAGGCACTAATTCTATAACCCTTTTATAATCCCGGAGTGCATCCCTCCATCTTCCCAGAGTGCTTTGAACAACCCCGCTTGAAAAATATGCCTCAGCATAGCCGGGGTCAAGTTTGATTGCCTCTTTGTACTCTCTGAGGGCATCTTTCAATTTTTTCTGTGCCTCATAAAAATTTCCCAGCAGAAAATGTGAGTATGGATTATCCGGCTGCACCTTGATAGATTTCAAAAACTCCCTGTATGCCTTATCCTTTAAACCCTTTTTCTCATAAAGCACTGCAAGATTATTGTGGAGCATGCTTTCCGCAGGGGCATAACTGAGTGCTTTCTCATATTCCTTCACAGCCTCATCAATCAAACCTTCATATTCCTTTATTGCACCCAGGGTATAATGAAGATATGCACGAGAATCATAATCCTGCGGTCTGCGGTAAATACCTGTTGTAGTGCAGCCACATAATAAAATCAGGATAGAGTAAAGTATAAAATAAATTTTTGAACACTGGATTTCTGTCTGCATTCAGTGTGCCCTCACTATTTCCTTAATCCTCATAAGCTGGGTCAACCTGTTTCTTTCAAGTTCTCCCATCTTCATAGAAATGTATTTTATGGTGTCTCTTAAGTTTGGAATTAACACATATTCAAGGGCATTGACCCGGCGCCTTGTTTTTTTTATTTCAATGGAAAGAAGTACGATGGACCTTTCAATTGCTGCCAGGCGGATAATATTCTCTGTTGCAGCAGCATATTTCTGAATTGCCCTGTCCAGCTCTTCAATTGTATTTACAAATCCATAATTGATGGGCTCCCCCTTTTTCAGAACTGAAACCTGTGGAATCTGAAGATTTGCAACCCGTTTTCTGGAAATAGAAAGTTCCAGATTCATCTGAGAACCTGCCAGGGATTCTTTCAAAATCTCTTTCTGAATAGAAAGATATGCCACAAAAAAGGAATAAAAGGCGCCTACCAACTCATTCTCCACTTTGCTGCGCAGGGTTTCCCATTCCTTTATAAAACTTAAAAAATGGCGCACAAGTTCATCCTGTTTATCCTTGAGCAGTTTATGTCCTCTGAGGGCTAACACAATTTTTTTCTTTAATCTCAACAACTCCATCCTTGTTGGATTGGCACTGAGAATCATATGTCCTCTTCAATTCTTCAGATATTTCTGAATGAATTCCTCATGGATACGGGATAACTCGTCAGTCGGGAAAATCTTCAGCAGGTTCCACCCAATGTCCAGAGTTTTTAAAATATTCCTGTCTTCATATTCTGACTGACTGACAAAATGCTGTTCAAACTCATCACTGAACCTCAGATAAATCCTGTCTATTTCCGAGAGTGCATCTTCTCCCAGTATAACTGCAAGCTCCTTCACTTCTTTACCGCGCGCATAACAGGCAAATAACTGATTGAGCAGGTCAGCATGGTCCTCCCTGGTTTTCCCCACTCCAATCCCTTTATCCTTCAGCCTGGAAAGGGAAGGAAGTACATCTATGGGAGGATAGATTCCTTTTCTCTGCAATTCCCTGCTCAATATAATCTGTCCCTCAGTGATATAACCTGTGAGGTCTGGAATGGGATGTGTTTTATCATCTTCCGGCATTGTAAGAACAGGAATCTGTGTTATTGAACCACTCTTTCCTTTTATCCTGCCAGCCCTTTCATATATTGTAGCAAGGTCTGTGTAAAGATATCCCGGGTAGCCACGCCTGCCAGGAATCTCCTTGCGCGCTGCTGAAACCTGCCTCAGGGCTTCTGCATAGTTTGTCATATCTGTTAAAATTACAAGGATGTGCATATCCCTTTCAAAAGCAAGATATTCCGCAGCTGTCAGCGCAAGCCTTGGAGTTGCTATTCTTTCAATCGCAGGGTCATCTGCCAGATTGATAAAGAGAACAGAACGTTCAATTGCACCTGTTGAGCGAAATTGCTCTATAAAAAACGATGCCTCTTCAAAAGTAATACCCATCGCTGCAAATACCACACCAAATTTCATAGAAGCATTTCCAGTGTTAGTATTAGCTTCAAGTACCTTTGCCTGGCGTGCAATCTGGGCTGTGAGACGATTGTGAGGCAGTCCACTCCCTGAAAATATGGGCAGCTTCTGCCCTCGAACCAGCGGGTTTAACCCGTCTATTGCTGAAATACCGGTCTGAATGAATTCATTTGGATAATCCCGTGCATAAGGATTAATCGGACTTCCATTCACATCAAGATGCTTTTCAGGAATGGGTTTGTGCCCTCCATCTATGGGTCTTCCCAGTCCGTCAAATATCCTTCCCAGAAGATCCATAGAAACACCCAGCTCAATCCCTTTTCCTAAAAACCTGACCCTGCTTTTAAATACATCCAGGCCCTGCGGTTCCTCAAAAAGCTGTACAAGTGCTGCCTCACTTGAAACTTCCAGGACCCTTCCCCTTCTAAGGCTCCTGTCAGGCAATTCTATCTCAGCCAATTCTCCATATTTCACGCCACTGACCTGACCCACCAAAATCAGCGGTCCTGCAATAGATGAAACTGTCAGATATTCTTTTAACAACTTACCTCCTCATTGAATCTCCTGTTCTGGCATAAATTTGTATTTCCTCAGTTTAGCCCTGACAGGAGATGCTATAATTTGCTCTATGGATACACCCTCTTTCAATTTCTGAAGGGAATCCCTGTAAAAATTTAGAATTGACTTAAGCATTTTGTATTGTTTTAACAAAGAAGAGTGCACATCTACAGGGTCAAATGCATTCTGATGAAGAAAATCTTCCCTGATGGAGCGGGCAACCTCCAGACACAGCCTGTCCTCAAGAGAAAGTGCCTCTATACCCACCAGCCTTGCTATCTCAAGAAGTTCATCTTCCTTCTGCAGAATCCTCATAGCCTCAGCCCGCAGCTCAAGAAAATCAGGTCCTACATTTGTACTCAAAAAATCCTTTATATTATCAAGGTAAAGGGAATAACTTGAAAGCCAGTTTATCGCGGGAAAATGTCTTTTATATGCAAGCTTATCCTCAAGACTCCAGAAGACCTTAACCACCTGAAGTGTTGCCTGAACCACAGGGTCAGAGAGGTCTCCACCAGGTGGAGAAACTGCTCCAATGACTGACAGAGAACCTTCCCTTCCAGCAGGAGCTTTTTCAACTGTTTCTGAATGACCAAAACTATTATTTCCCAGTGTCACCACCCTTCCTGCACGCTCATAGAATTGGGCAATGCGCATTCCCAGATATGCAGGATAGCCCTCCTCTCCTGGCATCTCCTCCAGCCTTCCTGAAATCTCCCTCAATGCCTCAGCCCATCTTGAAGTGGAATCAGCCATTACTGCCACATTATATCCCATATCCCTGTAGTATTCCGCGATGGTTATCCCTGTATAAACTGAAGCCTCCCTTGCAGCTACAGGCATATTTGAAGTATTGGCTATAAGGATACTTCTTTTCATTAAAGGCTCCTGTGTCCTTGGGTCTTTCAGCTTCGGAAATTCCATAAGAACATCTGTCATTTCGTTTCCCCTCTCCCCGCATCCAATATAAACTATAATATCTGCGTCTGCCCACTTTGCAATTTCATGGAGCATAACTGTCTTTCCTGCTCCAAATGGACCGGGAATGCAGGCAACCCCGCCCTTTGCTACAGGAAAAAATGTATCCACTATTCTCTGCCCTGTTACCAGAGGAGCAAAAGGCGAAATTTTCTCTTTATAAGGCCTGGGCTTTCTCACAGGCCATTTCTGCATCATAGCTATTTTTTCTATCCTTCCATCTTCTGTCTCAAGAACCGCAACTGTATCTTCAATTGTAAACTCTCCCTCTTTTATGTCTTCCACCACTCCAGTAATTCCAGGAGGAATCAGAACTCTGTGTATTACAGCAGGACTTTCCTGCACTTCTCCTATTATATCTCCAGCACCCACCCTATCCCCTTTTTCAACTCTCCTGGTAAACTTCCATTTTTTCTTTCTATTTAGTGCCTCTATTTCTATCCCGCGCACGATGTAGTCGCCAACCCTGTCTCTTATTATATCTAAGGGACGCTGGATGCCATCATATATGGACCCGATCAATCCCGGGCCAAGTTCAACACACAGTGGTTCACCTGTGAGGAAGACAGGCTCTCCAGGACCAATCCCGGCAGTCTCTTCATAAACCTGGATTGAAGCCCTGTCCTGCTTTAATTCAATTATTTCTCCTATAAGACGTGGCAAGCCCACCCTCACCACATCATATATCCTCGCATCCTCCATCCTATCAGCTATAACCAGAGGCCCTGAAACCTTTATGATTCTTCCCTGTTTCATTGATACAATCCTTTCTTTCTGATATATTCTTCCACTTCCTGTGGAACAAAGCCTTTTATACCTTTTCCTTCTTTAATCCTTGCTCTTATTTCTGTAGAGGAAATATTAATTCCTCTTATTCTGAGGTTGGTCAGGTTTTTAACGGATACTGAGTTTTTAAATACAAATTTCTTATTTGGATACCCCGGACGATTAACTACAACAAACTGGCACATCTTCAATAGCCTGCGATAATTTTTCCATGTAGAAATCTCGGGCAGGGTATCTCTTCCAATAATAAAATAGATTTTTGCACCCGGATAAAGCCTTTTAAAAGCACTTACCGTATCAATGGTATATGACTTACCCTTTCTCTTCAATTCAATGTCTGAAATATAAAAATGAGGATTGCCCTTTATGGCAAGTTCTACCATTGTATATCTATCCAGAGCGGATGGCAGTTTGTTTTCTTCTTTATGCGGTGGATGTGCTGAGGGAACAAATACCACCCTGTCAAGCTTGAGCATTTTTAAAACCCTGGAAGCCACCCATATATGGCCATAATGCACAGGATTAAAAGTACCCCCCAGTATACCTATTTTCATTCTGCCCTTCACTCTCTTATCTGTCCATCTCCAAGAATGATATATTTTGTAGTGGTCAATTCTCTCAATCCCATCGGACCCCTTGCATGCAATTTCTGCGTTGAAATACCAATTTCAGCACCCATGCCGAATTCTCCTCCATCAGTAAAACGTGTGGAGGCATTCACATAGACACATGCAGCATCTACAGATTTCAGAAAAAGCCTTGCGCTATTGTAGTTCTGGGTCACTATGGCTTCAGAATGTCCTGAGCCATACTTATTAATATGCTCTATTGCCTCTTCTATATCATCTACTACCTTCACCGCAAGTATTAAGTCAAGATATTCAGTATACCAGTCCTCTTCTGTTGCCCTTTTAATCCCTTTAAGAATTTTACGTGTATCAGGACAGCCCCTGAGTTCCACTTTGTGTTCCCTCAAACCCTGAGACACCATTGGTAAAAACTTACCTGCTACATCCTTATGCACAAGCAGGGTTTCAATTGCATTGCAGACACCGGGACGCTGGGTCTTTGCATTCACGCAGATTCTAACTCCCATTTTTAAATCAGCATCTTTATCAATATACAAATGGCAGTTTCCCACACCAGTTTCAATCACAGGAACGGTTGACTTTTCCTTTACCATTTTTATGAGTTCAGCCCCGCCCCTGGGAATTACAAGGTCTATATATTCGCTGGCAAGTAGCATTATCTCTATAGCATCACGGCTGGGGTTATCAACCATCTGAACAAACCCTCTGGGAATATTTTTTTCTTGTGCTGCATCTGAAAGAATTCTGGCAATGGCAATGTTTGAATTGAGTGCTTCACTTCCACCTCTCAGCAAAACACTATTTCCGGATTTAAGACACAGCCCTATGGCATCAGAAGTAACATTTGGACGGGATTCATAGATAATTCCAACAACACCAAATGGCACCCTTATCTTTCTTATCTCAAGGTTATTGGGTCTTTTCCAGCCAGAAACAATCTCTCCAACAGGGTCTTCAAGAAGTGCAATTTTTCTCAAGCCCTCTGCCATATCTTTAATCCTCTCGGGGTTTAAGGTAAGCCTTTCAATCATGGGTCTGGACAATTCCTTTTCCTCAGCATATTTCAGGTCCTTGCGATTTTCCTTTAAAACCTCATCGGTCTTCTTCTCAAGCGAATCTGCCATATAAAAAAGTGCTTCATTCTTTATTTTTGTGGACAGATTGCACAGGATTCTGGAAGCCTCTTTTGCCTCACGGGCCATTTTTATAACTCGTGCCTTAACCTCCATTGTCTCCCTCCTTGTGTTTACCCAGTTCTGTCTGCAATCGCTGGATGGAAAACGCCTTGCCAGAAGACTGGTCCACATCAATCACTACCCCACAGAAAACCAGGTTTTCTTTACCGACCTCAAAGCGAATCGGCATCTGAGTCAAAAATTTTCTTATAGCAATTTCAGTTTTTATTCCAATAACTGAATCCCTGGAACCGGTCATTCCTGCATCAGTAATGTATGCGGTGCCCTGTGGAAGTATCCTTTCATCAGCAGTTTGAATGTGGGTATGAGTTCCTATAACAGCACTTACTGTTCCATCAAGAAACCATCCCATCGCAACTTTCTCAGAACTGGCTTCGCCATGCATGTCAACTACTATAACAGAAGCCTCTTCCCTTATCCTTTTAACCTCTTCTGCTCCCCTTCTAAAAGGACAATCAACTTCGGATAAAAATGTTCTGCCCATAAGGTTTATCACTCCAATCTTTGCTTTTCCCTGGTCCAGAACAACACTTCCACTGCCTGGAACATCAGGAGGATAATTCAGGGGACGCAATAGCCTTGGCTCATTCTTGATAAATTCTACAATCTCCTTATATTTCCACACATGGTTGCCTGTAGTAATCACACCTATGCCTGAAGAAAACAATTCGCGGGCAACAGGAGGAGTAATGCCCATTCCTCCTGCAGCATTCTCGCCATTTGCAATTACAAAGTCAATTCCATACTCTTCTTTAATTCGCGGCAGGAGATGTGCAACGACCTTCCTTCCGGGATTCCCGAAAATATCTCCGATGAACAAAATTCTCATAAAAGTAGCCTGCTCTTCATTTGGCATATTCTGTAACACGCGTTTCGCGCAATACTGTCACCTTAATCTGTCCCGGATATTGAAGCTCGTTCTCAATCCTGTTTGCTATGTCCTTTGCAAGTTGTGCGAGCTTATGGTCGTCCACTATCTCCGGAACCACCATCACCCTGACCTCCCTCCCTGCCTGAATCGCATATGCCTTCTCCACTCCCTGAAAAGACTGAGCTATCTGCTCCAGATTGCTCAATCTCTTCATATACGCCTCCAGGGTTTCTTTTCTCACACCTGGCCTGGAAGCAGAAATCGCATCCGCAACCTGTACCAGTATTGCCTCCACAGTCTTTGGCTGCTCATCCTCATGATGACAGGCAATTGCATGAATAATCTCTTCGCTTTCTTTGAACCTGCGTGCAAACTCAACTCCAATCTGGGTGTGTGTTCCCTCAGCCTGCTGATCCGCAGCCTTTCCAATATCATGAAGAAGTCCAGCCCTCTTCACGACCTGAACATTAACTCCCAATTCTCCTGCCATCATCCCGGCCAGGTATGCAACCTCCTTGCTGTGTAATAATACATTCTGGCCATAACTGGTGCGGTATTTCAGCCTGCCCAGTAATTTAATTTCTTCAGGATGAAGGTTTTGAATACCCAGTTCAAGGGCTGCCTTCTCACCCTCTTCTTTTACAGAATTTTCTATCTCCTTTCGGACCTTCTCCACTGTTTCTTCAATGCGTGTGGGTTGAATCCTGCCGTCGCTAATCAATCTTTCAAGCGTAATACGGGCAATTTCCCTTTTTACAGGGTCAAAGCTGGAAAGCACAATCACCCCGGGTGTGTCATCTATTATAAGGTCCACCCCTGTAGCTGCCTCTATTGCACGGATATTCCGACCTTCCCTTCCTATAACCCTTCCCTTCATTTCATCAGGAAGGTTTACAACAGAAACTGTACTTTCAGTAGTCTGCTCCACAGCACATCTTTGAATTGCCAGACCTATAATTTCCTTTGCTTTTTTCTCTGCTGTCTCTCTTGCCTTTGCCTCCATTTCTCTTATAAACGCCTCAGATTCCTGTCTGACCCTGGATTCAAGGCTTGCCAGCAACATTTTTTTTGCTTCTTCTACAGTCAGTCCGGCTATCCTCTGAAGATTCTTTCTCTGTTCTTCTTCTATGCGCTCCAGTTCCTGTTCTTTTTCCCGAACTCTCTTTTCCCTTGGGGCAAGTTCCCTTTCCTTCTTTTCAAGTATTTCAACCTTGCGGTCAAGACTTTCTTCTCTTTCAAGAAGGCGGGATTCCAGTTTCTGCAGTTCCATCCTCTGTATCTTTCTTTCCTCCTCAAATTCCTCTTTTTCCTGCTCCAGTTTCTTCCTCAATTCCAATTCCATCTCTTTCGCCCGAATCTCCATCTGTGCCTGCGCCTCAGAGATAATCTTACTGGCTTCTTCTTCTGCCAATTTCTTTTTAACCCGAGCGACATACCTGCGATAGAAATATCCTGCTACGAACCCACCCAAAAAGGTTATAACCACAACTATTATTTTCAGTATCATTTTATTTTCCCTTCCCTTTCCGGCAGTTAACTGTACAGTTTTCCGTAATAATTATGTCCATTGAAATATCGTGCAGGCCGGAAGGCAATCTGTTCTTTAACTGGAAATCAAAAGCCAGGCCAACAAAGGGTACACCCCTTAATCCTTTTAGAAACCTGTCATAGAAACCAGCTCCGAATCCCAGCCTGTTACCACATCTGTCAAAAGCCACTCCTGGAACCACAACTAAGTCAATATCTCTGGTGTTTACCCTTCTCCTGTATGCTGGTTTTGGTTCCAGAATCCCGAATGTACCGGGTTCCAGCTCCTTTTCATAATCTTTTAATTCTGAAGGTTCAATTATCCCCTTCTCCCTGTTCACCACAGGAACCACTACTTTTTTCCCCGCTGTAATAGATTCTTTTATCATTCTTTCAGTGTCCACTTCATCTGGAAGAGAAATATAGAACATCACTGTATCTGCATTCTTGAATTCAGGAAGTCTCTTCAATCTCTTCCAGATTTGCACACTCTTTCTCTTTTTCTCATCCTCAGATTGAGCCCTTCTAATCTCCAGTATTTCTTTCCTGAGCTCTTTTTTCTTCATTCCATATTTACTGCAATGTACACAGTTGCATCCCCTCTCTTGATAAGAAAGAGTATGCTCTTTCCTGCTTCTTTAATTGCCCTTCTAAAATCTGAAATATTTTTTACAGGCTTTCTATCTATCTCCTGGATGATGTCACCTTCCAGGATACCTGCATTCTGTGCCAGGCTGGATGGCTCAACATTGACAACAAGAACGCCTTCTTCATGGTTCTGAACAGTTAATCCAAGTGCTTTTGTCTTTCTTCCCTCATCTTTTGAAAAATCTGTTTTTTCTTCTTCCTCCTCCATCTCGCCCAATTTTACATACAGCTGAAGTTTTCTATTTTCCCTGATAACCTCAACAGCTACATTTGTACCCGGTTTGGTCTTTGAAACCATTTTCTGCAAATCTTCTGGCTTTGCTACAGGTTGATGGTTAAATCTTGTAATCACGTCTCCGCGCCTCAATCCACCCTCCTGGGCTGGACTGGAAGGAATTACATCACTTATTATTACACCTTCACCCTCTGGAAGTTTAAATGCCTTACTCAACTCCGGTGTAATCTCCTGTATCCTTACCCCGAGCCATCCCCTTGAAACACTTCCCCGAGCTATTAAATCAGAAAGGATATCCTTTGCCCTGTTAATTGGTATGGCAAAGCCTACACCTACAAATCCTCCACTTGGAGTAAATATTGCTACATTTATCCCGATAACCTCCCCGTATATATTCACCAGGGGTCCGCCACTATTCCCTGGATTGATAGAGGCATCGGTCTGTATTAAATCTTCATAGTTTCTTCCTTCAACTGATACATTCTGCCTCTTTGCACTTATCACCCCAACTGTTACTGTATGCTCAAGCCCGAAAGGACTTCCAATTGCAATTGCCCATTCACCAACTTCAATTTTATCAGAATCTCCTAACCTTGCAACCGGAAATCTAAATCCTTGCAGGGGCCGACCATTAATCTTTATCACAGCAAGATCGGTATGTGCATCCCTGCCAACCACCTGAGCTGAAAAAGTTTTTCTATTCTTTCCATCATTGAGAGCAACCTGAATATTTCTCGCACCTTCCACTACATGATAATTGGTTAGCACATAGCCCCTGGGATCAATTATTACACCTGTACCTATACTGCGAAATTTACGTTCTTCCATTTCAGGAGGAAAGAAGTATTTAAAAAATTCCTCAAATGGATCTTCTCCAAACGGACTGCGGAATTTGAATGTAAACTGGCTTTTCTCAATCCTTGTAGCGGAAATATTTACCACTGCTGGCTTAACACTTTCAGCAATACGCACAAAGGCACTCTGAAGGTTAAGCAGCTGGGGTGGAGGTGTTAATTTTTCCCCTGAAGGAATCTCTTCCCTGTTCTGGTTTCTGGTGCAGGAATTGCACAGAAGAATCAAAAAAATGAGTAAAATAATTGCTATGCGATTTTTTATTTTTAGCAATTTAGAGTACTGCATTTTTTCTCCTTTTCGGAAAGATATTCCAGAAGCATGGAAAGGGATGCAAGGGCAACCCTTTCCTTTATCTCTATTCTCTCTCCATAAAAATTAAATTTCTTACTCTTCACTCCACTGGCTGAAGCCAGTGCTATATATACCAATCCCACAGGCTTTTTCTTTGTTCCTCCTGAAGGGCCTGCTATCCCTGTGATACCAAGGCCGAGGTCTGTACGGGCTAAATTTCTTATTCCTGCAGCCATCCTTTCTGCTACAGGGCCTGACACAGCTCCATATCTTTTCAAAAATACACCGGGTACTTCCAGAATTTTTCTCTTCAATCTGTTGCTATAGCTTATAACACCACCTTCAAAATAATTTGATGCACCAGGAACATTTGTTATTAAGTTTGAAACCAGTCCCCCGCTACAGGATTCAGCAATTGCCAGAGTCAGTCCTTTTCTTTTTAAAGCCAGACCCACAACCTCTTCCAGTCTTCGGTCATCTCTGCTGAAGATATTATTTTTGAATCTACTAAAAATTTTCCTTTCATATCTCTTTATAATCTTCCTTGCCAGATTTTCATTTTTTGCCCTTACACACAGCTTGATATCAACATGTCCTGGATGTGCCTGAAATCCAATCTCAAATCCTTTTTTATTCTTTATATCTCTCAATCCCTCTTCTATTGATGACTCCCCAATTCCATAAGTTCTCAGGGCCCTGCGAAGAACCACTGCTGACCCTCTCAAGTGCCTTTTGAGAAGTGAAATTACTTTTTCAAACATTGGCTTCATTTCTCTCGGAGGCCCGGGCAATACAACAATCAATTTACTTCTGTGTTTTATTAAAAAACCGGGCGCTGTCCCGCACCTGTTTTCCAGTGCCTTTGCCCCAGCAGGCAAAAATGCCTGTCTCTTACAGATGGAAGGAACCTCGCCCCCCCTTCTCCTGAAAAAAGATTTGATATTTTCAAATGACTTGAAATGAAATTTAAGTTTCTTTTTTAAAAAGCCTGAAACCGCTTCTCTTGTTACATCATCCCTGGTAGGACCCAATCCGCCTGTCAATATTACTGTATCGGCCTTCCTTAAAGCCATTTTAAGTGAACTTTTTATTTCTTCAATTCTGTCGCGGACAGTTGTCTTGAACACAATTTCCATTCCAATATGGCTTAATTTATTTCCTATGTAAGCGCCATTCGTATCAACCGCATCTCCCTCTAAAACTTCATTCCCAATTATTATAAGTGCTACCCTCTTGCACCTTTTCATTTTTAATTTAACCAGTAATTAAAATTCTATGAGATAAATTAATTCTTCATTATTTAATTTTTCTAAATCTATCAATACTTTTGTCCTTCTTGGTCTTCCGTTTGAATTTCTAAAATCACTTTGAAATGAACCACATTTGATGTTGAAGCTCAAACTCCTGGTCTTTAATTCTATAAAGATTTTTCTCTAATCTCTCTCTGGCAAATTCGTAATATTCTTTTACTATTTCAAAACCAATGTATTGCCTTTTTAACATTTTACTAACCACTGCTACCTGTCCTGAGCCAAGGAAAGGATCCAGCACTATATCATTTTCTTCACTTGAATATTGTAATATTTTCTTTATCAGCTCAAAAGGAAGTTTTGTAGGGGTTTTTAAATCTCCATTCCAATACTCTCTATTAATCACCCAGACATCTTCTTTGTCTTTGTAGTGCAAGGAACCGTTGCCAGTAGTTCTGTCATCTTTGTCATATCGCGAGTAAGGGAAAAATTTTCTTTTATTGTCATCTTTGCATACATATAAACAGTGGTAATGGGATGAAACAAATTTTCTCTTTGTAACTACTCCAAATTGATATTTCCAGATTATATGATTAACTGTAATGAAACCTGTTTCGTCAAGAGCATTCAAAATATCTTTTAGGTTATTCCAACCAGAGAAAACATACATACTGCCCGATTCTTTTAATACTCTGTAAACCTCTTTCATCCAGGATAAGGTAAAATCATAGTACTGGTCTTTGGAAATTTCTTGATATCCTTCCAAAACCCTTGAAGATGTCCTGTGGTAATTACTTCTTTTCGCCTTAAAATCTATTGCAAAGGGTGGGTCGGTTATAACAAGGTCTATAGTGTTGTCTTGAATAAGTTTCATTCCTTCCAGACAATCCATATTATATATTTCATTAAATTTTAAACTTTCTACTTCCATTTTATGCAACATCTCTTTTTTTATTCCTTCCTCTGAATTTTTAAAAAGTAGTCTGCTCCGGATATAAGAGTGATAGCCACCACTCCTAACATAATAAAATAACTGAAAAACTGTACTGTTCCAAGTTCAAGTTTTAGAATCCTTAAAAAAATCAGGATGATAACTGCTCCCATTTGAACTGTGGTCTTGCACTTGGCAAGAATGCCTGGGGTATACTTCTCTATATCTCCTGCCCTTAAAAAGGTCACTGCTGCCTCCCTGAATATTATAGTCAAAACCATCCAGAGGGGAATCTGACCCAGAACCGCCAACCCCAATAGCACTGAAATCACCAGTATTTTATCAGCAAGTGGGTCAAGAAATTTCCCGAAGGTACTGGTTGTTTTCAGAAGCCTCGCCAAATAGCCATCAAAGAAATCAGTTAAGGAGGCAATCACGAAGAGGAATAAAGTGAGGGCTTGGAAATATGAACAGTCCCTTAGAAGGAAATGAAGAACTGGCAGAACAAGAAATATCCGCGCAAATGTCAGACAGTCAGCAGGATTTATCTTCATTTCCAAGTCCATATTTTTTCATAAGGTAGCGCAGGATACGGGGACTTAAATTCAAGAGATTAGCTGCTTCTTTTTTCTTCTTCGTTTTCATAAGCGCCTCACTGATAATCCTCTTCTCGAAATCACTCACCAGTTTCTTGAAATTCACCGCACAGCCTGGCCTGAGTTCCTGAAAGTTCAACCCCTCATTTTTATAAATGCCAGTTTGAAATTCATAAGGCAGGTCTGAAAGAGTAATTTCTTCCTTTTTTTCATCAATAAGAGCAACCGTCCTCTCAATAAAATTTTCCAGTTCACGAACATTTCCTGGCCAGGAATATTCCATCAATGCCTTAATCGCATTTTCTTCTATATTCTTTATCTTCTTGTGTAAAACCTTGTTGTACTTTTCAATAAAATGCCTGCACAGAAGGGGAATATCCTCCTTCTTTTCACGAAGCGGGGGCAGGTATATTGGAATGACATTCAGGCGATAGTAGAGATCTTCTCTGAACCTTCCCCCCTTAACAAGCTCCTCCAGATTTTTGTTGGTAGCAACTACAAGTCGAACATCTACCTTTATACTCTTTGTTCCTCCCACCCTGAAAAATTCCTTTTCCTCTATCACCCTCAGCACCTTGGACTGGATGGAAAGTGGCATCTCCCCAATCTCATCCAGAAATACCGTTCCCCTGTCAGCAACCTCTAACAATCCTTTCTTGAAGGTAGAAGCTCCGGTATAAGCACCTTTCTCATGCCCGAATAGTTCACTTTCCAATAATGTTTCTGGAAGGGCACTGCAGTTAATTGTAACAAATGGATATTGTGCCCTCTTACCACTGTAATGTATAGCCTGCGCAATGAGTTCCTTGCCTGTGCCACTTTCTCCTACCAATAGCACATTGGAATCTATATCTGCAACCCTCTTAACCACTTCCAGCACTTCTCTTATCTGGGGACTATTTCCAATGATATTTGAAAAGTTTGACCTCTTTTTAAGCTCGTCCCTCAGATATACATTTTCCTCCTTTAATCTCAACTCCTCCAGTCCCCTCTGGACAAGCAATTTTATCTGGTCCGCATCCAGATGTCCTTCTTCATCTTTCGTAAGGTAGTCATAAGCACCCTCTTTTATTGCCTCCACCGCCTTCCTGACAGATTTATCCACTGTAATCATTATAACTATTATATCCGGGCTAATCTTTTTTGCTTCTTTTAAAGTCTGCAAACCATCCATCCGGGGCATATGCAGATCAGTGATTATAACATCTGCTCCCTCTCTGGCAAGTATCTCCATGCCTTTTTCCCCATTCTCTGAAGTGAAAACCTCATACCCATCTCTTTCAAGCACTACAGAGAGAAAATCTCTGATACCTTTGTTATCATCAATTATAAGTATCCTGCCTTTCATAAATTTCCTTTTTCAGACTCAGGACCGAGTGGAAGATATATGCTAAAAGTCGTTCCTTTACCCATTTTACTGACAACTTCAATCTTTCCTTTATGATTTTCTATGATACGCCTTACTATTGCAAGTCCCAATCCTGTACCATTCTCCTTTGTAGTATAAAAAGGTTCAAAAATCCTGGGGATATCTTCTTCAGGAATACCCTGCCCGGTATCACTGATATCAATTCTAACAAGCGAATCTCCCCTGTTTAAAGAAGGAATGTCAATCTTCAATTCCCCTCCCTGTGGCATAGCCTGTAATCCATTCAGGATAAGATTTAAAAAAACCTGCTTCAACTGCTCAGCATTGCCTCTTATCTTAATCCCGGGTTCCAGATGCACTACGAGCTTTACATTTCTTGAAATAGGACCTTTTATTAAGGCAAGGGTGTCTTCCAGAATTTTATTCAGGGAGCAAACATCTATTCTTTCTGTTTCCATGCGCGTAAAATTCAAAAACTGGGTAATCAACTGATCCAGCCTTCTGGTCTCCTGTGTAATAATTTCCAGTAACCTGCGCGCATATATATCCAGGTTAAATTCTTTTTGTAAATATTCTGATGAAGAACTGATTGCAGAAAGGGGATTTTTAATCTCATGGATAAGGGATGCTGACAATTGCCCCAGGGATGAAAGCTTGTCTGCGCGCAGGAGGTCTCTTTCCATTCTCTCATTTCTTTTTCTCTGACTCATCACCAGAGAGGTACTCAGGAACGCCACCATGTAGAAGGCACATACCTTTACATATACTGAGAAGAAAACATCCAGCGCATCCATTCCTTCCAGTCCTGTAAAAGGAGGAGGATTAAAAATTCTTTTGAACTCCAGGAATATTATCCCGCTGTATAAACCACTTGCAAGGGTTGTTATAAAAGCACAGCCTTTAAATGAAAAAAGGGTGCTGGCTGCAAAGATGCATAAGATATAAAGAAAGGTAAATGGACTATTAATACTCTGGGTTATGGACACAGCAGCAGTTATTATCACCACATCCCCTATAATCTGCAAATAGGCAAGGGTGCGAAGATGCCTCTTCTGTCTGACTAAAATAGCATATGCAATCCCTGTAAAATATGCAATTCCAACCAGGGCTATGAAAGGTATTCTCACACCGGGGTCAATAATAAAAACTGCCACAAGCAGGATTATTGTAGTAACAGTAAGCCTCAGTGCCATATATTTTTTTATGGCGTTCCTCAATTCCTCCATCTTTACCCTTCCTGCTCTTTAGCTATTATCCACCAACAACTGTGGCCATCTTGAAAATAGGTAAATATAAAGCAATAACCATACCTCCTATTCCAACTCCGAGAATTCCAATCATCAATGGCTCAAGGGTAGCGGTGAGCCCTGTTACAGCTGCGTCAACCTCCTGGTCATAAAAATCTGCTACCTTTGTAAGCATCTTTTCCAGCTCTCCTGTTTCTTCTCCCACAGAAATCATCTCTGTGACCATCGGTGGAAACACCCCTGTATCTGCAAGTGGTTTTGTGATGCTCTCACCATCCCTGACCCTATTTTTTGCTATCTCTATAGCCTCTTCCACAACCTTATTCCCTGCAGTCTTTCCAACTATCTCAAGTGCCTCCAAAATCTGCACTCCACTTTTCACCAGGGTCCCAAGGGTTCTGGTTACTTTTGATATGGCTATCTTGCGCACAAGTTCCCCGACAATAGGAATTTTTAACATAGTTTTGTCTATAAACAACTTCCCTCTGGGCGTTTTGGAAAACTGGAAAAGAGCCCCTGCCCCACCAAACAGAATTACACCCAGTACAATAAAATATTTCTTCAGGAGATTTGAAAGGAATATGAGTATTTTTGTAGGTCCTGGCAACTCACCACCAAACTCCTTATAAATTCCAGCAAACATTGGAACCACGAACAGAAGAAGTGCAAGACCTATTCCTATAGACATTGTACCGATGAGTACAGGATACATTGCAGCAGATTTTATCTTCTTGGCAATGGCTCCGGAAGCCTCCATATAACTGGCAAGCTGATTCAGGGCACTATCCAGTGTACCGCTTATCTCTCCAGCCCTCACCATATTGGTAAATAATGCGGAAAAAATCTTGGGATGTTTTGAAAGTGCTGTCGAAAGTGGCTGACCGCTGATTTCCACATCCTCCTTTAATTTGAGAATGACATCTCTGAACAGAGGAGATTTTGCCTGCCTGGAGAGTATGTCCAGACTGTTCACCAGGGTTAGCCCTGAATCTATCATGGTTGCTAACTGGCGGCTGAATATAATTATATCATCTGACTTTATCTTTCCTCCACCGAAAAGCTGAAATTTCTTCTTTCCAGTAACAACAATTCCCTTTCCTTCTGTAATCTTCGTAACAATCAATTTCATTGAACGCAATTTTTCCATTGCTTCCTTCTGGTCTTTTGCTTCCAGGGTAGCTGCAACAGTTTTTCCTGTTTCATCCCTCGCCGTATAATTAAAAATCATATAAATTCACCTCCTTAACGCTCCATATCCCAGCTCTTCCAGAATCTCCTGCATATCTTCTGGTACAGGAGCAGTAAATTCCAGGTATCTACCTGTTGCTGGATGGGTAAATCCGATTGACCATGCATGCAGCATCTGTCTTTTTACAGAGAACTTACGTTCATTAACCATAAGCACTGAATTGCCTCCGTAAGTTTTATCGCCCACTACAGGGTGTCCCAAATATGAAAGGTGAACCCGAATCTGATGGGTTCGCCCTGTGCGGGGGAAAACTTCCAGAAGGGTACAGTGCCCGAACCTTTCCAGTATCTTTATTACAGTAATTGCCTTCCTTGCACTTGTTCCCCTTCGCCCGTATAATCCTCCCCATACAGACATCTTCTGACGCAGCATAGGATGTCTGCCAAAAAAAGTTTCAATCTCTCCCTCCTGTTTTACATCCCCTGATACCAGGGCAAGATATTTTTTATACACCTCCCTGTTGCTGAATTGTTTAACAAGAGAAGTATATGCGAGAGATGTCTTGGCAACCACCATTATTCCTGAAGTATCCCTGTCCAGCCTGTGTACTATTCCCGGACGCTGTGGACTCCCGACAACAAAAGTACTTCCCAGGTGAAAAAGAAGGGCATTTATTAGAGTTCCTGTAAAAACCTTTGAGGTTGGATGAACAACCATACCTGCTTTTTTATTCAGAACAAGCACATCGGTATCTTCGTAAATTATGTCAAGCGGTATATCCTCCGGCTGTGCTACCGCATTCCCGGGAGGCGGGAGAACTATTTCAATGGTATCCCCATTCCTCAATCTCAAATCTTTCTTTATTTTTTTTGCCTTTCCCAGGCTTACATTTCCTTCTTCAATCAGTTTCTGAATATAATTCCTGGACAGTCCAAGCCTCCCTGCTAAAAACACATCCAGCCTTACCGGCTCTTTTATTCCTCCTACCTCAAGCTTCATGGCACAGATCTGTTCCTGCTCAGATATTTCTCCAAAAAGTCAGAAATCCTTTTATATAATTCCGGCATTTCCCTGATAAAATTTTGAATTTCCCTATAAAGAGGCTAAAATATTCCTTAAGTTATCGAAAGAAAATTTATTCGCTTCCACTTCTGACATCCCGACAAAAATTCCAAATTCAACCAAAGCATGCATATATGTTTCTGGCATTTTTTCTCTATCAAATATTTATCTCTCTTAATAGACTCCAGAATTATACTTTATAATATTCAACAGAAAAAAGCCCATTCCCAGACAGATAGAGACATCGCTCAAGTTAAAAACTGGCCAGACACGGATATCAATAAAGTCTATTATATACCCGACTCTTATCCTGTCAATAAAATTGCCCAGTATTCCTCCCAGGAGAAAACCGAAAGCCAGACCTCCGTACCTGTGTCTGAGGAGTCTTTTGAAATAAATAAACATTATCGCAAGCACTCCAATTGTCAATATTATTGATAGCAATGGAGGTGCGTTTTTAAACAATCCAAAAACGAAACCAGTATTATAAACAGGCGTAATATGGAATACCTTTTCAACAATCGGAACTGAGAAGCCCGGAGAAAAATTCTTTCTGACATAATACTTACTCCAGAAATCTGCAGATAGAACCAGCATAGCAATTCCAAAAGGAATAGCCCAGCCTTTCATTTTTTTCTATCTCTTAAAAGGTGACTGGAGAGATTCTGCCTCTCCTCTTCCTTTCTTTTGCAATCCATACACAGCAATGCATGAGGTTCAGCCCTCAATCTTTTTGCAGAAATTTCATTTCCGCATTTCTCACACTTTCCATATACCTTTTTCTCAATCTTATCAAGTGCCCTCTCCACCTCATTCAAAACTTTCTCAACATTGTCCATAAAATTGAGGCTCTTCTCCTGCTCATAGTTATCTGTGGCAATATCTGCAATATGAGTGGCATAGCCCGAGAGGTCTCCGCTGACCTCCTGTGGAGTCTCGTGAAGTGAAGATTTGTCAAAGCGATGCAATTCAGCAAGAAGCTTCTCTTTTTCTTTTAAAAGCTTCTTTTTATAGTAAGCAATTTCTTTTTTTGTCATCATTCTCCCCTTTCCTGTCCAATCTGGACAATGCATCTATCGCATAGTTCTGGATATCTCCTGTCAGAGGCAACTGTTTTGCTATAATTCCAGCATCTTGAACACTTTTTGCCTTCTGCATGTCCTGCTTCTATCTTTATTTTACCAATCCCTTTAATCAAAACTTCTTCAGCATTTTTGAGATTATAATCTTTCCTTTCTAATTTTACACACCTGGCCTGTGAGACAATAAAAACAGAAGCCCAATCTTTGTATGAATCTAAAAATTCAAAGGCTGTGTCTTCATAAGTATAGATTTCTACCTTTGCCTCAAGGGAATTGCCAATTATTCCTTCCCTTCTTATTGTTTCTAACTCCTTATAAACAGCCTGACGTATTTCCAGAATTTTCTCCCACCTGGATTCCAGGTTTTTATCAATATACTCTTTCCGGGGTTCAACCCAATCAGCAAGCAACGGGCTCCGGGGTTGAAAGCCCATATATTTCCATACCTCCTGAGCAGTAAAGGAAAGAATGGGCGCGAAGCTCCTGACAATTACAAAAAGGATTTCCCTTAATACAGTCTGGGCTGAGCGCCTCTCTTTTGAATCAGCCCTGAATGTGTAGAGTCTATCCTTCAGCACATCCAGATAAAATGCACTCAAATCCATAACACAGTAATTATACAAAATCCTGAATACCCGATGAAACTCAAAATTCTCATACAGAGATGTAATCTCTTCTATAATTGCCTGCAGGCGACTGAGCATAAACCTGTCAATCTCGGGCAGAGAGGAATAAGGAATGCTATCTTTCTCTTTGAAATCGTAGAGGTTAGCGAGAAGAAATCTTATTGTATTTCTAATTTTTCTATAGGCATCTACCAGATGTTCCAGTATCTCATCTGATATCCTGATGTCCTCAGTATAATCCTGTGAGACAACCCATAACCTGAGAATATCAACACCATATTTCTGAATTACTTCCTCAGGATTTATAACATTTCCCAGGGACTTGGACATCTTCCTTCCTTCACCATCTACCACAAACCCATGCGTAAGCACTGATTTAAAAGGACTCTTTTCCAGGATTGCTACTGAAGGAATCATGCTGTGCTGAAACCATCCCCTGTGCTGATCGCTTCCCTCAAGGTAAAGGTCAGAAGGAAATGACAACTCAGGAGTATTTCTTACAACCGCCTCATAGCTAACTCCTGAGTCAAACCAGACATCCAGAATATCGGTTTCCTTGCGAAAATCAGTTCCTCCGCACTCACACTTAATATCTTCGGGAAGAATCTCTTTTGCCTCATATTTAAACCAGGCATCCGAGCCTTCTCTTTCAAATAGTTTTTTAACTGCTCCAACACTCTCCCTGGTCATAAGAACTTTCCCGCATTTCTCACAATAAAAAATTGGCAGTGGCACACCCCAGTATCTCTGCCTGGATATACACCAGTCAGGACGCACTTCAATCATAGATGATATCCTGTTCTGTCCGATTCCGGGTATCCAGTTGACCTTTTTTATCTCCTCCAGAACCCTCTGACGCAGATTATTTCTATCCATTCCCAGAAACCACTGTTCAGTAGCCCTGAATACAATGGGAGTTGAACACCTCCAGCAATGAGGATATGAATGTGTAATAAACTCAATATAATTGGCAGTATTTGGCATTATTTCATGAATAAGATTTTTTTCTTTCAGAAAATTCACTACTTCCTGATTAGTGCTGATGTCAAGCACAGATTTTCCTCTTAAAAAGTCTGGAGCCTCCTGAGTGTATCTACCCCTGCTGTCCACCGGAGAAAAAATTTGAAGTCCGTTTCTTTTCCCTGCCTCATAGTCCTCTTCCCCGTGCCCGGGTGCAGTATGAACACATCCTGTTCCCTCTTCAAGTGTGACAAAATCTTCAAGGATTGTTCTTGAGGCCTTCTGCGGATAGAAGGGATGCCTGCAGAAAATTCCTGCAAGAGACTTGCCTTCTCTTGAATCCACTATCTCAAAATCTATGCCTCCACCAAGTTTGGAATGGAGTTCTCTGTTCCATCTTTCTTTTGCAACTATCAGTACTTCTCCGTTCATCCCCACGAAATCATAAATATATTCAGGATGAAGGGCAATTGCTTCATTGGCAACAAGGGTCCAGGGAGTGGTAGTCCAGATTAAAAAGGAAACAGGGCCCTTTATACCTGGAAAAAGTTTTTCTGAATCAATGACGGGAAACCTGACAAAAATAGAAGGAGATTGCTTCTCTTTGTATTCTACTTCTGCCTCTGCAAGGGCTGTTTCACAGGTTGGACACCAGTAAACAGGCTTCAAACCCTTATATATATATCCCCTGTCTACCAGTTCCCAGAACACTTCAATTATCTTCGCTTCATAAGCGGGTTCCATTGTAAGGTAGGGATGTTCCCAGTCGCCAATCAACCCGAGTCTTTTAAATTCCTCCCTCTGAATGTTCATAAAATGCAGGGCATAATCATGTGCCTTCTTCCTGAATTCCAGCTGATCTATTTCATTTCTTGAAATTCCAAGTTCTTTAAACAACTGAAATTCAACCGGTAGCCCATGACAGTCCCAGCCAGGAATATAAGGGGTGTCATAGCCACGCATTGCCTTGTATTTCACCACCACATCCTTGAGAATTTTGTTTAAGGCGGTGCCTATATGGACATGTCCATTGGCATAAGGAGGTCCATCGTGCAGGATATATTTTTGCCTTCCTTTATTCTTTTCCCTTATCTTTTCATACAGGCGAATTTCATTCCAGAATTTCAATATCTCTGGCTCTTTTTTTGCAAGGTTCGCCTTCATAGGAAAATCAGTTTTTGGCAGATTCAATGTCTCCCTGTAATCCATTTCCCTTCCACCTCTTTCTTTTGAAACGAACGGAGTTGGCTCTGGTGGCTACCGCTCTTCGTATGCCAGGCCTCAATAAATCCTGTTTTCTCCATTACAATGGAATCTTCTCGATCACCTTTGAGACAAGTCTTGTAAGTATTGGTTCTGCTTCACTGGCTATTTTCAAAATTTCTTCAATATTTGCCGGGGTTAAGGCATCTGGCAGACACCTGTCAGTAATGCAGGTTATACCGAGAACCTTCATACCGCTGTGTATTGCCACAATCACTTCAGGCACAGTTGACATACCTATTGCATCCGCACCTATGAGCCTGAAAAATCTGTATTCTGCAGCAGTCTCAAGGTTTGGACCTGCCACTGCCACATAAACCCCTCTCTGAATCTTTATCTTTTCTTCTATAGCAACCTGTTCGGTCAATTTAACCAATTCCCTGTCATATGGATTGGACATATCAGGAAAACGCGGACCCAGGGTTTCATCATTGGGACCTATAAGAGGATTTATTCCCATCAGATTTATATGGTCAGTAATAATCATCAAATCACCTGGCACAAACTGTGGATTGAGCCCTCCTGCAGCATTTGACTCAATTAGAATATTAGCCCCGAGTCTCTTCATAACCCTGAGCGGAAAAGTAATCTCCTGTGCAGAGTAGCCCTCATAATAATGAAACCTTCCCTGCATAGCCACTACCTTCTTTCTACTGATTCTTCCGAAAACCAATTGTCCTGTATGCCAGGCAACGGTTGGGACAGGGAAAAAAGGTATATCCTCATATGCAATAATCATGGGCTCCTCAATCTTGTCTGCCAGGGTTCCAAGACCAGTTCCAAGGATTATACCAATCTGGGGCTGAAAATTTCCTACTTTTGAAATAACAAAATTTGTCGCTTTTTCAATTTTTTCTTTCAACTCAGCCATTTCTCCCTCCATTAAGAGAAATTATTATATTATATCACATTTCTGACTGAAAGTCAAGAAAAAACCTGTATTCTTTAAAAAGCGTCAATTTTTGTCCCTTTTTATATGATGAAAAGGTCTGATGAGAGGACATAAAGAGAGTTTGAACTGGAAGGGAATCTGGGAATTTATCCCGGTGGCCATTCCATTTTTCTACCCCCAAGCAGATGAAAATGCAGATGGTAGATTGCCTGACCTGCATTGGGTCCGCAGTTTATAACCACCCTGAAACCATCTGTGAGGTTCTTCTGCCGGGCGATATCAGTTATAACCTTCTGAAGGGCAAAGAGCAAATTTCTGTCTTCGTCTTTTATGTCCAGCAGAGTTGGAATGTGTTTCTTTGGAATAACCAGAATATGGACAGGTGCCTGGGGATTTATATCATTGAATGCAATTACATTCTGGTCCTCATAAATAATACCTGACTGCACTTCCCTGTTTACAATCTTGCAGAATAAACATTCAGCCATTTTGCACCTCCTCAGAATTCCCGCATTATCCTGAACTCATTGAATCTTTTCTCTATGTCTGCGACGGAAATCTTTTTCAGCATCTCCAGTCCAAATCCTTCTGCATTATAGGATGCGATTGCACTGCCATAAATCATAGCCCTCCTGATGTTTGCCTCGCTTGGCTCGTCTGTCTTTGCCAGATATCCAATCAAACCTCCCCCGAAGCAATCCCCGCAGCCCGTTGGGTCTACTACATTTTCAAGCGGATAGCCGGGTGCGTTAAAGTGAGTGGATTTTGTAAAAAGCAATGCCCCATGTTCTCCCTTTTTGATTATTACAGCCCTTGCACCAAGACCAAGGGCTGACCTGGCTGCACGGAATAAATTTGGTGTTTCAAACAATTCTCTTGCCTCTGCATCATTCAGAAGGAGGAGGTCAACCTTTCTTATCATATCCTTCAATCTTTCCCTCTTGTGTTCAATCCAGAAATTCATCGTATCAGCAGCAATAAACTTCGGACTTTTTATCTGGGTAATAATGTCCATCTGCAGCTCGGGGTCTATGTTGCCAAGAAACAGGTATCTTGCATTCCTGTATTCATCTGGCAATACAGGCTTAAAAGATTCCCAGACATTCAGTTCGGTCCTGAGTGTCTTTGCCTCATTCATATCATATTCATAATATCCTTCCCACCTGAATGTCTTTGCATCCTTTTCTCTTTTCAGGCCAGCAAGTGAAATACCCCTTTTTTCAAGCAGTGTCAGACCTTCCTGAGGGAAGTCATCTCCTACAACTGCCACAATTCCTGGCTTGCAGAAAAAACTTGCTGCAAAGGAAGCATATGTTGCGCTTCCCCCGAGCACATCCCTCACCTTCCCGAAAGGTGTCTGAATGGAATCCAGGGCAACAGAACCGATAATTACCACATCCACCATATTCTCTCCCATTTGAAAAAATTTTAAAAATGTGCTATAATAATAGCAAATGGATAAAACAAGAAAGGCTGTTTACCTGGAAGTATTCCTGATTTCGCTGGCAACGCTTGTTTTTGAATCCACTCTCCTGCGCATATTTGCAATTTCTGAGTGGTATCACTTTGCTTTCATATCAGTAAGTATTGCACTCTTAGGGTTTGGCGCGAGCGGCACATATCTCTCAATTTCAAAAAGGACTATACCAGGAGGTGTGGCAAGCCTTCTTTTTTCAATAGGTATTTTAATTTCCTATATTGTTATAAATCTTATACCCTTTGATTCCTATCGCATTGCCTGGGAGAAAATTCAAATTCTATACCTTTTAATTTATTATCTCTCGCTTTCTCTCCCGTTCTTTTTCTGCGGGCTGTGCGTGGGACTTGCTATCGTATCCCATCCTGAAGATGTAAATAAAACCTATTTCATAAACCTTACAGGTTCTGCCTCTGGATGTCTGATTGCAATCCTGTTCTTATCCTGTCTTGAACCCCTGCAGATAATGCTCGTTATTTATTTAACAGGCATTTTATCTGCTATAACTGGACTTTTCTCAGCAGGTCATAAAATCCTGCGCTATATTTCATTCTGCTGCTTAATCCCTGCAGTCTATATCCTGCTGGCACCTCCCCCTTCGCTGAAAATCCTGCGAATCTCTCCTTACAAGGATTTCTCCATAGTCAGCCATTATCCGGGTGCAAGAATTCTGGATTCAAAATTTAATGCATTCTCACGGATAGATATAATCCAGGCGCCTGGAATAAAATATGCAGCTGGCTTGAGTTCCATATGGAGAAAGCCTGTGCCTGAACAAACTGGCATAACTATTGACGGAAATAACCTCTCCGGGGTTATGAAAAAAATCCCTGATAGAACCTTTTTAAACTCTATTTCAACCGCCCTTCCCTATAAAATTGCACACAGAAGGGATGTTTTGATTCTTGAACCTTATACGGGCCTGGATGTAATGGTCGGAATTGGACAGGGTGCTGAATCCATAACAGTGGTAGAAAAAAATCCTTTAATAGCAAAACTTGTAAAAAAATACTCTGAGGTTTACAACAGCCAGAAAATATCTCTTGTCCATGAACATCCCAGAAGTTTTTTAAAAAGAAGAAAAAGAAATTTTGAACTGATTCAGGTTTCGCTTTCTGATTCATTCAGGGCAAACTTTGCATCCAGCTACAGCCTGAACGAAAACTATATCTACACCGTGGAGGCAATCTCTGAGTATTTTGCGCACCTCTCTCCTGACGGAATACTTGCACTCCACAGATGGCTGCAATTTCCACCTTCTGAAGAATTGAAGCTCCTTTCTGCTATATGCAATTCTATTCCAGCACCTGCCCGGAAGGTCCTTGCAATACGAACCTGGAGAACCTGCCTTATCCTTGTAAAAAAGACCGGATTAACTCCTGTAGAAATTCAGAAGGCAAGGCTATTCTGCCATAAGAATAAATTTGATTTTATATATTTCCCAGGAATAACCCAAACAGAAACAGGTCTGTATACCAGATTTAAGGAAGACCCTTACTATGAAGGATTCAGGGAAATTCTTCTTGGCAACAGAGAAAAATTTTACCGGGATTATATGTATGAAGTCAGAGCCAGCACTGACAACAAACCCTTTTTCTTTCACTACTTCAAATGGCAAAACCTTCCTGTAATTTTAAAAACACTGGGGAAAACAATGCAGCCCTTTGGAGGTGGAGGATATCTTTTGCTCTTTGCACTGCTTGCATTCGCAATAATAATCGGTGCAATATTTATAATTTTACCCTTAAAAATGACTCTTCTAAATTCCCTTCCTCCAACATATCCAGGACATCTCATTTTTTATTTTCTTTTTCTGGGATTGGGCTTCATTTTTGTGGAAATACCGATGATTTCAAAATTTATCCTCTTCTTGGAATTACCTGTATATGCCTTCACATTTATATCCTTCACTCTACTCTTCTTCTCAGGCCTGGGAAGTTTTTTCAGCACCGGATGGAGTATAAAAGGGTGCAAGTATCTTTTATTCCTGCTGGGTGGATTAATCTTTGTCCTTCACTTCCTTATTTCTCCATCCTTCCTTCTCTCCTGCACATTTCCTGTAAGGGTTCTTCTTTCCATTTCCCTGCTGGCACCTGTTGCCTTTCTTATGGGAATCCCTTTTCCACTTGGAATTAAAATTGTCAATGAACAGGCTCCCGGAATGATACCCCGGGTATGGGCAGCCAATGGTTATGCATCAGTTATCGCATCGGTGCTTGCAACAATCCTTTGCCTTTCAACAGGTTTTACTCCTGTTCTGTTTATTGCCGGCGCCTTCTATCTTCTTGCCGGAATTATAATCTTTAAGAAGTAAAAATGAACCCATCCCCATTATATCTATTCTGCGGGTCGCAGGTTCTTATTTTCCCTTTCGCCGCAAGGGAACAAAAATGCATCCACCCATATTATTGAAAACTAATTTATCACCCCGCTTTTCAATCTGCCACAGCGTTTGATAACTTCCCGGTGGACCAACAGGAATTACAATTATACCTCCCTCTTTCAGTTGCTCCACCAGTGGCGGCGGCACATGGTCAGGAGCACAGGTTACAATAATACGGTCAAATGGTGCCTTCTCTTTCCAGCCGAAATATCCATCTGCTATTTTAACTTCAATATTCTTATACCCGAGCGCGCTCAGGCGCTTCCTTGCACTTATGCCAAGTTCCTCAATAATTTCAACAGTATAAACTTTATCCCTGACAATCTCTGCAATTATTGCTGCCTGGTAGCCCGAGCCAGTTCCAATCTCAAGAACCTTTTCCTTTCCGGTGAGTTTCAGACACTGAGTCATTAATGCAACCATATATGGCTGGGAGATTGTCTGCCCGTAACCTATAGGAACGGGGTGGTCTTCATAAGCCTGATAAATAAGATTCTGGGGCACAAACTTGTGCCTCTGAACTTTTCTTATTGCATTCAGAACTTTTTCGTCTTTGATATCACGGCTTGAAATTTGCTCATTTACCATTCTCAGGCGCAGCTCTGTAAATTCCTGTTCAGTTGTGGAAAATGCCATGCTCGGAAAAATAGCAAACAAAACCAAAATTGTGCTCCACAGTTTATGGCGCAGAGATGTGTGAAATGTCAAGACCTGACCCCAGTCGTTTTCAGTTATCTGAACCAATCTCCATCCTCCTGGTATCTGGCTCAAATTCGTAAAGGACAATTGCAGATGCCACAATACCTGCAGTTTCTGTCCTTAAAATTCTTGGTCCCAGACTTACAGGAATAGCGCCATTGCGCCTTGCATAACCTATTTCTTCAGGAGTGAATCCTCCTTCAGGACCTACAAAAATACCCACACGACAGGGATAAACTGTAACCTGGCACCTTTTCAGAGCAGTCCTGAGTGATACGCGTTCGTTCTCCCATGGAATCAACTTCAAATCCAGCTCAGTTTTTGTAAAAGCCTCTCTGAAAGAAATAACTGACCCTATTTCCGGAACCCTCACCCTTCCGGATTGCTTTGATGCCTCTCTGGCAATCCTTTCCCATCTGGACCTGCGTTCCTCCATTTTATCTGGGTCCAACTCCGGAACAGTTCTGGAGGTAATAACAGGCACTATTCTCACAACGCCCAGTTCAGTGCATTTTTCAACTATGAGGTCCATTTTGCTTGACTTCGGTAGACCCTGGAAAAGTGTTATTTCCACACTGGATTCTCTTTCGGGCCACTTTTCCTGAATGACCCTTCCCTCAACCGTGGAGGTACTGCTGCTCTCAATCAAAACTGCATATTCCCTGCCAGTCCCATCAAAGACATTTATCATATCGCCCCTTTCAAGCCTTAAGACAGTAGCGATATGCCTGGCTTCTTTTCCTCTAATCTTTACCCTGTTTTCTTTTATAAACTTTGGCTCTACAAAGAATTTTGGCATTCCCTGTCTCCCTTACAGGAACGGGGCAACAGTGTGTCCGCGAATACCTGTGAACATATCTATCACAACCCACAGCCCCTTTATGGCAAACTCTCCCAGCACAAGCCCCAGAAACCCTGGCAGGAGCCTCTTGTAAATCTTTATCCCCCCGAATCTCATCACAAGACTCTTTATAAGCCAGCCCAGCATTATCGGAAACCATATCTGCACAGTGGGCCAGGAATCTCCCATAATATAGCCCAGGGGATGGAATGGCCACCAGAGAAAAAGCCGTCTCATCCAGAGCAGGAATATCATTGTGCCCGCACCTATGAATATGGAAAGAATGTAAGATGGATTTACCTTTGCCGGGTTATTCAAAAGATTTGCAGTATGTGTGCTTCCCCACATAGGACCATATGCCCAGGTGTATCCTGAAGCATTCACTCCTCCGATTTTATACATAAAAGCCACATATGTGGGATATGCAATAAAAGTGGAAACCAGAATTCCTAAAAACATCACAATTGTGATATGTCTGGGCTTTAATTTCCCCACATCTGCAATCTTTGTGGAATCAAAGAGTGAAGGCATGAGGGCACTTCTCTGGTCTCTCATAAATACATGTTCCACCGGCCCTACAAGGGTACAGATATTCTTCACTCCAAGACTGGCACTTCCTGTAAATGCCATAATGAGGTCAGAAGGCCTGAAGGATGCCTGGAAGAAGTAAATACCTCCTTCTGCTGCAAGCCTGGATGCAGAGATTATTATAAGGAAGAAAATCACAAAAATTAGAAGGGTAAGAAAGAAATTAGCTCCTGCAGCCATTCCCCAGAAGGAAATAAAGAGAAGTCCTGCAATAAGACCCATCGCAGCTATCCTGTATGAAACCGGTTCATTTTCCTCCTCAGGGGTCCTCGGTTTGAATATACTGGAGAATATCTTTTTAACCTGGCTTCTTGCCTGCCAGAAAAGGAATATGGCAAAAACCATCATTCCGCCTGCAATCTGATAGCCAATGAAAGCCCTGGTTGGATATGTGAACATCATGGGCATGGGAAAGCCCAGGGCAGAACCTGTGATTGCCTGGAGCCTGAAAAAGAAGTAAAAGAACCAGAGGCTGAATGACAGCTGCGTAGGAAGAAGATAGGTCAAACCAAGGGCGCTGAATATCATAGCAAGATTTATAGGGTTCAATCCATCCCATGGCTTCTCCTTTATGTAAGAAGATAGCCAGATGTTCAGTTTTATATAAGGAACAGCAGGAAAGTAGTGGTGGAGCCCGTTTAGAGTTAAAATTACAGCGGGGATTGCAAATCCAATCCACATTACCTTATCCCTTAAAAATGGAGAAAGTAGATGACCTTCTTCTTCACGAGCCATCTCAACAGGAAGGGAAACCAGGGGAAAAAGCAATCTTTCATTCTCAACCCACTGCTTTCTCAAAAGCACTACAATACAGAACATCACAAGATACATTGAAAAGGCAAGCAGTATCCAGCCCACAAATGGCTTTACCCAGTCAGACCAGGGTATGGACATACCCTGTGGAAGTCCTTCCCACAGATATCTTATGGACTCCGGTTTTTCCGGAGCAAGCCACTTTGCAAGATATGGATGCAGAAGTTGTGCCCATCTGTTTGTGGGATTTGCATGGTAATATTGACTTGTGGTGATTGGAATTAAAGAGTGGACAAGGCCCAGGGATGCAATACAACCACTTACAAGCATCATACTGTAAACAAACAAAAGCTCATGTTCTTTGAGACCAACCTTTGCTATCTTCAGCAATAGGTTAACCACCAGCACAAGCACGGTGAATGTGAACACTACATTCAGAGGCAGGAACTCCGCTCCACTCCAGACCGTGCCCACAATTAAATCACTGTAAGGGCTGAAAACGCTTATGAATGCAACGCATATAAGCCCCACCAGAACCGCCTTCCAGGTCAAACCATTCTGACCCGCACTTCCTTTTTGTTCTTCCATCTCTCCTCCTCAATCTCTCCGGAGCGTGATAGAACACGCCCCTTATTTTACCCTCACTCTGAAACGGACACTTCTGGATTCGCCGGGTGATAGGGTATTTATAAACCATTTTAATCCTTTTATTTCTTCTTCAGGACCGGGCACACTTCCCCAGGGCTTCCAGTTTACAACCTCCCCGGTGCCATATGTCCAGGAATCTACAGGATTTCCATTCGGAGGCTGGGTATCCAGTGAAATAAAAACTGCGGGAGAATATATCCCGGTATCAAATGGAGCTGTATCCGTAACAACAAGGTTGAGTGCTATTTCATTTCCTGTATTTTTAATTGCAATCCTCCATTCAATAGTGTCTCCGGAAAGAATAGAAACAGGAGCAGTGCTCAGAATATCTTCAGGAGTAATTCTCTCATTTCTCTGCATTTTCTCAACTACAATTACAGGCATTGTTATTGTCTCCTGCTGTGTAGATGTAATATCAATTGAAGAAACAGTGATTTCTGGATTGCCACCTCTGCTGTCCCTGTAAAAGAATGATACAATTCCATTGCTGAACACCAGTATGGTTGTATCACACCAGAAATCTCTGTTTAAGGAGAATCTTCCTTTAGGAGAACTTGACACTAAAATAGCTGTCTCATTCCAGTTTATATCTATTTCAGAAACTTCATCCTGCGCACAGATAGTCACGGTGTCTGATTTCCCTGCAGTGCTTATAGTGAAAGGTGAACTTGTAAATACAAGTCTTGAAGCAGTTATTGTTTCAGATAGTGCATCTGCTATAAGAGATTCTCTGTAAACAGTTATCACAGGATAACCTGACCTGTAATCTCTGTAATAGAAATTGGCAGAACCATTTGCAAAATACACATAAGTATCTGCTCCAGGCTCTGACCAGGAAATACCATCAGATGAGAAAGAACCACTCTCAGAACTGGAGCACACTGCTGCTGTATTGTCGAATGAAGAATCTGTATTATTATGCATATCTGATGCAATAGCAGTGATGGCAGGTGATGCATAGCCTGCTTTTATTTTAACAGGTGAAGAGATAATCTTGATCCTGCCTGCGCCAAACCTTATTGCACCTGCCCTGTTTTCATAGGCAGCCCTTACCTCATCTGCACTCAGGCATCTGTTGTATACCTTAACCTCATCAATAATTCCTTTAAAACAGCTATTCGGACTGCTGCCGCTGATAACAAGGTCCGAGGAAACACCCAGTGCCCCGGAATAATTCAGGCTTGAGACATAGTTCCCGTTGACATAAAGGGTAATCACCTTGCCGTTAAATGTCCCGACAAGGTGATACCACTGATTATTGTTTATTGTGCCCCCAACCGCATTCCTCTGTTGTCCACCGAGTTTCACGCCAAAATGCGCTCTGTTGTTGTAAACCATAAGAATATAGGAACCTTCATTGTCCCACCCCTTCTCAAGAATTCTGTTGAAGAGCTTCGCTGAATCAGTGGGATATATCCAAGCCTCAACACTTATCTCTCCGGTCAGGTTTAAACTCTGAGAATGGGGAATACGAACATAGTCATTCTCACCGTCCAGGCTCAAGCCATAACCTGTCTTTCCGGGTGCCCAGGTGGCACCTGAAAGTATTCCATGGTTATTATTGCCTGATAAATCCAGTGCATAAGTTCCTCCGCATTCTTCAAAGTTCCAGAAACCTGCCAGGGCATCCTGGAAATATACCTGTGTGATTGTTTCCTGAGAACTTGCAACTGTAAATGCAGGGGTTACAGTTCCTGTAAGGGATGAAACAAGAACTGCCGTGCATTTTCCGCCTGCATCTGTTATCTGCCCGCCCGGATAAGAAACAGTATCGTATCCAGGACGTCCGGTATGCAGTGTTGCAGTTTCTCCACTGATAGGGTTACGGGAAGAATCTGTAACAAAAACTACGATTGTACAGGAAGTAATTCCATTTGCAGGAACTCTGCTGCTGCTTGCAATCATATAAGATGCAGTGCTTGAAAACAAACCCTGAGATACAGACTGTACCTGAGCTGTATCCTGCAAGCCATCAGAAGAAACCGTGATTACAGGCGAGCCAGGCCTTGAATCCCTGTAATACACAAAGGTCTCCCCGGATACCATTTTTAAAGTAATTGTAGAGGTCCAGGTCTCTCCTGTTTGTGTTGCACAGAATCTGCCCACTGGAGAAGAACTGGAAAACTGGCAATATTCATTATAGTCCTGTGCCCTTGTTCCATCGTTCCAGTGCGCCTGAACCACTATTGAATCTGAAGGGGTATTCACTTTCATACTTCTGGGTGGAGTGATAAAAGCAAGTTTTGAAGCACCTATGAACTTTACAGGTCTGGTCTTTGAATTTCTGTATGCTGCAACCTCCTCTGCACTCAGAGCACGATTGTATATGCGCACCTCATCAATAAGACCGTTGAAATAATGGTTGTCATATTCCCATCCTATGATTATAGGATCTGCACTGGTATCAAGCAATCCTGTCCTTGCGGTCTGTGCCTTCAATTCTCCATCTACATATATCTTCAGGTTATCGCCCTCTGCATTTCTGTCATATGTTCCAATAATATGGTACCAGGTGCCTGGAACCATCTGGATACTGCTTACCCTTGGCTCCATTACTGAATTGATTGACACAAAGAATGAAACTTTACCGCCTTCAGAGTCATTATCCCGCCTGAGCATAAAAATTCCGCCCTTGTAAACAATGCCCTGCCAGTTTGTTCCAGCTGTATAGTTTACCCATGCCTCAACACTGATTGCATCTTTGAGATTGAACAGAGGACTGCTGGGAATTTCAACATAGTTATTGATGCCGTTATAAGAAAGGCAATTTCCATATTTCCCGGCTGTCCAGTTTGCACCGTATACTGTTCCTGATGAAACACCTCCGGGCACAACATTGCCTTCTGTCTCGTCAAAATCCCAGAATGCCACAGGTGCAACTTCATAGAATGAACGGGTTATTATCTTTGAAGGGTCTTCACCCTGAACTGTTGCAGTTATTGTATCATAGCCAGCAAGATTTGAGATAATTGTTCCGGTTGCACATCCATTCTGGTCAGTGGGATTTACAGGCTGTATGATTGTATCATAGGCATCAAATATTGTTCCCTTGCGCGAAGTGGTAATCAGAACTATTCTTCCACTGATTGGATTCTGAAATTTATCCAGAACAGTAGCCACTATTGTGCAGGGTGTTTTTCCATCAGCAGGAACAGTTCCTGGTTTTATAACAATAAAGGAAACAGTTTCATTAAATTCAGCCGGAGTAATAAATTCTATCTGGGAAGTCTCTGCAAGACCCCCTGAGCTCACAGTAATTACAGGCGAGCCAACCTTTGTGTCTTTGTAATATACAAACGTCTCACCGTTTACCATCCTCAGAGAAATTGAAGAAACCCAGGTCTCTTCTGTTTGTGTTGCACAGAATCTACCTGCTGGAGAAGAACTGGAAAACTGGCAATATTCATTATAGTCCTGTGCCCTTGTTCCATCGTTCCACTGCGCCTGAACCACTATTGAATCTGAAGGGGTATTCACTTTCACAGCCCTTGGTGGAGTAACAAAGGCAAGTCTTGATGCAGAAGCGAACTTCACGGGCCTTGCCCTGGACCTTGAATATGCAATTGCCTCATCCTGATTGACTGTACGGTTATAAATCCTCACATCATCAATTACTCCAGTAAACCAGTAAGGAAAACCGGGATTGGGATGTTCTGCACAGCCTATGAAATACTTAGAGGTGCCAAAATCCCTCGGGGTGCCTGTGAAATCAGTGCTGGCTTCAAGAATGCCATTGACATAAACCCTTACCTTGTTATGGGTTGTATCCAGCACTCCTATTATATGATACCAGGAACCTGTATCATAAGTACTTGCAGAGGTAGCAGCAAAAACAGCTGGTTGATTGTTCCAGACCTCTATCCTGAAGTTCTTTCCGGAAAGATATGCAATATCTGTGTGGTACCCTGCCCTTGAGACTATAGCACCAGGACCAGGGGGCGACTGGCTGGAAGGAATTGCCAGAGGCTTTGCCCAGGCTTCAAAACTGTAGCTGGAATCTGTGACATTCTCAAGGTTTGAAGAACAGGGAATCTGGATATGTGCAGAATCAGAAGGGCCACCAAAGTTTAAGCCATATCCATACCTGCCAGCAGTCCATGTAGCAGTGTTTATGATACCCACATCATATATAGAGTAGACATAACTGTCAGCTCCTTCTTCAAAATCCCAGAGTGCAACAGGAGGCGAGGTATAGAATGAAAGGGTTATGAGCTTTGAAGAGCCTTCTTCCTGAACCCAGGCATTGATTGTATCATCCCCCCCAAGACTTGAAACAAGGCTTCCTGTTGCACATCCATTTATATCTGTAGGAGCCAGGGGCTGTGTGATTGTGTCATATCCTTCAGGACCCTTTCTGCTGGTTGTAATAATCACTGTCTTACCCGGAACTGGATTTCTGTATCTATCCATCACATATACTGTAATAGTGCAGGGTGTTTTTCCATCAGCAGTTGCAGTGTATGGATTGAGGACAATAAAGGACAATGTCTCATTGAAGGAACCGGGCGCAACTGATTCAGCCTGTTCTGTTTCAGAAATTGTTCCAGAAGAAACAGTTATTACGGGAGAGCCTGTCTTTGTATCCTTGTAATAAACATATGTCTCCCCGTTTACAAATTTAAGGGTTATGCTGTTTGAGTTTGACCAGTTTCCTGTGCCTGTTGCAGAGAACCTGCCTGTGGGTGAAGAAGAAGAGAATACCACTGGCTCATTGTATGAAGAATCCCTGCTTCCATCCTGAAGCTGAACCTGAACCACTATGGATTCAGAAACACTGCCAGCAGTTAATGTTCTGGGAGGGGTAATAAATACAAGCTTCTGTGTTGAAACAAAAGTAATGGTTGGAACTCTCTTTAACCTTATGTCATCAAACCAGGCAGTTGAACCAACTGCAGAAGGCTGATAAACAGAACATCCTATTCTGAATCTCACACAATTGGATTCTGCCACAGGATAGAGGAAGAGCTGCTGCCAGTCCTGATTACTTCCTGTGTATGGAGTCCAGTTCTGGACAGGAAGAATGTTATTCCCTGCATCCAGATGATGTATGAAATATGCAGCTCCTGCACCGCCTGCCATTGCACCTGTCTTAATCCATCCACTGAACACATAGTTTGAATCTGGAGTAATATCCACAATCTGCTCCCAGTTGGTCCAGTTATTAGCCTGGGTGTTATATACCTTTGCACTTTTTGCACCAGAATGAGAAATCGTGGAATCCCACTGG
>Ga0123519_10001660_pt1 | contig 37915 bp, 27 predicted proteins | sample YelNatPaOPRAMG02_FD_87396 | JGI IMG/M metagenome (GOLD analysis project Ga0123519, IMG submission 87396) | Hot spring microbial communities from Yellowstone National Park - Yellowstone National Park OP-RAMG-02 (version 2) | ecosystem: Environmental > Aquatic > Thermal springs > Hot (42-90C) ...
AGCAGGAACCATCAGGTATGCAAGGTATCCCTGGCGCTTGCGCCCTCTAGACGACCCATGGCCAACCTTGCTGGCGAGCGTTTCGCTTCGCCGGCCTAGCAAATCTTGCCACTGAATGCAAAAGTTAAACTTCCTTTTGAATTTTATTTAAAGACAGACGTTAAGTCAATGAAAAAATGTAGGCGCGTTAATCTGCCTAACTATACAGAACTTTAACAGTTTTCTTTGCAGTGAATTACGCTTAGACCACTTGCGCTCTCCACCTTCGCGCTAAAGTGGTATGCCAATCATTTTTAATAACTTGCTGAACCAGTAGGGGTGGCTGAACGCAACTTTAAACTCAATGGTTCCCAGGGATTAGTCCGCAGCTCAGCCATGAGTAATTTTGCTTTGATTGCAATAATTTAATGCGATATGGAGCCTATGAGGCGCGTGGTGGCGCCGCCAGCGTTGGCCGTGTTCGTCGTGCAGAGTTGGATACAAAAAGAGCGCTTCGTAAAAAACGAAGCGCTCTTGGTGGGAGTCTTACAAACCTTTCTTGGCCAGGAACTGGATCAGGTCCAGGATGCGGACCGAATAGCCCCACTCATTGTCATACCAAGCCACGACCTTCAGAAGATTCCCGTCGAGGACCTTGGTGAGCTGGCCGTCAACAATGGAACTGTTGGAATTGTGCATCATGTCGCTCGACACCACCGGATCTTCTGTGTAGGCCAGTATACCTTTCAGCTCGCCCTCGGCCGCGGCTTTTAGTGCTCCGTTGACCTCCTCGGCGGTGACGTTCTTTGATAGCACGGCTACCAGATCCACCACAGATACGTTAGGTGTTGGCACCCGCATAGCATAGCCGTCCAGCTTACCCTTCAGTTCCGGCATCACCAGGCCGATGGCCTTGGCAGCCCCGGTGGTGGTCGGGATCATGTTGATGGCGGCGGCGCGGGCCCGGCGCAAGTCCCGATGCGGGAAGTCCAGCACGTTCTGGTCGTTGGTGTAGCTATGGATGGTGGTCATCGATCCCTTCAGGATTCCGAAGTTCTTGTGGATAACCTTAACCACCGGAGCAAGGCAGTTGGTGGTACAGGATGCATTGGAGATTATATTGTGCTTAGCCGGATCGTAAGCATCTTCGTTGACGCCTAGCACGATGGTGATGTCCTCATTTTTGGCCGGCGCCGAGATGATGACTTTTTTCACTGTCCCCTTAAGATGGGCAGCGGCGGCCTTAGCGTCGGTGAACTTGCCGGTGGACTCGACCACGATCTGGGCCCCCAGGCTCGACCAGTCAAGCTGGGCCGGGTCCTTAATTGCAAAAACCTTGATCCGGGTCCCATCGACAACAATGCTGTCTTCCTCGGCCTTAACCGACTGAGGCAGAACGCCCAGCACAGAGTCGTACTTCAACAAATGGGCCAGGGTTTTAGTGTCGGTCAAATCATTGACTGCCACAAATTCGAAGTTGGGGTTGCCGATGGCTGCGCGGACGACATTGCGCCCAATGCGGCCGAATCCGTTAATAGCTACCTTGATTGCCATGGTTTTATCTATCTCCTAGTACACTTAGGGCTTTCTGGATTGCAATGCTAACCTTTTATGATAACAGACTACGTTTCTTAACGCGGGACAGGCAAAGGCTCAGCCACGGAACCTCCCAGTCCGGCGTAGGATTCCTTCACCCTAACCACGCGGTCACCGGCGAACGTAACAAAGACGATCCGCCCAGGAGGAGTTCCGTAGATCCAGTCTTCCAGCTCAACTCCGTCCACCGTCTCACGCACTTTACGGTTGGGCTGGCCCAGCGCCAGCAGGATCTGTTCCCGGTCCATGCCCTCTACGGCTTTCTTTTCGGTAATTGCCTGTTTGATTTCGGGCGGGAGTTTTTCCACGTAGAGTTCAGTTGGGCTGCGCCGGTTGAAGTCCAACACAGGGGCGAGAAGTCTCTTGACTTCAGCGCTGGTAATAGGCGGGATGCGCCCGGGAAAAACCAGAGCCAGCGTAGTCCCGCCTGGCGCCGGACGGTCGTTGCCGCCGGCGATCGGCACCGTTCGCGTTCCGGTGCCGACCTCGATTCGCTCATACCATTTCGGCCCGCTGCGTGCGCCGTGATTCAATTCCAGTATTATTCGGTCATTTTCAATCGAAACCTTGGTTATTTGAACCAGATCGCCCGCACGTGCCGCCGGTACGGCATACTTTGTAGCCTCCTCCCACCCCTGACGGTCGAACTTACCCGAGCTTTCAACGACCAAGGGTTTTTTTGAGCGCGGCAGTGTAGTTGAGGCTGTGGCGAACTCCGCAGCCAGACCGCGTATCAACTCAATTCTTTGCTCCGGCGTTAGTTTCGGCTGTGCGGCTTGAGCGCCAAGGCAGCAAGCGAGCAGCGCGCAGACGGAAAAAACAATTGGAAGGCGCATCCTAAACCTCCCCGAATTCGCGTATGAGCAGCGGATGCTGGGTCACTACGGGGATCTTCCACAGGTAAATGAAGAGAACCAGCACAACCAGGGTCGTAAGCAAGCCCCCCTCCGGCCCATACGCCCCGCCGCTCCAGGCAGGACTGATTCTCCAGTCCAGCGTGTAACCCGTCATCTCCATTCTAAACCCGCTCAGGGTCACGCCGAACCACGGCAGTGTCCAGTTCCAGCCCAGATGAAGGCCGATCGGCAGCCACAGATCCCCACTGCGCAAGAAAGAATAACCCAGCAACACACCCCACAGACAGGTGTTAAGGATGCCGAGCCGCGTCACCTCCGGATTGGCGGCATGGAGCAGGCCGAACAGCACGCCCACGGGGATTATTGTGGCGAACGGCCCCAGAACTCCTAGCATGGCTTGGAACACATAGCCTCTGAAAAGCATCTCTTCACCAACTGCGCCGAAAACCAAAACGATCATCAAAAAGAGTATGTTTGTTAGCCGGAGCGCGACACCGGGAGTCGGCGTAAAACGGGCCGCTCCCGCCAGCAGAGGGAGCCCGAGCACAATACAAGCTGCGCCGATGCCGCCGGCCAGGCCTAAAATCACATGGCGGCGTGAGGCCGGATTCCAGCCAAGACCTATTTCCGACAGCGAAGCACGCTCAAATAAGCGCAGCATGAGGGCGTTGGCTGTGCAGGCCGTCAGAAAACCTCCTAGCGCGGCCGCCACCAGATAGCTGCCGGTCGCACCCAGCAGCCAGCCGAAAACGGTGAAGCCGGCCAGTGCAAAGAACACATACAAGCCCACTCTGAGAGCCAGTCCGGCAAGTCGCGTGCTATGCTGGGATATCATTGTCCTCCCGAGGTTTCGCTATGAGGCAGTCCCGACACTACACCCCTCATGGTATACGGGTTCTGCGAACGATATCCAGGCTTCCATTCCGCAAAGGGCTGGACCACTGGCTGGCTGAACTAGATACCTACCGGGGCATTTATCTTTCGAGCGGTTACGAGTATCCGGGGCGCTACTCGCGGTGGGACATTGCCTCAGTGCGTCCGCCTTTGGAGATTGTAGCCGCAGAGCGCATGGTGCAATTCCGGCCCCTTAACGCGCGGGGTGAAGTCATCACCCGTTTGCTCGAGCCGGTGCTGGCTGAACATCCGCACTGGGAGTCCTTCCATCGTGAAGGCGGCATCCTAGCCGGCCGACTGAAACCCCTTCCCGCGTTATTTCCCGAGGAGCAGCGCAGCAAGCAACCTTCGGCTTTCTCAATTCTAAGGACTTTGATTCAGGAGTTCAGTCCTCTGAAGGACCCGCGCTTGGCCCTGGTGGGCGCATTCGGCTATGACCTGCTGTTTCAATTCGATCCGATCCAGCTCAGGTTGCCGCGCAACAAACAAGAAATGTTGCATCTGTTTTTATGCGACGACATCTGCTTCATGGATCGCAAGAAGGAGCGCATAGAACGTTACCAGTACGATTTTGAAAACGACGCGGTTTCAACCGTCGGGCTGGAGCGCACGGGTGAACCGGTTCCGCCGCCACCGCGGCGTGAGCCTGGTCCGATCACGTCCGATCATACGCCTGAGGAATACATGGCCAACGTAGAGAAGGTCCGCCAGGGCATGAAACGCGGAGATTACTTCGAAGTAGTGTTACGCCAGACCTTCCGCGCACCCTACGCCGGCAAGCCTTCGGAACTTTTCCGGCGCCTGACCGCCGCCAGCCCCAGCCCTTACGAGTTCCTGCTTCAATTCGGTAGCGAACAACTGATTGGCTGCTCGCCCGAGATGTTCACCAGGGTTGAAGGGCGGCGCGTGGAAACCTGCCCGATTTCGGGGACGGCTCGTAGGACCGGCGACCCGATGCGGGACGCCGAGAACATACGCAATCTGCTCGATTCCCGCAAAGAAGAATCCGAGCTGACCATGTGCACCGACGTAGATCGCAATGACAAGTCCAGGGTGTGCCTTCCCGGTTCGGTCCGGGTTGTAGGGCGGCGGTTGATTGAGTCATACGCCGGCGTTTTTCATACTGTGGATCACGTGGAAGGAATACTGGCACCGGGCTTTGATTCGCTTGATGCCTTTCTGACGCACATGTGGTCGGTGACCATGATCGGCGCACCGAAGAAAGCAGCGGCGCAGGCCATCGAAAATCTGGAAAAAGACGCGCGCGGCTGGTACGCCGGAGCGGTGGGGATGATCTCGCTTAACGGCGATATGAACACCGGCATACACATTCGTTCGGTCCACCTGAAGGACGGCATTGCCGCCTACCCGGTTGGCGCCACCATCCTTTATGACTCGGTTCCCGCAAAAGAGGAAGAGGAAACCCGACTGAAAGCCACCGCGTTTTTCAGGGCCATCCAGGGCGAACCGCAGGCCGAACGCCGCCGCAAGCAAGCCCGACGCAAATTCCGCGCCAGAATCCTTCTGGTGGACAACGATGATTGTTTCATACATACGCTAGCCAATTATGCCCGGCAAACCGGCGCAGAAGTAGTCACCTACCGGGCCGGCTTTCCGCTGGAGTTGCTGGCCGAGCTGGCGCCGGATCTGATTCTTATTTCGCCCGGTCCGGGACGCCCGTCCGATTTTGGAGTGCCGGAGCTGGTGCGCCACGCGGCGCAAATTAAAATGCCGGTTTTCGGCGTATGCCTAGGCCTTCAGGGAACCGTCGAAGCCTTCGGCGGCGAACTGGGCGTGCTGGACTACCCCATGCACGGCAAGCCGTCGGTTATCACGCACCGTGGTGTGGGAGTCTTCGAGGGGCTTCCGGAAAAATTCACCGTGGGGCGCTATCACTCGCTTTATGCCCGTAAGGAAACCTTGCCGGATTGTCTTGAAATCACCGCCGAATCGGATGACGGCGTCATCATGGGCGTGCGCCACCGCCAGTTGCCTATAGAAGCGGTTCAGTTCCACCCCGAGTCGATTCTTTCCATGCAGGGCGATTGCGGCTTGCGCCTGATCGAAAACGTTATCCGAATTTATGCCGCCAAACGTTCCTGATGCCGGCTACAGCGAGGGCCGGATATTAATCGCCGGCGCCGGGCTGGCCGGAATGGCAGCCGCGGCAGCCCTGGTCTCAGCCGGTTTTCGGGTCACACTATTCGAAGCCAAAGGGCACTTAGGGGGCCGGGCTTGTTCATATCCGCTTGAGCCTGGCAAGGACGCCTCTCCCGTCATTGACAATAGCCAACACATACTGCTCGGCTGTTGCGTGAACCTGATGGATTTCTACCGGCGACTGGGCGTGGCGGCGAAGATACGCTTTTTTCGCGAATATTCTTTCATCGAGCCGGGCGGGAGGGTCTCCGTGCTGAAGCCGGGCCGCTTGCCCGCTCCCTGGAGCTTGGCCGCATCGTTTTCCCGCCTACGTTTCTTGAGCCTCGCGAGCAAGTGGGCCGTGGCGCGGGCGCTAGCCGCAATCCGGCGAGAATACGGCCGGGATTCTAATTTAGACGCGATCACGATGGACGCCTGGCTGCGCCAGAATAGTCAGCCGGATGAAGCAATCGCTCGCTTCTGGCGTCCGGTCATCGTAAGCGCGGTCAACGCTGCTCCTGAAGCCGTATCGGCTGCGGCCGGACTCAAAATTTTCCGCCTTGCTTTCTTGGGCGAGCCGCAAAATTACGAGCTGGGCGTTCCATCCGTGCCTCTTGGCGAGCTTTACCAGCTCCGGACCCTGGAAGGCGCAAGCCGAATTGAACTGCGCTTGCGCGCAAGAGTTGACCGAGTTGCGCTTGCGGCAGGCCGCGCCATCGGTTTCATCTCCGGCGGCGAGCTGCACCCGGCCGATGCCTGCATTCTCGCACTGCCGTTTGAACAGATCTTGAAGGTTGCGCCTGAACTCGGAATCGACGCCTCGCGTTTCCGGCACTCGCCTATCACCGGCATTCATTTGTGGTTCGACCAGCCACCGGCGATTTTGCCGCATGCCGCGCTGCTCGACCGAACCATACAGTGGTTTTTCAGCAAGAACGGCGGCCGATATGTCCAGTTGGTGGTAAGCGCCTCACACGCTCTGACACATCTTTTGCGAAATGATGTCATCGCGCTGGCGCTCCGCGAACTATCCGAATTCTTCCCCGCAGCGAGACGCGCCAAACCACTCCGGGCTCACGTTGTAAAAGAACTGCGGGCAACGTTTGAACCGGCGCCTGGCCTGGAAGCAGCCCGTCCCGAATCCCGCACCGGCATAGACGGACTTTTCCTGGCCGGCGATTGGACCAGGACCGGCTGGCCCGCCACCATGGAGGGCGCCGTGCGCAGCGGCTACCTGGCGGCTGAAGCCGTGCTGGCCCGCCTGGGTGCGCCGCGGCGTTTTTTGTTGCCGGATCCCGTCTAGGAATCTGAGATAATTTGGACATGCGGAGCCGGAGGTTCTTACTGTCTTTGCTTGCGACCGTCTGCCTGGCCGCCGGACCGACCGTCGAAACCACTACCCTACGCATCGTAGTCAAAACCCTAAAAGGCACGCCGGTTGAGCGCGCCAGCGTAATCGTGCGCTTCAATGAGGGACGCTCATTACGCAAGCTCGGACGCCAGGTGCGCACCAATTGGGAAACCCGCACCAATTCTGAAGGCGTCGCCAAGATCCCGCCCATACCTAAAGGGAAAATTCTGGTCCAGGTGATCGCCAAAGGTTACCAGACTTTCGGGCAGGAGTTTGAAATCGACGAGGACGAAAAGACGCTCGAAATCCAGCTGAACCCGCCCCAGCCGCAGTATTCAGTACATCAATAAGGTTTCACTCCAGGTAAGCGATCAGGTCGATTTCAACGCGAGCGTCAAGCGGGAGCCCGGCGACAGCCACCGTGGTGCGGGCCGGCGGTGTATCAGGAAAATACTTCGCATAGACCTCGTTCATGGCGGCAAAGTCATCCATGCTTCGCAGAAAGACCGTGGCGCGCAGGACCTTGGAAAGCGATGATCCCGCGGACTCCAAAACGGCTTTCAGATTTTCCAGCGCCTGCGCGGTTTCGGCAGCCACCCCGCCCGGCGGCAACTGCCTGGTCTCAGGGTGAATGCCTATTTGTCCGCTCACAAATACGAACCTGTCCCAAACGATAGCCGGAGAATATGGTCCGGCAGGCTTTGGAGAACTCGGAGAAAAAACAGATTTTTGTTTAGCCATAGTTCATTCTAACCTGCGATGGAAGTTTTGAATCACAGCTATTCCACCCGCACTCTGGCGAGGGTTTCAAAGTGATAGGTTTGCGGGAACAGGTCAATCAGAGTCAAGGCTTCCAGCCGGTAGCCGCCCCTGGCAAGCAGTCCCAGGTCACGCGCCAGTGTGACCGGATCGCAGGCCACCAGCCGTATTTCCGGAGGCTTGAGCCGGAGCAATTCACGCACTACCGGCTTGCCCAGCCCGGCGCGCGGGGGATCCGCCAGGATGAAATCCGGCGGCCGCTCCAGCCGGCTCAAGAACGCTTCGGCGGTCGTTTTATGTACTTCAATAAGCGCCGCGTTACGGGAGGCATTGAAAACAAGATCTGCGGCGGCGGAAGCGCCGGCTTCAACCGCAATCAACCGCTCGAAGCGCCCGGCGAGCGCAAGCGAGAACAAGCCCACCCCGGCATAAAGGTCAACGGCCGTCTGGCCCCGCGCGTTTTCTACCGCCAGTTCCACCAGCCGATCAAGCAGGAAGCGGTTTACCTGAAAAAACGACCTGCGGCTGACTCTGAAGACGTAACCAGCAGCAGCATAATCCAATGCGGAATTCATTACACCCGGCAGCCCTTCGGCGCACCACTCAAAGAAACGCCGCGCCGGCGGCCGGTCAGCCTCCAACACATTCAGTTGAAATTCCCGGCCGTTCGAGAAAATCTCCAGGCGTTGTAGAAAGTGCGGAAAGCGAGGCTGGCGGCTCATCCGGCGGAGGACTTCCAGCGCCTGGTTGATCTCAGGCGAGCATATCGGACAGTTCTCCACCGGGCAGAAACGGCTCGAAGCTGCCTCCAAATAACCCAGCGCGCCGCCCTTTAGATGAAACTGGGCCCGGTTGCGATATCCCCAGGGCTCCCCGGCAATGACCTCGATCTGCTCGGGCGGCGCCAGGCGGGCCGTGCGGCGCAGAGTTTCCCGGAGAATTTCACACTTCTGCTCGAGCTGGAAGGCGTAGTCGGAGTGCTGGTAGTGGCAGCCCCCGCAGCGGCCGAAATACGGGCAGGCAGGCGTGCGGCGTGCGGCCGAGGGTTCGATAATTTCGAGCGGTGCGGCTTCGGCGTGTCCGCTCAGGCGCCGTTCAATTCTTACCTTGGCTTTTTCTCCGGGCAAAACGAAAGGAACCAACACGGCCAGCCGCTCCCAGCGAGCCAGGCCCTTGCCTCCATAGATCCATTTCTCAATCGTGAGCGGAGGCGGCAGCGCTACGGCCGGGAAGTTTGTTTCTGCGTCCAGCATGGCTTAGGATGGAATTCTTGCTTCAACTAGAATGAAACCACGAGTTTTCTCCGGCGTCCAACCGTCGGGCAATCTGCACATCGGCAACTACCTGGGCGCCCTGAAGAACTGGGTTCGCCTGCAACACGACTACGAGTGCATCTACTGCATCGTGGACCTGCACGCCATTACCATCTACCAGCCTCCGGAGCAGTTGTCGGCGAAGATACGCGAAACCGCGGCGCTGTTTCTGGCCTCGGGCATAGATCCTAAAGTTTCGACGATCATAGTGCAATCGAGCGTTCCGGCGCACGCCGAGCTGGCCTGGATGCTGACTTGCGTGACCCCCATGGGCTGGCTCAGCCGCATGACGCAGTTTAAAGCCAAGGCGGAGAAACAGGAAACCGTGGGCGACGGGCTATTCCAGTATCCAGTCCTCATGGCCGCCGACATTCTGCTTTATCAGGCGGCTATCGTTCCGGTGGGCGACGATCAGGCGCAGCACCTGGAGCTGACGCGCGACATCGCGCAGCGCTTCAATTCGCTTTACGGGGAGACCTTCGTAGTGCCGGAGACCAAGCTTCCCGCCGTAGGCGCGAGAGTTATGGGTTTGGACGATCCGCTGAAAAAAATGAGCAAGTCCGAGCCCGGATCAGGCCACGCCGTGGCGCTGCTTGATCCGCCGGATCTTATCCGCAAAAAAATCATGCGGGCTACGACGGACTCCCGCCCGGCGGTCGACTTTAGCGCCCTGGGGCCCGGCGTTGAAAATCTGCTCAACATCTTTCAGGCGTTCAGCGAATGGCCGGAAGAAAAAATGCAAGCGCATTTTTCCGGCATGCGCTATGGGGAACTTAAAAAGCAGGTGGCCGATATGGTCATATCGCACCTTGAGCCGTTGCAGGCGCGCTATCGCGAAATCACCGCTGAGCCGGGCTACCTGGATGATATTTTGCAGGAGGGCGCCGAGCGCGTCTCCCCCATCGCCAACGCCACCATCGAGCTGGTCAAGCGGCGCATGGGCTTGTATGTTCGCGGCTAAGCCGGCTCCGGTTCTGCGTCCCTAGTCACGTATCACGGTAATTTTGTCAAAACCTTCTTCCAGGGTTGGAGGGACCAGGCGGGCAGCCATATTCCTCACGGCTTCTTCCGGGACTACCCGCGAGCGGCGGCGGTTCCGCTCCAGGCACACCTCCAGCGGTACGTCGAAAAACAGCGCCTCAACGCGGCAGCCGTAAAGCGGCCCCATCCGTATGTAGGGCCGCCGTTCTCTCGGCGTAAGGTGTGTCGCGTCGACATAGGTTACGGGACGTTTCAGCGCAATGCGCCTGCGTAAAAGGTACCGCAGCGTGGCAAAAACCTCCCGGTGGATGGTTTGATCAGTAGGGTCGTCGGCAAGCAGGCCCCGTACGGCGTCCGATGAAAGCGCGGTCGCGCCTATTCGCTCAAGATAGCTGGACTTGCCGGACCCGGGCAGCCCGACCAGGACGATGATCTTCAGCTCAGTCGAATTTTCCGGATACATTTCAACCTGACCAGCGTAGCTCAAAGCCGCCGGCGTTTCCTGGCCGGTCTGTAGGATCTGCTTTTTTTCTTTTCTTCCATCGGCGAGAGAGCTAGGCAACTTTTCCAGGAGGTCTCCGAAGCGGCCGTGCTTTCCTGGCGAAAAAGCGGCGGCTGCGATTTCAATATCGCATCAGGCCGGCCAGCACTCGCGCGACGGGATCGTTCCATGCCCGTGCGAAATTGATCTGCTATGCCAGGCTTGCTTTTCGGCAGGTGTTGTGGAACAATTGCCCCATCTGTTCCTTTGTGTTCTATGAAAAGGGGGCGTACCACCTCTAACCGGGGCCAAGCAGCCGCGGGTACGGCGGCTGCCTAGGAGGTGTCGAATGAAAAACTTCCGTTTATGGATGGGGCTGTTTTCGTTGGTGCTGCTATGCCAGCTTACAGCGATTGCGCAGACCTATGGTGAAATCACGGGTACCGTAACCGATCCGTCGGGAGCCGTTGTGGTGAACGCAAACGTAACCATTACGGCTCTGGCTACCAACCAGGTGCGCCGTTTTCAAACCAGCCAGGCAGGCACTTATACGGCATCATTTTTGTTGCCGGGCGCCTACAGCGTGCAGGTTGAAATGCCGGGCTTCAAGACCGCAACCCGGCGCGACGTACAGGTGCAGGTCGGAACGGTGACCCGCGCCGACTTTTCGTTGGAAGTCGGCGAGGTTACGCAGAGCGTTGAGGTGACCGGCACGGGCATGCTGCTGGCCACCGAAACCACCGACGTCGGCCAAGTGATCGACAACCGCAGGGTAACGGAGTTGCCGCTCAACGGGCGCAACTACATGAACCTGATCTCGCTCAGCACCAATGTAACCGCAGAGATGGGCGCCGGAGGCGCCAGCACCCAGGGCGGCGAGCGCGCCCAACAGAGCTTTTCGGTTTCCGGCGGGCGGCAGGAGTTCAACTACTATACGCTCGACGGCATCACCAACACCGACGTTAACTACAACACCTTTATTGTCCGGCCGTCGGTCGACGCCATGCAGGAGTTCAAGGTGCAGACCGGCGTCTATCCGGCCGAATTCGGACGCGCCACCGCGCAGATCAACGTGGCCACCAAGGCCGGCACCAATGATTTCCATGCTGTGATGTTTGAGTTCCTGCGCAACGACAAGCTGGACGCGCGCGAATGGCTAAAATCCGGAAAGAAGAATCCGTTCCGGCGAAATCAATTCGGCTTCACCTTTAGCGGTCGACTGATACGCGACAAGCTCTTTTTCATGTCTAATTTTGAATCCCTGCACGACGTCAAGACGCTGGAACAACGGGCTAATGCCGCCACCACCAAGATGCGCGTTGGAGATTTTTCGGGGCAGTCCAGGATCATCTTCGACCCGGCGACGCGCGTGTTCACCGTTGATTCGACCGGCAACAAAAAAGCCGTCTCCGCCATTCCCTATCCGGGTAACAGAATCCCGGATGCCCAGATAAATCCGATTTCCAAGAAGCTGCTCGAATTCCTTCCGGAACCGACCGAGCCCGGCGACAACATAGTCAGTAACTACAAGCGGGACGCCAAGCGCCCGCAGAGCTGGGAGCAATTCAACCAGCGCCTGGACTGGAACGAAAGTGAACGTTCCACCTGGTTCGGCCGCTTCAGCTGGAGCGACGAATATTTGGGCAACGTTGCGGCTTTCGAGACTATGGCAGGTAAAGTCCTGACCAAGTTGTACCAAGGAATGATCGCCAACACCCGAACTTTTTCGCCCACCATGGTGAACGAAACGCGCTTCGGCTACACGCAGTTTCAGAATGACAATACGACCTACTTCAGCGGTAAACGCGACGTATCCAGTGAACTGGGAATTGTAGGTTTGCGCGCTCCGACCCGCGCCGAATGGGGCGCCCCGGCCATTGGGCTGGCTGACGGCCTCAACGGCTTCGGCGAACCCGCCTCAGGCCCCTACATTTCCCGCAACCACACCTTCCAGTTCATAAACAACCTTTCCTGGGTGCGCGGCCGCCACTCTCTGAAATTCGGGGGCGAAGTGCGGCGGGACCGTTTCAACCAGTTTGGCAATTTGAAACCGCGCGGCGAGTTCCTGTTCCAGCAACTGGCGACGGTCGATCCGGCCAATCGCACTACAACCGGACACTCCTTCGCCGACTACCTGCTGGGCTGGACGCAGGAAGCGGCTCGGGCGCTCGACCCAGTCATCGCCATGTTACGGTCAACTTCGGCGAGCTTTTTTGTGGATGACTCCTGGCGGATCAGCCGGAAGCTGACGATGAACATCGGCATACGCTACGAATACGCCCCGCCCTGGTACGACAAATACCGGGCGCTGACCAACGTGCAGATTTTTGACGTCGGAGTCGGACCGGGCGGCTTGCTGCCGGGAACGCGGGTCCCGATCTTCACCCGGCCCGGCAAAGGCGACTTCTACGAGGGCGTTCACTTCCGGTTCCACGACGGCATCCCGGTGCAGGTGGGCGACGATAAAATGGGCCGCCGCCTGGTGGCGACCGACTTTAACGACTTTGCACCGCGCATAGGGTTCGCCTACAGCCCCACTCCGAAATGGGCCTTTCGCACCGGGCTCGGCGTGTTCTATACCCAGGACACCGGCAATCCGCGTTTCGACATGGCCCGCAATCTGGGCGGCCGCGGACTGTTTAACTCCAGCCGCGAGGAGCCGAACAGCAACATTTCAGACCCCTGGCGCTTCCAGCGTTCCAATTACATCTGCACGGGCTGGTCGGGCGAGTGCCTGGGGCCGCCTCAGGTGCTCGGCAACATCTACGGGCGGCGCACGCCGTACCTGTTCCAGTGGCTGTTCAACATTCAGCGGCAGTTGAGCGAGAACGTAGCGCTGGAGCTGGGTTACCAGGGCAATTCCGGTCACAAGCTGGAGCGGCTGCGCACTTACAACCAGGCTATTCAAAAAACCGGCCCGAACGATACCCGCTCAATTGAGCAGCGCCAGCCCTGGCCGGCCTACAACCGGATTCAGGAAGTGGATAACGTTGTGAATTCCAGCTACCACGCTTTCAATGCCCGTTTGCAGCAGCGTTTCAGCCACGGGCTTACCTATAACTTCGGCTTTACCTGGTCGAAGGCCATCGACGGAGGCAGCGGGATAAGGACTAATTCCGGAGATCGCCTTTATCCGCTGGACAGCTACAACCTCCGCCGAGAAAAAGGTCTTTCTCAGTTCCACCAGGGCCGCCGCATGGTCAGCTCCATCATTTATGAATTGCCGGTGGGTGAGGGTAAACAGTTCCTGAGCCAAGCGCCGGTGATAAACAAGATCCTGGGTGGCTGGCAAGTCGGAACCATTCTGACTCTCACCGACGGCAGCCCGAAGAACGTGGGCAGCATCGGCGACACCCACAGCGTCGGCTCGCTCGGCAACTACCCGGATGCGACAGGATTGCCGCTGATTCCAGAAAATCGCACCATGTTTAATTTCTGGAATCGTGCGGCTTTCGACGCCACTAATCCAGACCTAACGTGGCGCGCCGGCAACAGCGGCCGCAATACCCTGACTTCACCGGGTCTTCGCAACTGGGACTTCTCGCTGATCAAGAATACCCGGATCCGGGAAGGGCACCGGTTGGAGTTCCGGTTTGAGGCTTTCAACTTTTCAAACCATCCGAACTGGAATACGCCTGCTACCGATGTACGCTCGGCGTCTACTTTCGGCCGGGTTACTTCGGCGCGGACCATGCGAGAGTTGCAGTTCGGGCTCAAGTATTCTTTCTGAGCCTCTTGGCTTTTATGGCGGCGGGTGTGCCCGAGGGGGTCCCCGCCGCCGCTTTGCCTCATCGTAAGACGACACTGGTCCGATATGATGGTAGTTGGACAGAATGTCTGGGCAGGCAGGTGGGAGTCTTCGACGCAGTTTAAGTCCGTGGCTGGTTCCCGCAATCGGTTACTTGATCTCGATCGCCTCCCTGGTATGGGTTTACTGGGGCTTCGACTGGAAGACTGAATTGCCGCGTCTGGCGCGCGCCGACTGGCGCTGGGTGGCGCTGGCTGTTTTTTGTGACATCCTGGTCTACTTCATACAAGGCTGGCGCTGGAGCCTGCTTTTGCGCCCGCTGGCGAACGCCGGCTTCTTCCGTTCGGTGCAGTCGATCTTTATCGGCCTGCTGGCCAACGAAGTGCTCCCGCTGCGCAGCGGGGAGGTAATCCGCGGCTACGTTCAAGCCAAGTGGGTCCGCTTGCCTTTTTCAAAGGTGCTGTCTTCAATTGCCATTGAGCGCCTCTTTGACGGAGCAATCCTCACGTTCGGCTTCTATCTGGCGACTTTGTATGTGGAAACGCCCGGCTTCCTGCGCGACATTAGCTTCACATTAACACTCATCGTGGTGGCGGCGGCTGGTCTGGTGGCGCTGGCGGTCTTTAAAAAGAGCCACGCACATGCGGCTGTTTCTCGAAGTCGCTGGGCGGCCGCGCTCCGACACGTCGTCGAAGGGCTGCATGAGATGGGACGTTCACGCTGGTTCGCCACCTCCGCTGCCGTGAGCGTTTTGTATTTTTCCTTGCAGGTGGCGCCTTTTTATGCGCTCATGCGCGCCTACGATCTAGGCCTTTCGCTGGGAGCGGCAGCCGTAGTGCTGGTGATTGTGCGCTTGGGAACGGTTATCCCGCAAGGCCCGGGTAATGTAGGCGGATTTCAATTCTTTACCGTAGCTGGGCTTCTACTTTTCGGGTTGAACAAAGCCGACGCAGCGAATTTCGCCACCGCCATGTTCGTTGTTATTACCGTGCCGTTGTGGCTGGGAGGTGCGGTAGCCGCGGCGCTCGCCGGCGTCAGACTCAGGGACTTGCAACGGCGCGCCAATCGCAAGTTGCAGGAAGTCTCTCCCATCCAGGGAACGCAAACTGGGCCCCCGAAGGCTTGAAAAATTTCTATGCCGGAAAGCTTCATGGTTATTGATGCTGATTACAAGCCGCATCGCCGGCTGCACAGCTTCCGAAAAGCAATCATCTAAATGCTGTAACCAGAGTGTGTGGCAGGTGTCCTAACGGACGGCTAGGCTCTTTCCTGGTATGTTCCCTCGGCTGTGTTTACGCGTATCTTTTCGCCGACATTGATAAATGGCGGAACCTGAACCACCAGACCAGTTTCCAGTTTGGCCGGTTTGGTGACGTTAGAGACCGTAGCGCCCTTCAGTCCAGGTTCGGTCTCAACTACGGTGAGGTCCACGGTCGGAGGCAGTTCCACGCTTATAGGTTTTCCTTCGTAAAACTCGACTTTGACTCGCAGTTGCGGAACAAGATACTGGATGGCGTCACCGAGCATCTCCCGCGTAAAGTGCATTTGCTCGAAGTTCTCGGTGTTCATGAAGTAGTAATATTCGCCGTCGTCGTATAAATATTCCATCTCGTGCTCATCCAGGACGGCGCGCTCGACACGATCCTCCGAGGCGAAGCGGTGCTCGATCATGGCGCCGCTGCGCAAATTTCGCATTTTTGCCTGTACGAAACCGCGAAGGTTTCCGGGAGTCCGGTGAAAGACGCTGAAAATTGAGAAAAGTTCATTATTGAACTTGATCACCATTCCCGGACGTAGTTGTGTTGCCTGTATCATTTGTTCATATTTTAACAAAGGGTTTTTGACTAATTGGCGGCCACGGGCATCGCGCGACACAAAAGAACTCGCAGGTTCCCACTAGGCAGATTCCAGCGTATCCCCAACTGGAAAGCAGCCGTAAGTGTTCCCTGAAGACTAGAGTTCGTCCGGTAGTTTTTTGAGGGACGGCCGCTCAGAGCCCACCGCTTGCAAAGCTTGCAAGGTTCCAATCAGCCTGTCGAGCCTATCTTCCCGAGCCTGCACGGCATTGCTAAGGTTTCGAATCGCGCCAGCCTGCAATTCCAGCCGTTTTTCCATGGCTTGCTGTGCCTCTTGAACAGCGTGTACGGCAGCGGTAACAATATTGAGCGAATCGTCGATCTTACCCAGCTTGGAGCTGAGTTCCACAAGCGACTTAGAAAGAGCATCGACCCTCTGAGACAGGTTAGTAAAGTCGGACGAAAGAGCCTCCACTTCCCGCATGGTCCGCGAAAGCGAATCGCTGAGCGATTCCAATCTCCGCTGTTCTTCATTTATCGGCGCCTGTATGTCCTTGACCGTGTTTACCAAAATTTCACGGAAACTGCGGGTAAACTGTTCTGCAAACTCATTTAGCTCGGGAGGAATGTTGACCGACTCGATAGGCGGCGAACTAGAGGGCGGAACAGTTCCCTGAGCTTTAGACGCAAAAGAACGGCGCTCTGACGTAGAAGGAGCTGATGGAAGCGGCGTAAGGCGGGTGGGCGGCAATTGCTCAGCGGGCGGAGCGGGGGGCTCGGCAGTTACCGCATGAGCAGCACCAAGCACGCTTTGCAACCGACTTAAAGTCAGCTTCTTTTCTGCTTGCTCTTCTTCCCTATTATCGAAAATGCTCAACATAGCGGCCTACGCCACCTTTTTCTTCTGAGATTTACGCTGTCAGTGTAGTATACTGAGCCACTAACGACAAGATTCCAATTGGGTAACGCTTGACTGCTAACCTTGGTTAACAAGGAGGCCCATGAGAGAAGAACATTCAAGCCCGGCGGAAATGTCCGAACCCGCCCGGCTGGTCGGCATCTTTTGGGAACCCAAACCGGTTTTCGAGGATTTGTCCCGAAACCCGCGTTTTTGGACTCCACTCATCCTGCTCACCCTGCTGTCCGTGCTCTATTCTGTAACTATCGCGAGGGTCATCGGCTGGCAGGAAGTAGTCGCCCGCCAGTTGGAATCAAACGAACGCATTGAACAGCTCCCGGCCGAGCAGCGCGAAAGGATTATTGAACAAAGCCTAAAGCTTACAGTTCCTCTGGGCTATGCCGGTGCGATCCTGGGGACAGCCATTTCCGCGCTGGTTATTGCGGCGGTTGTTTTGGGCATGGCAAACCTTTTTGCAGGGGCGGCGCTCACATTTAAACAGGCCTTCAGCCTCACCTGTTATTCAATGCTGCCCATGGGGCTGGCTGCTATTCTTTCAATGGTGGTGCTTTTCCTTAAGGACCCGGCGGATTTTGACATACAGCGTCCGCTGCCCCTTAATTTGGGAATCATTCCGGGCGTCGCCGATACGCCGGCCGGATGGCGCACTATGGCCGAGTCGATCGACCTGTTTTCGATCTGGGTGATTGTGCTTCTGGCTATCGGAGCCTCCGCCGCCTCGCGGCGCCTGTCTTTCGCTAAAGCGCTGGTGTTGATCCTTGTGCCTTGGTTTGCGGTGGTTCTGATTCGTTCGGCGCTGGCGGGATTGAGCGGCTAAATCCGGCGAAAGCCCCGCAGAATTTCCCTGTTTGAATATCGCAGGGCCACCGGCCGCCCGTGCGGGCAGCTCATCGGAAAAGAGGTTCGCGCCAGCTCGCCGACCAGCCATTCCATTTTTGCCTGGTCCAGCGGGGTGTTGACTTTTATCGCCGCTCGGCAGGCAACGGAGGCAGCTACAGCCCGGCGCAGATCATCCACCGTCAGCCGGCGCAACTCGTTCTCGGGTATTTCTAAAATCTCCGTTATGACCTTTTCAATTTCGGATGCAGCAAGCCCGGCCGGAGCGGCTTTTATCGCCACCGAACGCCGGCCGAAAGGCTCAATCTCGAAGCCCGCCGCTTCCAGCTCGCCGGCGACCCTGGCAAAGTCGACTTGTTGCTCCGGAGTGAGTTCAAGAATATGAGGCAGCAGCAGGCGCTGGACCTCGACTTTCCCTGCGGCCATCTGCCGTAGTACTGCCTCAAATAGAATCCTCTCGTGAGCCACGTGCTGGTCGATGATCCATAGACCATCGGTGCCGGCGGCGATGATGAAGCTGTTATGGAGTTGCCCCAGCGGCCGCAAATCAGCCAGCGCCTCAAGACTCGCAATCTCAGCCCCGCACTCCAGCGGAAATTCACCATGGGTCTCGGGTGTCCGTAGCACCGGCGGAGCGGTTTCAGCAGCCAGTTTGAGAGCGGGCACGTCCACATCCACCAGCGGCAGATCCGTTTCATTTGCCTCAGCCAGCACCGGTGCATAGATTTTGGCGGCATCCATCGCTGTCCAATCTTCGGATTGAAGGGCCTGCGTGAATTCGGAAAAGGGAAGCCTGGCTGCCGGTTGCTCCTGCCAGTCAATGACGACAGGCTTGGCGGCAGGAAGCTCTGAGGCGGGCCGAGATTGTACTAGTAACGACCGGATTGAATCGCGCACGAAGTCGTGGACGAATGAGGCGTGGCGGAAGCGCACCTCCGTTTTGGCGGGGTGAACGTTTACGTCAACCTCTTCGTGGTCACATTCAAGTAATAGCAGCACAAACGGGAAACAAGCCGGCGGCATAAGATTGTGATAAGCCGCCAAGACGGCGTGTAGCAGGAGTTTGTCCCGAATCAGACGACGGTTTACGAAAAGATAAATGGCGTTGCGGTTGGGCCGCTGGTGCTGCGGGCGAGAGATAAATCCGGCAAGCTTGAACATCCGGCGACCGGAGTCATTAGGCTGCGCCGGATCCTCCGAGGGCAGCTTCATTTCACGCTCGAGCTGCGGAATTTCTATAAGCTCGGCCGCCAGACGGCTGCCGAAAATTTCATGAACGCGTTCGGCTAGCGAGCCGGCCGGATTGACCGCCAGCAGTTCCCTGGAGCCGCTGTTCAGAGTGAATGCCTTATCGGGATGCGCCAGGCTATAATGCGTCACCAGCGAGGCAATATGGGCTAGCTCCGTCTGCTCGCTGCGCAGGAATTTTCTTCGGGCCGGCATGTTGAAAAATAGATCGCGTACAGCGACAGTAGTGCCCGGAGTGCGAACTATTTCCTCCACCTTGAGCAGCTTCCCTCCGGCCCACTCCACACGCGTGCCGGTCTGCTCAGAGGCCGAACGCGTTTCAAGAACAAGCCGCGAGACTGAAGCAATCGACGGCAGCGCCTCACCCCGGAAGCCGAGCGTGGCTATTTTGAGAAGATCCTTGGCGTCGGCGAGCTTGCTTGTAGCGTGGCGCTCAAAAGCCAGCAGGGCGTCGTCGCGCAACATGCCGCTGCCGTTGTCCGCGACGCGTATGAACCGCCGCCCTCCGCCTTCAACCTCTATATGCAGATCGGTTGCCCCGGCATCCAGAGAGTTTTCAATTAGTTCTTTCACAACGGAAGCAGGGCGTTCGACCACCTCGCCGGCGGCGATCTGGTTGGCGACCTGCTCGGGGAGTATGCGGATGCAGCCCATAGCGAGGAGTCGGGCCAGGCGAGAGCAACCTTACTGTGCGGCCGCTCCCGCCGGACTTCGTTACGTCCCGCTATTGTACCGCGATGCCTCTTTCCTCAAGCAGTGTGCCAAGGGCGCGCAGGAGTTGCAGCTCGTTGTTTCGGTAGTTGATAGACTCGGTCACCACACGCCCTTCAGCCGTGCTCAAACGGGTCTGAGCATCCAGTACGAAGTACATGGTCGTGGTGCCAAGATCGTATTTCTGTTTTTCGGCTTCAAGCTGCTTCTGCGCCAGGTCACGGGCGATAATGGCCAGCTTTACCGCCTCGCGGCTTGATTCCACCTGGCTGATGGCGTTTAAAACCTCCAGCCGGGCGCTCTGCTCGCGGCTGCGCAGCGTTAATACGTCCCGTTTCTTTGCAATCAGCGCATCGGTAAGACGCGCCACCCCGGCTCGGTCTCTAATCGGAAGCGTTAGCGTAAGCCCGAAAGTGTAGGTTGTGTAGTTGAACTTGAATACATTGCTCAAGGCATCTGCGAGCCCGCCGGGGATGATGGTTGTCACCTGCTGGCTGCCCAGCCCGGTTCTAACATATGCAGTCCCGCCGCGGCCGTTTGATTGGTAGGAACCTGTCAGGCTTAGATTAGGTCGAAGTTGGTCTGCGGCCGAGCGGATATTCAAATCATCCACTTCCAGCCCGACGCGGGTTGACTGAAGGTCAGGACGGTTTGAAAGAGCTTTTTCAACCAGCGCCTCCCTGTCAAAGGGTATGGCTTCGGTGGGCGGAATGATGCTTTCGGTAAGTTCGATCGGCATATTGCGAAAACGAGGGTCTAGATCGGCGCCGATCTGCCGGCGTATAGAGTCTTCGAGCTGCGCCAGGCGGAACCGAGCCTGAGAGACCTGTATTTCGGCTGAAGCATAATCGGCCTGGGGTTGATAGATGTCAAGCTCAGGTATGGCCCCCAGCTCCAGTTCCCTTTGTGAGCGCTTGAGAGATTCGGCGCGCATGTTCAGGGCTTCTTGCTGAACCCGCAGGTTCTCGCGGGCTCCGATGGTGTTCCAGTACACCTGCTCGGCGCTCTGTATGATGCTCATGATCTGGTTGCGGACGTTCAGCTCGGCCGAGCGCAGGTTGGCGCGGGCTATGGTAACCGGCAAGCGCACGATGGAAGGGTTGCGCCCGCGCAGCAAGGGCTGAGTAAAGCCCATGGTAAAAGCCGATGTAAACGCCGGGTTATACAGCGAAAACGAGCTGTTGGTGGACTGCTTAGAACCGTTAAAACCGAAGTTGATTGAGGTCCCGTTCTCCAAAAGCTGGTTGTAGGTGAAACTGAGCGGCCCGGCGGTTGTCGACTTGTTGACGACAGCGCCCTGCAACTGATCCGAGGCCGGCGTGTTGGATTGGTTGTAACGCGCCGAAACCGTCAGGGTCGGATCGAATTTGCTGAAAGCGTTCAGGATGGCGTTGCGGGAGGACTCCACGGTGAGCTTCTGGATGCTGATGTCGGGATGGTTGGCCATCACCAGCTCCAGATAGTCCCGCAAGGAAAGTCGCAGCTTGCCGTCCACTACGTAGTCGTCCAACTTGGCGGGCGGCTCCAGTTCGACTCTACTCGTAGGGTTGGAAAACAAGGTGCGGAAATAGGATTTTCTTGGAAACAGAGGAGCTTCCTGCTGCGCCAGCAGCCCGGAAGCGCAAACAACTACCGAGATTATTAGCCTGATTTTCATGGAATTCTCGCTACTCGTACCGAATCGCCTCGATGGGATCCAGTTTGGCGGCCTGCACGGCCGGGTAGATTCCAAACAGCAAACCAATGAAAACTGATACGCCAAAGGCGACTGCAATGGAGGTTGCCGTCACCACAGTCGACCAGCCGGCGGCGGCTGCGATCAGCCGCGACAGTGTGAAGCCGAAGCCAATGCCGATCAGCCCGCCGACGATCGATATCATGACCGCTTCGGTCAGGAACTGGCGCACGATATCGGCCTGCCGGGCGCCGATGGCGCGGCGAATGCCGATCTCGCGCGTCCGCTCCAGCACCGTGGCCAACATGATATTCATGATGCCGATGCCGCCCACCAGCAGTGAAATGCCGGCGATGCAAATCATCACCACCTCAAAGATCATCTGGGTCTGGCGGCGCTGCTCCAACAGGTCCGCCGGCACAACCACGGTGTAGTCGCCGGCATCCTTGTGGGTAGCCGCCAGAATGGCATTGACTACTTTGGAAGTCTCAATTGAATCGACTCCGGATTGGACCTTAAGATAGATGCCGTCGATTTCGTCCTTGAGGAACGAGTTATTGTCTTCAAATCGCCGCATGACCGTATTTAGCGGCGCTATGATCAAGTTGTTGCGGTTGGAGACTTCCAGACCTTCGACTTCGCTTTCCGAGCCGGCCTGCCGGGCCAGCACTCCTATAACCTGGAGCCACTGGTTGTTAACCTTCACGTACTTGCCGACCGCACGGTCATAACCCAGCAGATTGATCTTGGCGGTTTCACCCAGTACGCAAACCGGCGCAGAGGTGGCATTATCTTCGTCGTTGAACCAGCGGCCTTCCACCACCCGTAGGCTGTGAATGTCCAAATAGCTGGGCAGCACGCCGATCAGTTGCGGCGGCTCCTGCGAGGTCTTGGGCAGGAGCCGGGTGGGCTTGAAGCGTTTGCGCGGGGTGGCGGCTTCGATGCCCTGTACGTTAGACGTAATGGCGCGATAGTCGCGGAAGGTCAGCCCCGGCGAAATGGCGCGGCGGGCCTGGAGCGTATCGCGGTCCATCGCTTCTCGAGCCTCGATGATGATGTTATTCACCCCGAGCAGGTCGATGAAGCTGATCATTTCCTTCTGGGCGCCGGCCGTGATCGACAGCATCGCCACCACGGCGCCCACGCCGAAGATCATGCCCAGCATGGTCAGCAAGCTGCGGAGCTTGTGAACCAGCAGGCTGGAAAGGCCCATGTATAACTCGGGCAAATATCCGCTCAGTTTACTCATACTTCTTTTCCTCCAGCGTCCGGCATGACGTCCCTGTTTCTACTGTTTTGTGGTCGCAGGCGCTCCTGCCATCGGAGTTGAAGCAGGGCCGGCCTTGGATTCCTGTTTCTTCTTCGAGCTCCCGCGGAACGGATCTATAAGCGCAATCTCTTCGCCGGGCTTCAGGCCGGCTGCGACCACCATGGTCGACTCACTCCGCTTGGCAAGCTGAATGACGCGTTGCTCAAAGCGGTCGCCGGTCTTTACGAAGACCACAGGCTTGCCGTCTCTTTCAAAAACAGCCTGAGCCGGAATGTAGATAGCGTTGGGAATCTTCTCGACTATGACCTGGACGTCAGCCAGCAACCCAGGACGCAAAAGTATGTTGATTCCGCTGTCCTCTTCGGGCGGAGGGGGCAGTTTGGCTTCTTCCAGTTCCTTCTGGGTGAACCGGGATCCGCCGCGCCCGGGGAAACCCATACCCGGGGCTGGGAATCCGGGAGCGCCCCCGCGCCCGCCTTCGGTCGCTTGGCCTCGAGCTTGCACAGCAGCCGCTCCTCCAGCCTCGCCGCGTCCCGTAAAAGACGCCTGCGCTCTGCCCTGAGTTGCCAGGCCACCCTGAGGGGCAGCGGTTGCTGTGCTACGCCCGGGCTGGCCCTGCTGCACCGCCGCGCTCGGAAAACCGTTCGGACGCTGTCCGCCGGGTCCGGCTTCACCTCCAGGCGCACCCATCATCATGGGCATGCCGGAGAGAGAGACCGGCGAGACTGGCCGGTTGCGGTTCTTTTCGGCAGTAGCCAGGATTTCGCGGATTTGCTCGGGCTTGGCGCCAACCGCCGTCAACAGCTCTTTCATGTCGATTGAAAACAGCACTTCGAATTTCTTAGACGGGTCGCCGGAAAAGATGTTGGAGGTGGCCGTGCCGCTCAAGCTCTTAATCCTGCCGTGGATTTTTTTGCCGGCAAGCGCGTCGAGCTCAATCAAAGCCTCCTGACCTTCAACCAGGTTGGCACGGTCCAGCTCGCCAACCTTAGCCACCACCTCCAACTCGGACAGATCCAGAACGTCGGCCACCGGCATTCCCGGCATTACCTGGTCGCCTTCACGGATGTCCGGTACCTCGGAGCCGAACATTCGCGCCCCGCCGAACGTGTTCTGGCGGATCGAGACCAACCCGCTCATTGAGGCCAGCGCCTTGGTTTGCAGCAGGCGGTTCTGCTCGCGACGCAACTCTACCAGATAGCGTTGCCGTTGCTGCCGCAGCAGCGCCAGTTGCGCTTCGGCCTGTTCGCGGCGGCTCTTGACGTCAGCTTCAGTCTGCGCCAGTTTCTTGCGGGCCTCCTCAAGGTTAAGGATGTTCTTTCGGGCGTCTATGGCCGAAAGAAGTTCGTTACGCTTGACCTGCAACTCCGCCCTTCGCACGTTGTACCTGGCTTGCAGCAGGTCGACCTGATCCTGGTTGTTCCGAATGGCCAGCTCGGCCTCCTGGCGCTTAATGTTCTCGTCCATGGATTGCAGGTTAAGTTGCGCTTCTTCGATGCGGGAGAGGACCTCCGAGTCGTCAAACTCCACAATCAGATCTTTCTCCCTAGCAAAAGCGCCCACCGGTGCCAGCCGCGTCACCTGGACCGTGCCCATTAAGTTCGGCGCCGTAATGGACTCGCTGCGCAAGGCGCGCAACTCGCCCCGGCTGAAGGCGCTGATGACAATATCGCCCTGCCTCACTTTGGCCAGGGGGATTTCCTGCCGGCGCTGAGGCATCTGGCGAACGTAACTGTAAGCCCACCAAGCCGCTCCCAGCACCACCGCTATCGCTACTGCTCGAAGAATTATTTTCTTCATGGATTACCCAATGCTACGGGCCGCAGGCCCGAGGTCTAAAAAACTTTCTTGGCTGCTTTGGCGGCTTCGGCCGGATCCACCAGCGCCACCATCTCGCCTTCTTGCAGCCCCTTTAACACAACTATGTCATCTTCATTGCGCAAACCGACTTCGATCGAACGCCGCTCAAATTTTTCGCCAACCTGAACGTAAGCCGACGGTTTGCCGTTTTGGGTAAAGCTGGCGCGGATCGGAATCATCAGCACATTGGGCTGGCTTTCGGTGATGATGTCAACCGAAGCACTCATACCAGGCCGCATCCGCGGGTCGACGGTTTTCAGCGTGGCATAAGCCGGGAATTGCTTGTCAGCATCCCGCTGGCCGCGGAAGGCCAACGCGGCAATGGGGCTGATCCAATCCAGCGTCGCGTCAAACTCCTTGTCTGGAATGGCGTCAACACGAACTTTTACGGGCTGCCCCAGCTTAACCTTGCCGCGATCCACTTCATCCAGTTTGAGCTCCACCCGCATAGAGCTCAGGTCCGGGATCTCGGCGATTGCGGCGCCCGGCCAGGCATTGTCACCCTCACGGAACGGCGGGTTGGATTGACCGAAGTTTCCCCCCGAGCGGAAGTTGGACAATATGTTGACAACACCGTCGGTCGGAGCTCGGAGCACCATCTGATTCAGATAGTTCTGGGTGCGCTGAAGGTCGCGCAAGGCTTTATCTTTTTGGGTCTTGAGCCGTTCCAAATCGGCCTGCTGGCTGACCTTGTGCGTGTTTATGCGAGCCTTGACCACGCCCAGGCTGCCTTCGGAAACACCGACGTTGATGCGGTTTTTCTCACCCTCAATAGCTGAGAGGATTTCAGCTTTGCTGGCCTCCAGCTTGGCGCGCTCCAGCGAGTACTCGCTCGCCAGCAGCGTAAGGGCGTCGCCTTCATCCGTCATTTTGTGGGAGGCCTTGGTCTGTACTTCAGTGCTTTCAACAGTCTGTACTGTCGTCTGGCGTTCCAAAAGCGTTTGTTCCTGAGTGGAGGAGTCGAATTCCACTACCACATCTCCCTTTCGGACAAATTTGCCTGAGGGAGCCAGGGAAACGATTCGCAAATTGGGCACCTGAGGTGCATTCAGCACAATTGAGCGAGTGCTACGGATTTCCCCGCGCGTTCTAACGGCCAGAACAAAATCGCCTCGCCGCACGCGTTGTGTGGGCACCTCGACTACCGTGCGACCGGCGTAATAGTATGCTGCGTAACCCGCACCGCCGAACAATAGCAGCGCTGCAGCCCATAAGATGGCTTTTTTCTTGCCGGATCTTGGTTGCCGGCCGAGTCTGGTTTTCGGCTTTACATCCTTGGACATACTCAGCTCCACCTATTGCTGTTTGCTCTTCTCTTGCTTCTCAGGAGGCCGTTGGGTGGCCACCACTTCACCGGCTTTAAGTCCGGAAACTACAGATGTAGAAATGTAATTCTTGGCCCCAAGCTCCACTTGGCGGCGAACCCAGCCCTCTGGTTGCCGCACAAAAACATAAGGGGGGCCGTCGGGTGCATCCCGAAAGACGGATTCCAATGGAATCACCAGGGTCTGCGGCTCCGCATCGAGCGCCACATCCGCGCTAACTGAAAGGTCCGGAATCACCCTGGGGTCGGTCCGCGTCAGCCGTATCAGGACCGGCACTTCCCGGACCCAATCCTCTCTGAATTGTGAAGCCTTAGGCAATGCGGCAATGCCATACACCTCTCCCGGCAACTCCAGCCCAGGAAAAGCGTCAAACTGAATCCGCGCTTTGGCGCCTACCCGGATTTTTTCGGCATCCACTTGATTCACTTTGGCGTTGACCATCATGGATGACAGATCCACGATTTTCACAACCGGCATGCCGGGCCCGACTTCGTCACCGGCCTTTAGCACGCTCTGGTCGCCACTTCCCCGGCGTACGGTCGACATCACCACAACCATTCCGTCAATGGGCGCCCGCAAGACCATGCGATCGACGTTGAGCTGCATGCGCTTGAGCTCAGCACGTCCTTCATCGCGAGCCAGTTGGGCAAGTTTCCACTGGGCCTCAAGCGATGCGCGCATCAACGGAACTTCGGTTTGCACTTGCTTGTGGATAATTTCCGCCTCTTCCAGCGCCAGCCGAAAATGCTCTGCATCTATGGCCGAGCGGACGGCGGTAGTTTTCAGATCCAGTCGGGCTCTTTCCAGATCGGCCGTAGCTTCTCTTATCGATTGGGCGTGGTCTTTTTCGAGGGCGTCAAGCTGCGCCCGCACGCTGGCCAGGTTGGCCTCGTTTTGCGCCACCCGGGTCTGGAACTCGTCCAAGCGGTTCAACAGCTCTTCCCGGTCAAATTCGATTACTACGTCGCCTTTGTGTACTCTGGTTCCGGATTCCGCCAGAAAAGTGATGGTTAGCGTACGCCCCAGGCCGGGTCCCCCGCCCCCTAGCATGGCTACAGCCCCGCCGCCCGGTCCGCCGCCGCCACGGCTGCCGCGGGCGCCGGTCGAAACTGTGGTTACCTCCCCAAGCGAGCTGCCGCGCCCGCCCAGCATCTGGGGAGCACGCAGCGTTACATAATTCACAGCATCGGTGGTTCCACTAAGCCGTAGAGTACGCTCCAGCGGCCCTGCGATCACCGGCGCGGTAGGTATCGTCGCAACCGGCGGGCCGCCGCCGGTAGTAGGTTGTAGCTGGAGGTTGTACAAATATAGTGCCCCAGCCGCAATTGCCGCCAGAATTAACACCAGTATTCCCCAGCGGCGTCGCGGTCTGGCCGGCTCGGGGGCAACCGGAAAAGGCTGAGGGGTAGGCGGTTGTGGCCGCGGCTCCGGAAGAGGCATTCCGCTTGTCATGGATACAAATTCCTACTCCAATCTTGGGGCAGGCAACCGCCCGCCCGGCTGTACTCCCTTTCCTCAGTATGAAAGACGACGGTGTTTCAGCTCAGGTTATCCCTTGCTGCATAGAAAAATAAGCATTTCTTGCCGAATCTGTAGTTAGCCGCTCATGGAGGCTAAAAATTCGGCATTGTTGCGGGTTTTGCTGAGCTTGTCGAGCAACAGCTCCATGCACTCGACTTGGGACAGCGGGCTCAATACCTTACGGAGAATCCAGACCCGGTTCAGTTCTTCCTTAGGCTGGAGTAATTCCTCTTTTCGGGTCCCCGACTTGTTGATGTCGATGGCCGGGAAAATGCGCTTGTCGACCAGCTTACGATCCAGGTGGATCTCCATATTGCCGGTGCCTTTGAACTCTTCGAAAATCACGTCGTCCATACGGCTACCGGTATCGATCAGAGCCGTGGCAATGATGGTCAGTGATCCGCCTTCTTCAACGTTGCGGGCGGCGCCGAAGAAACGCTTCGGCCGCTGTAATGCATTGGAATCCACGCCTCCGGAAAGCACTTTGCCCGACGGAGGCACTACCGTGTTGTAGGCCCTGGCCAGCCGGGTGATCGAATCCAGCAGTATTACCACGTCCCGCTTGTGCTCGACCAGCCGTTTGGCTTTCTCGATCACCATTTCGGCCACCTGCACGTGCCGGCTGGCCGGCTCGTCGAAGGTCGAGCTGATCACTTCACCCTTTACCGAGCGCTGCATGTCGGTGACCTCTTCGGGCCGCTCGTCGATCAGCAACACGATCAGGGTGACTTCAGGATGGTTGGTGGTTATTGAGTTGGCTATGCTCTGTAGGAGCATTGTCTTGCCGGTGCGCGGAGGCGAGACGATCAAGCCCCGCTGGCCCTTGCCGATCGGGGTCAGCAGATCCATGACCCGGCCCGAATAATTGTCTTTGGTGGTCTCCATGCGCAGCCGCTGGTTCGGATATAGCGGCGTTAGGTTGTCAAAAAAGATCTTGTTGCGCGCTTCTTCGGGCGGCTCGAAATTAATAGCGTCTACCTTGATTAAGGCGAAATAGCGCTCGCCTTCTTTGGGCGGCCGGATTTGCCCGGAGATTGTGTCGCCGGTGCGCAGATCAAAGCGCCGGATCTGGCTGGGGGACACATAGACGTCGTCCGGACCGGGCAGGTAGTTATACTCCGGAGCGCGCAAGAACCCGAAGCCGTCGGGGAGGCATTCAAGCACGCCCTCCGAGAAAATCAGGCCGCTCTTCTCCGCCTGGGCCTGAAGAATCTTAAAAATGAGCTCCTGTTTGCGCAGCCCGGCTGTGCCCTGCACGCCAAAATCCTTGGCGAGCTGGTTGAGCTGCTGAATGCTCATTTCCTTCAGCGCAACCAGGTCCAGGGTGGTTGGCGACGTAACGATTATTGATGATGATGAGGAAGAGGAAGAAGAAGCAGACGTGGAATTGGCATTGTTCTGCGAGCCTGCCTGCCTTTTGCGAGAACTGCGGGTGGCAGGAGCAGTTTCTTCCTGCGATTTGGCCTGTTCGGCTGGGGGCGCGGCGGGGGGTGCCGCGGCCGAATTGTTTTGATTTTCCTGTTCGTTTGCCAAGGGAACCTCACTTACCGGCGGTTTGGGCCGGACTTTTGATGATGGATGTCACACTTATCAGTGCAGTTGCTCTTCGTCACGCTGGGCTTCAAGACCAACGCGCGTCGTAGCCGCCGCCAGTGGGAGCGGCTCAATCTCGCGCTCCAGCGCAATCTTCAGCACTTCGTCCATGGATTCGACGAAGTGCAATTTCATATCCTTGCGTATAACTTCTGGAATATCAGGCAGATCTTTCTCGTTATCGCGCGGCAGTATCACTTCCATTATGCCGTGGCGGTGTGCGGCCAGCAGTTTTTCTTTCAGACCGCCGATCGGCAGCACCCGCCCGCGCAGCGTAATCTCGCCGGTCATGGCCACGTCGCAGCGCACCGGAATTTTCGCCAGAGCGCTGCAAAGCGACGTCGCGATGGTGATCCCGGCCGAGGGCCCATCCTTGGGAATAGCGCCCTCCGGAACGTGTACGTGTATGTCCAGATGGCGATAGAAATCTTTAGGCAACCCAAGCATGTGAGCCCGCGAGCGTATATAGCTCATGGCCGCATGCGCCGATTCCTGCATGACGTCGCCCAGCTTGCCGGTAGTAGTCAGCTTACCCTTGCCTTCCATAATGGTGGCTTCCGTGGTCAGGATCTGGCCGCCGACCTCGGTCCAGGCCAGTCCTATGGCCGCGCCAATCTCGTTCTTCTTCTCCGCCACCAGCTCACGGAATTTGTGCGGTCCCAAATACTCCGGGACGGTCTCGGCAGTTATCCGGGCCGGGCCGTCTTCGGGTTTTACCTTACCCGTGCCGCTGACCACCGCTCGGGTCACCTTGCGGCAGATGTTGCCGATCTCCCGCTCCAGGTTGCGCACTCCGGCTTCGCGCGTGTAGTGCTGAATCAGCGTGGCCAGGCCGTCGTCTTCAAACTTGATCAGCTTTTCATTCAGCCCGGTTTGCTCCATCTGCTTGCGGATGAGGAAGCGCTTGGCTATTTCCATCTTTTCCAGCTCGGTGTAGCCGGACAGCCTGATCACTTCCATGCGGTCTTGCAGCGCCGGCGGAATCGTGTGCAAAACGTTGGCCGTGCATATGAAGAACACCTGACTCAGGTCGTACTCGACATCGAGGTAATGATCCATGAACATGTAGTTCTGTTCCGGATCCAGAACCTCCAGCAAGGCGGCCGAAGGATCGCCGCGGAAATCCATGGACATTTTGTCCACTTCATCGAGCATGAAGACGGGGTTGCGCGTTCCCGCCTTACGCATCATTTGAATAATCTGGCCGGGCAGCGCCCCGATGTAGGTACGCCGGTGTCCGCGTATTTCCGCCTCATCGCGGACGCCGCCGAGCGACAGCCGCACAAAGCGCCTGCCCGTGGCCCGGGCTATGGACATGCCTAGCGAAGTCTTACCCACTCCGGGAGGCCCCACAAAGCACAGAATGGAACCCTTGGGATGCTTGACCAGGCGGCGTACGGCCAGGAACTCCAGTATCCGTTCCTTTACCTTCTCCAGCCCGTAATGGTCTGCCTCCAAAACCTTTTCAGCATACTTGAGATCGCGGATCTCTCGGCTGCGCTTTTTCCAGGGCACGGCCAGCAGCCAGTCCAGGTAGTTGCGCGAGACGGTGGATTCGGCCGACATGGGCGGCATGGCTTCCAGGCGCTTTAGCTCCGAAAGGGCTTTTTCTTTGGCCTCAGCCGTCATGCCCGCAGCTTCTATCTTCTTGCGAAGCTCGTCGAATTCGCTCTTTTCGCCCCGGCCCAGCTCCTTTTGAATGGCCTTAATCTTCTCGTTGAGGTAATACTCTTTCTGGGCCTTCTCCATCTGGCGTTTCACGCGGCCCTGGATGGTGCGGTCCACGCTCAGCTTTTCGATCTCGATGTCCAGGATGTCGGCCACGCGGTTCAGCCGCTCCAGCGGATCGAAGATCTCGAGCAGCTCCTGTTTTTCCTCAACCGTGAGTTGGAGGTTGGCGCCTACGGTGTCGGCCAGCCGGCCGGGATCGTCAACCCGGATGGCGGCGATCATGGTTTCGTAATTGAGGTTCTGGCTGAGTTTCACATACTGCTCGAAAAGCGTTGTAATGCGCCCGACCAACGCCTCAAGCTCCGGACTGGGCTCCAGCCGGTAGTTGAAGGTTCGCACCGTAGCCCGGAAAAAGCCTTCATCGTTGGTGACCGAAATGGCTTTAGCGCGCTCCACGCCCTCCACCAGCACCTTAATGTTGCCGTCGGGCAACTTAAGGCTTTGCACGATGTTTACGATCGTGCCCACCTGGTAGATCTCATCTGGGCTCGGCTCATCGACCGAGGCATCGTGCTGCGTCGCCAGGAAAATGCGCCGATCGGCGGCCAAAGCTTCCTCCAGAGCGCGAACGCTCGATTCCCGCCCGACCACGAAGGGCGTCATCATGTGCGGGAAAATGACTACGTCCCGCACCGGCATCATCGGTAATCGCTTTGTCTCCGACCGTTCCTTAGACGTTTGCATGTCCTGTGAGATTTCCTTCCGGGGAGCCCCCCTCTTAGTTGACTGCCGGTCGGCCGCAGCAGGATGAAAACTCGACCTGCCGCGTTTCGGCGCGCAGCTCAGCCCGCCTTCTCCAGAAGTGCTAGGTTGATTTTCTGCGCCATGACCATCTCCTTGGTTACCACAAACTCCCTCACCTTTTTATAAGAGGGGAGATAGTACATAAGATCCAGCATCAGGTCTTCCAGGATCATGCGCAGGCCGCGCGCCCCGACTTTCCTTTCCAGGGCCAGTGTAGAGACTGCTTCCAGCGCCTCTTCACTAAATTTAAGTTTAACATTCTCGAACTCAAAAAGGCGCTGATACTGCTTGATGATGGCGTTCTTGGGCTGGGTGAGGATTTGCATCAGCGCCTCTTTATCAAGATCCGAGAGCACTGAAACCACCGGCAGCCGCCCGACGAACTCAGGTATGAAGCCGAACTTGATAAGGTCTACAGGCTGAACTTCGGCCAGCAGGTCCGTATCGCGGCGGCTGGCAGTGCGCCGCACACCATCGGATTTCTGTTGCTCTTCCGGGCCCAAAAAGCCCATGGCCTTGCGCCCAATCCGCCGGCTGATGATTTTCTCCAGCCCAACAAAGGCGCCGCCGCAGATGAAAAGAATATTAGTGGTGTCAACCGGCGTAAATTCCTGGTGGGGGTGCTTGCGACCGCCTTGCGGCGGCACGTTGGCGATGGTCCCTTCAAGAATCTTCAGCAGCGCCTGCTGGACGCCTTCGCCGGAAACATCACGGGTGATCGACGGGTTCTCGTCCTTGCGCCCTATTTTGTCGATCTCGTCAATATAAATGATGCCCTGCTGGCAGCGCTGTACGTCCCAATCGGAGTTTTGCAGCAATCGGAGGATGATGTTTTCCACATCCTCACCCACATAGCCGGCTTCGGTGAGCGTGGTGGCGTCTACGATGGCGAAAGGAACCTCCAAAATGCGAGCCAGCGTCTGCGCCAGCAACGTTTTTCCGGTGCCCGTGGGGCCGATCAGAAGGATGTTGGATTTGGCCAGCTCCAGCTCGCCCGTGCGGCCCCGGTTCATTTGTATGCGCTTGTAGTGGTTGTAGACCGCAACCGCCAGCTTCTTTTTCGTGGACTCCTGGCCGATCACATACTGGTCCAGGTATTCCTTGATCTCCAGCGGTTTGGGCAGACGCGGCAAACCCGAACCTGCACGGTTGTTGCGGTCGTCTTCCAATATGGAGTTGCAGACGGCAACGCACTCGTCGCAAATGTAAGCTCGCGGGTAATCGCCCGGCGAGGAGATCAGCTTTCCGACCAGATCTTGGCTCTTGTGGCAGAACGAGCACCGCAAAGTGTCATCGGAAACGGTGCGTTTCACGGGCCGACCCTCGAAGCCAAACGTTGATGGGCCATCAACATATGTGGGACCCTTAGTATTAATTATCACCCACCAGGAGCGGCCGTTCAATGCCTTCGGTCAATCCCGCACCTCTTTGCGCGCCTGTTCAAAAAGGAAATTCAAAACCTTGTCGGAGCGTATGCGCCCGGCGATGCGGCCCAAGGCGCCCTCCTCTTCCAGCCGCTTGCGCAGGGCGGCGGCGGGCTCCCGCATTTGTTGCGCCAGCCGCTCGACCTCCCGGTCCAGCTCTTCCATGGTGACTCCGATGGCTTCGCGCTCGGCGATGCGCTCCAAAATCAGCGACGCTTTCACCTCCCGCGCAGCTCTTTCCGCATGCGCCTCGCGGACCTTATTCCAATCCAGCTTAAGGTCGTTGATTTCATAGCCCTGGGCGGCTAAACTTCGCAATTGCTGTTCGAGCTGGTTGCGGATCTGGCGTTCAAGCAAGGCTTCCGGTACGGGGAAATCGTGCATGTCGACCAGACGGTTGACTATTTCCGTCCTGGCCTCCTGCTGGGCAGCCAGCTCCTGCTCCCGTTCGATGGCCTTGCGGACCTGCTCGCGCAGATCTTCAAGGCTCTCAAAATCGCCTAGGTCGCGAGCGAACGCGTCATTCAGCTCCGGCAACTCTTTGCGGCGGATACCTTTTACTTCGGCGTGGAAGCGTATGGTGCGCCCTGCCAGGCGGCGATCGCCGAAATCCTCCGGATAGCGGACGTCGAAATCGATGTTTTCACCCGGACTGAGGCCGCGCAGGCTTTCAGTGAATTCCGGCAAGGTGTCCGGGTCGCCGATCTTCACGACCAGCTCATCTTGCCGGGGGAGCTCTGAAGCATGCTCGCCCACCGCCTCAAGCGCCACTACTGCGAAATCGCCGTCAGCTAGAGGCCGGGGAGCCTCATTTACAAACTCTGCTTTTCGCTCGCGCAGTTGTTCCAGCCTCTCGGCAACCTGCTCTTCAGTTACGTGCGGCTCTCGGTAACCTACCGTCAAACCGCGATATTCGTGCAGCTCGAATTCGGGGACGACCTCAAACTCCGCCTTAAAGGAAAGTGGCTCGCCCTCCTGGTAGTTAACCTCGGTCACATCAGGCGTGCCCACCACGCGCAGGTTCCGGTCATCCGCGGCTTTGCGAAAGTGTTTGGGAACAAGATTGCGAATCACCTCTTCCCGAATGTCTTCGGCAAAGCGCCTCCGGATGATGTTCGCCGGAACCTTGCCCGGACGGAAGCCCGGCAGCGTGACGCGTTCTTTAAGTGAACCGACGACCCGCTCGATTTCTTCTTGAACTTCTTCCCGGGAAATTGTAACTTCGAGACTTCTTTTACAGGTTTCCGACACGGTGTTTATGTGCCCTCGCTCCAGGAGGCCAAATACTGCTCCTGCTCGGCGGTAAGCCGATCTATTTCAACTCCCATGGCTTCCAGCTTCAAGCGGGCTACTTCTCGATCAATGGCTTCGGGAACCGAGTAAACCTTCTTTTCAAGAGCGCCATGGTTCTTCACCATGTATTCAACCGAAAGCGCTTGGTTGGCGAAGCTCATGTCCATGACCGAAGCCGGATGGCCTTCGGCGGCGGCCAAATTTATCAGACGGCCTTCAGCCAGCAGGTAAATGCGGCGACCGTCCTTCATGGTGTACTCTTCGACGAACTCGCGCACCGTACGGTGATTGAGCGCCGCCCGCTCCAGCGCTTCAACGTTGATTTCCACGTTGAAATGCCCGGAGTTGCACAAAATCACACCGTCTTTGAACCGATCGAAATGCTCCCGGTCCACCACCGATTTGTTTCCGGTTACGGTAACGACTATATCGGCGATTTCGGCCGCTTTGGTCATGGGCATGACGCGGAAGCCGTCCATGAGGGCTTCGATGGCCTTAATAGGATCGATCTCGGTGACGATCACATTGGCGCCGGCCCCCCGCGCCCGCATGGCTACGCCGCGACCGCACCAACCGTAACCGGCCACCACGAAGTTCATCCCCGCCAAAAGCACATTGGTGCTGCGCAGGATGCCGTCAATCGTGCTCTGCCCGGTTCCGTAGCGGTTGTCGAAGAAATGCTTGGTGAGCGCGTCGTTGACCGCAATGATCGGGTAGCGCAGCACGCCCTGCTTGGCCATGGAGCGCAGGCGTATGACGCCGGTGGTGGTTTCTTCGGTGCCGCCCAGCACCTCGCCTATGACCTCCTGCCCCTTGGTGTGCAGGGTGGTCACCAGATCGGCGCCGTCGTCCATGGTGATCTGGGGCTTGTGGTCGAGCGCCGCCGCGATGTGGGAGTAGTAAACCTCGTTGTTTTCACCCTTGATGGCGTAAACCGGAATGCCCTGATCGCGGACCAGGGTGGCGGCGACGTCGTCCTGGGTGGAAAGCGGGTTAGAGGCGCATAGAACAACCGAGGCGCCGCCGTCGCGCAGCGTGATCATCAGGTTGGCGGTCTCCGTAGTGACGTGCAGGCAAGCGGCGATGCGCACTCCGGCTAGCGGCTTGGTCGCAATGAACCGCTTGCGTATGCTTGCCAGAACAGGCATCGAGTGAAAAGCCCACTCCGTGCGACGCTTGCCTTTATCAGCCAGCGCAATGTCCCGTATATCGTACTGAATGGTGGTCGGCATATGAAGTCCTAATATTCATGCAGGAAAAAGCTCAGGCGCCGGCGGCGACGGCTTCTGCCTTAAGCACGGCGGCCTTGTCGGTCAACTCCCAACTGAACTCATCGCCGGTGCGGCCGAAATGGCCGAAGGCCGCGGTCTTGCGGTAAATGGGCCGGCGCAGCCTGAGATGTTCGATCATGCCCCGCGGGGTGAGGGGGAAATGCGCTCGCACCAACTCCACCAAACGCTCTTCGGCGATCTGGCCGGTCCCAAAGGTGTTCACGGCTACTGAAACCGGCTCGGCCACGCCGATCGCATATGCCAGTTGAACCTCGCAGCGGCGCGCCAGCCCGGCCGCAACAATATTCTTAGCGACGTAGCGCGCCATGTAGCAGGCCGAGCGGTCCACTTTGGTAGGGTCTTTGCCCGAGAAGCAGCCGCCCCCGTGGCGACCCATGCCACCGTAGGTGTCGACAATGATCTTACGTCCGGTAAGTCCGGTGTCGCCGTGCGGCCCACCCACGACGAAGCGCCCGGTGGGGTTGATGTGATAGCGGGTTTCAGAGTCCACCATCTCCGGAGGCAGCACGGGATTGATCACATGTTCGCGTATTTCCGCACGTAGCTGTTCTATGGAAACTTTGTCACTGTGCTGCGAGCTCACCACCACGGCCGTTATCCGGGTAGGCTTGCCGTCCAGGTACTCGACGCTGACCTGACTCTTGCCGTCCGGCCGCAAGTAGTTCAGGATGCCCGCCCGCCGCACTTCGCTCAAGCGAGCCACCAGCCGGTGGGCCAGCATAATGGGCAGAGGCATTAGCTCCGGAGTCTCGTCACAAGCAAAGCCGAACATCAATCCCTGGTCGCCTGCCCCGCCCGGATCAACCCCCATGGCTATGTCCGGCGACTGGTTTTGGATGATGTTTATGACGCCACAGGTTTCCGCGTCGAAACCGTAAGAAGCGTCCGTATAACCTATGTCGCGTATCACCCCTCGGGCAACCTTGGGCACATCCACATAGGTCTTGGTGGTGATTTCGCCAGCCACCACGCACAACCCGGTTGTCACCAAAACTTCGCAGGCCACACGGCCCGCCGGATCATCTTTCATAACCGCATCCAGTACGGCGTCGGAGATCTGATCCGCCATCTTGTCAGGATGGCCTTCAGTCACTGACTCGGAAGTGAAGATCTCTCTGCGAGCAGCCACTCGGCAATTCCTCCTTGATTTATCCTCTGCGGGGCGGGCCACGGCAAAAACCGGCGGGAGGGCCCCTCCCCGAGGGACTAGTTCGGACCCAGCCGGACTGATCCTCGGGGACTAGTCCGAAACGACAAGTTTATCGGAGCGCCAGGAGCAGGTCAAATTTCCCGGCCATTGCTTGCATCGCCGGCTGTTCCAAACCAGCCGCCCGATCAGCATCCGAGCTACTGCCCGTCAGTTTGGTTGCTCCCGCAACGCCGCAGGCAAATAGCTGCGGCGCTATTCGGAGATGGACAAACCGGACCTCGAGCAGCGTTCGAGGCCGCCGACACGGCCCTGCGCCGCTGCTGCGGGGGGTTCCGCTGCCAAGAGCCGCGTAAGAGCCTTGCCGCGGTGGATATATTAAATTCGTCCGGGAGTCCACAGAATGGAAATCCTGGTATATTTGAAGGCTGCCCATTGTTTTTTACAAAATGGGGGCCTGTAGAATTATGAGGTTCAGCGGCGCCGGGCGAATCGTGCTGGGATGGACGGTCGTCGGCGTCGTTCTGGCGCTAAGTCTCTACCTTTGGAGCCCCTGGCATAAGCATACAGTACAAGGGAAAAAGGCCTGCGCTTTTCTCCAAGTCGAACAAAGCTTCGGACTGGAAGCCGGCGCCGCCATTCTTCCTGCGCCGCCTGCGGCTATCCTGGCTTGCCTGCCCGTCAAGAGCCTACTTATTCGCGGTTTCGACCGCTGGCACCAGTACGACTGGCGGGCGCCACCCGCCGTCTGATTCTCCACCACATTTTTCTTTAGGAATTTGTAGAAAAGCGTTCCCGATGGGGCGCTGTGGAGGCGAAAAAATGACGAGCTTTCACCCGAGAGCGCTGCGGTCCGTCACCGGGCTTTGCCTTCTGTTTATGCTGGCAACGGCCACGGGCCTACGGGCTGAGCAAGAAACGCTTAGCGTCGAGCAAGCTGTCGCCGAAGCCCTGCGCAACAACCTCAGCTTGGTGGCAGAGCGGGCCAATATTTCTGTTGCTCAAGCCCGCGTCCTGACGGCGCGGCTGCGGCCCAACCCTGTGGTAAGCATCGACGCGGACCATCTTGACCTGCTCGGCACCGGTTTCAATGAAATCAACGGCGCCGGACCGCAGGAGTACTCCGTCCGCACGGACTTTACCCTGGAGCGGGGCGGCAAACGCGCCCGGCGCATCGAAGTGGCCGAGACCGCGCGCTCGGCCGTCGAGATGCAATTCCGGGAAGCCGTCCGGCAGGTCGTGCTGGAGGTTCAGAACGCCGCAGTCGACGTGCTGCTCGCCAAGGCCAACCTCGAGCTGGCCCGGGAGAATCTGGCCTCGGCCAGCCGGATTGTCGAAATCAATGCCGCCCGCTTGCGCGCCGGCGACATTCCGGAGGTCGAGCTCATGCGCTCCCGGGTGGCGGCCATGGACGCCTCCAACACCGTGCGG
>Ga0123519_10001661_pt1 | contig 37904 bp, 27 predicted proteins | sample YelNatPaOPRAMG02_FD_87396 | JGI IMG/M metagenome (GOLD analysis project Ga0123519, IMG submission 87396) | Hot spring microbial communities from Yellowstone National Park - Yellowstone National Park OP-RAMG-02 (version 2) | ecosystem: Environmental > Aquatic > Thermal springs > Hot (42-90C) ...
ATATAGAATTATAAATGAGTAACTTAACATTTTCTGAAAGACGAATTTATGAGGTATTTTATATATGAAAATTTTAAATAGTTTAAAAGAGGATAAAGTTTTATTTTCTTTTTTGTTATTAACAATATTTATTGGTGTAGGACTTTCTGCCACCAGTTTTTTTATAGATAATTCATATGGTTGGGATGAGCTATTTTCTATTGTTGCTGCAAAACAATCATTAGCAAATATGTTTAATATGTGTATATTCCCTGATGTATATCCCCCATTACATTTTATCATTTTAAAAATTTGGATTTCAATATTAGGCACAACTGAAATTGCTACGAGGATGCTTAGTTTTATTTTTGCAATTGGTGCTCTGGTGCTCCTATTTCTATGGATTCTCAAAAGGTTTGATGTACATCTTGCAATTCCAGTGATTTTGTTTTTTGTATCAAGTTGGATGTTTTCTTATTATGCTCAAGAAAATAGAGCATATTCTTTAATGCTTCTTTTTTCCACTATCTCAACAATACTTTTTGTTGATTTGTTGCAAAAAAACTTCAAAACAAGTAAACTTATAATATTCTTAACTACAATTATATTTCTTTCATTAACTCATTATTTTGGTTTAATTTATGGAGGACTACTTTTAATCATTTCATTTTTTCTTATTTCACAAAAGAAATATAAAATTTTAATTATTATTTCTGGACTAATATGTTTATTTTGGCCTCTAATCCATTTTTTCTATGGAAATTTAGGACATAAAACAGGAGGTAATTTTTGGATAAAATCAAAAGGAGTTCAAACAACTCTTACAGCTTTTATAAATTCACTTTTACCACAAAGCTATATTTTGGAAATAATAATAGGTGAAAATTTAAAAGAAATATTTACAGCTGTTTTAACAGTTATTCTATTTGTTTTAATTTACTTTGTTTTTTTGAAAGACACAAAAAAACAAGAAGGTGATAAATATTTTTTTACAATTAAAATGTTATCAGTTACCTTAACAACTTTCATAATAATAATATCTTTAATAGATTTATATTCTCCTATTTCATTAACTCATCATTTTGTGGTTATATTACCACTTTTTTCTTTAATTTTTGGATTTACTATTTTTTCATTAAGAAATAAAAAAAGATTTTATTATTCTATTCTTGTCTTAGTGATTATAAGCATGTTTATTTATACGTTTAAAAGAGTTATATCAAAAGTAACACCCATACAAAACCATAAAGCATGTGTAGAATTTATAATAAAAAAAAGACTTTACGAATCGCATACTATTTATTATTTAGCTAAAGATTTATACCCGGAAAAAATTTATCATGATATGGCATATTTCTATTTTGAAAAATATAATATAAAGGACTCCATAAAAATATATCCAAAAGCATTTAAGGATTTAGAAACTTTAGAACCTCCTTTTGTTTATTTTACTCAACATAAAAAGATAGAACCTATTGAAGTTATAAATGTTTTTAAGAAAAAAAACATTTATGTAAATTTTTATGAACCAAAACAAGCCGGTAAAAATAGCACTTTAGTGTTTTACACTGAATGACAAGTAAGCTATTTTCGTATTACACTCAAGAAAAACATATCATATTCTCTAATGCTTTTTCTTTCAAGTATTTTAACAATACTTTCTGTTGTATAGTATACATAATTTATAACTGGAACTCGAAAAATCAAATTATGGTTATTAAATCTGAAGGATGATTAATTAAGATTTAAATTAAGATGCAATGAAAAAATTATTATTATTATTATTTGTCACATTAATTTCTTTTAATATTTACCCTCAAAATAAAGGCGAAATAAACGGGAAAATAATTGATAAATTTAACAAACAGCCATTAAATGGTGTTCTTGTTGAAATATTAAATTCAAGTTTAAAAACAGAAACTGATGAAAGTGGAAATTTCAGTTTCAAAAACATAGATGAAGGCAATTATACATTAAAATATTCTTATATTGGTTATAAATCATATATAACAGAAAATATAATTGTTATTTCAACAAGACCTGTTTATTTAACAGTTGAAATAGAGATGGTTCAAACTGATGAAATTGTGATAGAATCAGAAACTTTTTCTAAACCATTAGATATATCAAATTCTATAAAGAGTTTAAAAAACGAGGAAATACGAAGAAGCCCTGGTGGTTTTGAAGATATAGGTAGAGTGTTGCAAACCTTGCCTGGAGTTACATTTATAAATGATGGAAGAAATGATTTAATTGTTAGAGGAGGATCCCCAGCAGAAAATTTGTTTCTTATTGATAATTCACCTATCCCTAATATAAATCACTTTGGAACACAAGGTTCAACAGGTGGCCCAATAAGTATAGTAAACCTTGACTTTATCAAAGATGTTAATTTTATTACAGGTGGTTTTTCTGCGAGGTATGGTGATAGGCTTTCATCCGTACTTGATATTAAATTAAGGGAAGGAAATAGAAAAAAAGTAATGTCTAACCTAAATTTAAGTGCTACAGGTTTTGGTGCTGTTATTGAAGGTCCTGTTGGAAAGAGTGAAAAAGGTTCATTTTTACTATCTGCACGGAGAAGTTATCTTGACTTAATTTTTAACGCAGCTGGATTTGGATTTGTCCCTGAATATTATTCATTTCAATTTAAAGGAGTATACGATTTAAACAAAAAAAATACTATAACTATTAATGGACTTGGAAATATAGATAAAGTAAAATTTAATAATGATACAGAAGAGAACAAACAAAATAATGAAGATATTTTAAAGAATAATCAATGGGGTTATACAAATTCTTTTGAATTAAAAACATTTTGGTCTTTTAACTCATATTCATTTATAAATTTTACAAGAAATTATACTAATTTTGATTTCTCAGGTAGAGATTCTCTTTTCAGAGAAAGATTCAGGAATTTATCAACAGAAAGTAATAATTCTTTAAAAGTTGAATTTTTTTGGGAAGTTTTGAGAAACACTCAATTATCTTTTGGAACGGAAGGAAATGTTTTAAATACTAATTATGATATATATTCAAGAGCTGATACTTTATATGTTATTAATCCTAATTCGGGTGGAAGATATATTCTTCCGGAAGTTAATTTTTCGTCCGAAAATACTACATTTAAAGGAGGTGTATTTGCACAGGTTTCAACTTCTATCTTTGAACGATTAAAATTAAACTTAGGTATAAGATACGACTATTTTGATTTTATAAATCGTAAGCATTATATCTCACCAAGGGCTTCATTTGTATTTAATCTAACAAACAAATTTAATTTTAATTTCAGTTATGGAATATTTTATCAGTCTCCTTCAAGTATCTGGCTTGTATCAAATTCGCAGAACAAACAACTTGAAAATATTCGTGCAGACCATTATATAGCTGGACTCGAATATTTAATTAAAGAAGATACAAGAGCAACCGTTGAGTTTTATTATAAAAAATATAGTAATTATCCTGCAAGCACAGTAAGACCTTACTTTATATTGGCAAATAATGGAGGTGACTTTCAAACTTCTCAAAATTTCGGTCTTGAACCTTTGATTTCTGCAGGATACGGGTTCTCAAAAGGGGTTGAATTTTTTCTGCAAAAGACATTAACAAAGGATTTTTTTGGAACTGTAAATCTTTCTATATTTGAGGTAAAATATACCTCACTTGACGGTATAGAAAGAGAAAGTGATTATAATAATAGAATTTTATTCATTGCAAATGGTGGTTATAATGCTGGCAAAGGTTGGGAGTTTACTGCAAAATTCAGGTTTGTAGGAGGGCGACCATTCACACCTATAAATCAACAAAATGGCTTACAAGATGTATCAAAATATAATTCTGAAAGACTTCCTGATTATTATTCTCTTGATGTAAGAGTAGATAAAAGATGGAGTTTTAAAAAGTGGGCTTTAGTTACCTATATTGATATACAAAATATTACCGGTAGAAAAAATGTTAGTGGATACAAATGGAATAAATATAAATCTATAGTTGAAGCAAGAGAGAGCATTGGTATAATCCCATCAATCGGAATTAATGCTATGTTCTAATAAATTTAAATTTTTCAAAACGTTATAATTGATATTAATAAAAAGTTTTCTTCTATTTTTTTTTAACCTATAGTTCGAGAAAAAATCAAGTCTAATAATCCTTCGAGCTGTTGACAATTTTTTTATATACCTCTTTAAATGATAATAGGCTGACCATAGTGGTCTCTTATTATATTACATGTTTTTTTATACAATTATTTTTCTTCTATCATATTTTTAATTTAATCATTAAAATATTTCAAAGATTACATAAAAATTATATTTCTTCATTTTAGTATTTTTTAGTTATTGTAAACTACTGTAAAAGTGACTTTTGAATTATACAAATAATAACTAAATTAAAAAGATAAAATTTTAAGGAAGGAGACCTGTCTTCTTCGAAGCAAGAGAAAGAAAAAATAGAAACGGTAGTAAAAATACTCTTAACGGTAAGGTTCTTGTTCTGAATCAGAATTATGAACCAATATCAATCTGTAATGTTAAGAGGGCATTTATACTTACTTACCTTGGTAAAGCAGAGGTAGTCAGTTGTGCTGATAGCAAAGTTGTACGCACAATTCCTCGTAGTTATAAATGTCCAAGTATAGTAAGGCTTTCGGTATATGTAAGGGTACCATTTAAAAAAATTATTCTTTCCCGTAAGAACATTCTTCGCAGGGATAACCACAAGTGTCAATATTGTGGTTCATCAATCAATTTAACGATTGACCACATAATCCCTAAATCCAGAGGAGGTGATGATAGTTGGGAAAATCTTGTAACGGCATGTGTAAAATGTAATAACAAAAAAGGTGATAGAACCCCGGAAGAAGCTAATATGAAACTAAGAACAATACCCAAAAAACCTTCTCATATAACATTTATAAAAAATTTTGCTGGTTCTGTTGAAGAAGATTGGAAGCCTTATCTATATCTTTAGAATGACCATAACATTTTTAAATCAAGTTAATAATAATATATAATCAAAAAATTTTATGGATATCAAAAACAAAACAGTTTTAATTTTAGGAGGTTGGGGGTTGGTAGGTTCTGCTACTGCAAGAAAAATAGTAGAAGGCAACCCCAAAAAAGTTATTTTAACTTCTCTTCACAAAGAGGAAGCTGAGGAGATATGTGAGGTTCTTAGTAAAGAGTTCAAAAAAGAGAATTATTTTATTCCATTTTGGGGAAACATTTTCGTTCGTTACGAGTACAAAGATAGGGATCGACAGAAATTACTTGATGATGATAAAACTCGTAGAATAATGATACATGATATAGTTGATGAACTTGATGAGAGAATGTTACGAGAATCATGTATTTATCAAATAATTAAAAAATTCAGACCTGATGTAATAATAGATTGTATAAATACAGCAACCGGTATTGCATATCAGAATATTTATAACTCATATAATAATGTACTTAAGATTACAGATCGTAATAAAGAGAAAGATTTTGATAAACTAAGAATTGCCACTGAAAAATTAATTTGCACTTCTTATGTACCACAATTGATAAGACACGTTCAGATTCTTTACAATTCTATGAAGAGGTTTGGTGTGAAATATTACTTCAAGGTTGGAACAAGTGGAACTGGTGGAATGGGGCTAAATATTCCCTTTACACACAGTGAGGAAAAGCCTTCAAGGGTATTATTAAGTAAATCGTCAATTGCTGGTGCACACACACTCTTGTTATTTCTTATGGCAAGAACTCCAAATAGTCCTTTGATAAAAGAGATTAAACCTACTGCAGCAATTGCTTGGAAGAAGATTTCTTATGGTAAAATTTGTCGTGGTGGAAGACCGATTCAATTATATGATATTAATGTAAATGACACTGAAAAGTTATCTAATGTTTTCGAAAGAACATCAAAAAAATCTTATAAAATATCTGGGGAACTGAAAACAGTATATATAGACACAGGTGAAAACGGAATTTTTTCACGCGGAGAATTTGAAGCAATTACAACAAACGGACAGATGGAGTTTGTTACACCTGAAGAAATCGCTGAGAACATTTTTAGAGAATTACAGGGTGGAAACACAGGTAATGATATAATTAGTGCTCTTGACGCTTCAGCTATGGAACCATCTTATCGAGCTGGTTTTCTTCAACACAGAGCAGCTCAAAAGATTCGTGAACTGGAAAAGAAAAACAAAACTTATTCAGTTGCTTTTGAGATGTTAGGTCCACCAAGATTATCAAAGTTATTGTATGAAGCTCATCTAATAAATCTTTTATATAAAAACTTTGAGAATTTTCTTAAAGAAAACCCTAAAAATTATTCAGCAAAATTTTATAACTTAATTGCAAAAGAACATAAATTAAGAAGTGAAATTTTATCAATCGGAATACCAATACTATTACCAAATGGTAAAGAATATTTAAGAGGTCCTGAGGTTAAAATACCTTCTGCGGCTGAAGGAGATGTAATACGGATTACAAAAGCAAGATTAGAAAAATGGGCAAGAGACGGCTGGGTTGATTTACGAGCTGAAAACTGGCTAAAATGGAGAAAAAGATTTGAAAGAATAATGAATGAAACTGATAAACTTTTTGACCCTCAATATAGTTCAAGATATGTATTCAATAAAGATTACTGGCATAATTTTGAAGAAATTAATATTGGTAAAATCGTAGGGTGGATTTTTATCAATGAAGAGAAGGGTTTAAGAATGAAAGGCTAATGATTTTGTTAATTAAAACTAAATTAGAATTGTGAAACCAGGTCTATTAACATTATTAATTTTCTTTCCGCTATTGCTATCTTTTCCAATACTTTTTATTTCTGAAAAGAAAGCAAATTTCATCAGGTATTACTCCCTAATTATCTCAATTATAACTTTTGTTCTGTCATTATTTTTACTTTTTAAATTTGACCGTGGAGTAGCTGATTATCAATTTGTAGAAAAAATTCAGTGGATATCACAGATTAATAGCTCTTACTATTTAGGTATTGATGGAATATCTTTATTGCTTATATTACTAACAACATTTCTTTTTCCTTTAAGTCTTTTGATATCCTTTGAACCGATAAAAATTAGAGTTAAAACATATTACTTTCTGATGTTAATACTTGAAGGGGCTTTGATTGGTGTATTCTCTTCACTTGATCTAATACTCTTTTATGTTTTTTGGGAGTTTATTTTAATTCCAATGTATTTTATTATTGGTATATGGGGTGGTGAGGAAAGAATTTATGCTACTGTGAAGTTTTTTATTTACACGATGGTTGGTAGTATCCTTTTGCTTGTAGGAATTATATGGCTTGGTTTTGTTACTACTCCATATCTGGGGTACTATACAATGGAATTACCTCGTTTGACTGATGTAGCCTGGTTATTGCCAACGAAGAAACAAATTATTTTATTTGTTCTTTTTACTCTTGGTTTTTTGATTAAAGTACCTTTGTTTCCTTTTCATACATGGTTACCTGACGCTCACGTTCAAGCTCCTACTGCAGGAAGTGTAATACTTGCAGCTTTACTTTTAAAGATGGGTACTTATGGATTAATAAGGTTTTCTATACCACTTTTTACATTAGCATTTCTTGAATTTACTCCATATATAGCTGTCTTGTCTGTAATTGGGATAATTTACGGAGCTTTACTTTCCATTGTACAAAAAGATATGAAGAAATTGGTTGCTTATTCATCCGTTAGTCATCTTGGTTTTATAGTATTGGGTCTTTTTGCTTACAATGTTGAAGCAATACAGGGAAGTATAATTCAGATGATAAATCATGGTTTATCAACTGGAGCACTTTTTATGATTGTAGGGATGTTATATGAGAGAAGACATACAAAAGAAATTTCCGAATATGGGGGTATTATGAAAGTAATGCCAGTATTTGCAGTTGTGTTTATGATAGTAGCATTATCTTCTATCGGGTTACCGGGCTTAAATGGCTTTGTTGGGGAGTTTCTGATTCTTGTTGGATCATTTTATTCCAGCAATCTCGGTACACCAGTATATGCAATTATTTCTGCCCTTGCAGTGATACTTGCGGCAGTTTATCTTTTGTGGCTTTATCAAAGAGTAATGACTGGACCTATTACAAAAGAACAAAATAAAAACCTGAAAGATTTAAATAAGTTTGAATATTTTTCAATAATCCCGATTCTAATTTTTATAGTTTGGATTGGAGTTTATCCTAAAACTTTTTTAAGTATATCAGAAAAGAGTGTCCAGAAAGTCCTCGTTAATTATGAAAAGGCTAAAGAAAGACTTGAAATGGAAAAGCAGCAAAAACCATAGAAGTTTACAAATTGTTCTGAATGAATGAATTAATTCCTATAATTCCATTTATTGTATTGCTTTTATCTATTGCAATTGCTCCTTTGATTAATGAGGAGTGGTGGCTGAAGAACTACCCTTATTTTGCATTTTCTGCTGCTATAATTGTAGGATTATATGTTGTGTTCATTCAAAATAACTTTGAGTTATTATGGCATACATTTCATGAGTATGTGAGCTTTATAGCACTTTTGTTTTCGTTGTATGTAGTGTCAGGAGGGATCTTTATAAAAATAAGGGGAAAATCAACTCCATTGAAAAATGTAATGATGCTGGGATTAGGTGCTATAATTGCAAATTTTTTCGGGACAACAGGAGCTGCAATGCTTTTAATCAGACCCTTTATAGAGGGTAATAAATACAGATTTAAAGCATATCATACTGTTTTTTTTATTTTTATTGTCTGCAACGTAGGAGGAATGCTTCTTCCTATAGGAGATCCACCTTTATTCCTTGGTTATATTAAGGGAGTTGATTTTTTCTGGACACTTATAAATCTTTCTGAATTCTGGATAATTATTAACCTTTATCTTCTTACATTATTTTACATAATCGATAGGTACTATTATTTAAAAATTCCCGTAGAGGAAAGAAAAACTGTTAAAGATTCAGGTGAAAAATTTGTTATTGAGGGATTACATAATATTGTATATTTGATTGTTATAATAATAGCTGTTTTTATTACAAAGCCGATTTTTCTTAGAGAAATAATAATGATATTAGTAGCAATACTTTCATTTACAAAAACGAATAAAGAAATACATCTAAAAAATCATTATAGTTTTGCTCCAATAATAGAAGTTGCAATATTGTTCATTGGTATCTTCATTTCAATGATTCCAGCACTTGAATATGTTGGGAAAAATTCTTCTATGTTTGGGTTAAAATCTGCAGGAAGTTTTTATTGGTTTACTGGTGTTTTTTCAAGTTTTCTTGATAACGCTCCTACTTATTTAAACGCACTATCTGCAGCTATGGGTAATAGTCACCTTTCTATAAATAGTGTTGCTGATGTTAATATATTTCAAAATTTACATATTTATGAACTTGAAGCAATTTCAGTAGCAGCTGTAGCTTTTGGTGCAATGACATATATAGGGAATGGACCTAATTTTATGGTAAAGTCTATAGTTCTTCACAAAGGTGAAAGAGCTCCTAATTTTATTAGTTATATACTTAAATACTCACTTACTATTTTGTTGCCAATATATTTTATAATCTGGATAATATTTTTTAATAACCATTAATTCATTTTTTTTGTTTTTAATTGGAACTAAATTAATATTTTAATGTATTTAAAATAGAAAAAAGCTATGTTAAACAAAAAAATAACAATACCCTTATTTTTAACCCTGCTGGTAATTGGCATAATTATAGGGATGAAGATTCAAAATGCTGTATCAGATGATAAAGTTAATGAGCAGGTAAGAAAATTTAGTGAAGTATTAAATATTACCGCAAGGTATTATGTTGATAATGTAGATACACAGAAATTAACAGAAGCAGCAATAAATGGACTACTTGATGCACTTGATCCACATTCAGTTTATATTTCTCAGGAACAGCTCAAACGAGTTAATGAGGAATTTCAGGGGAGTTTCGAAGGTATTGGAGTAGAGTTTGATATAATCAATGATACTTTAACAGTCGTATCTCCTATAAGTGGTGGCCCCTCTGAAAAATTGGGTATTTTAGCAGGGGACAAAATTGTTGAAATTGATGGTGTTAATGTGATAAAGATTTCACGTGAAGATGTTCCTAAAAAATTAAGAGGACCGAAAGGTACAAAAGTAGTGGTAAAGATTGTTCGACCAGGAGTAAAACAACCACTTGATTTTGAAATAATAAGAGATGTAATACCTCTTTATAGTGTTGATGCATCTTTTATGTATGATGATAAGACAGGATATATAAAAATATCACGTTTTGCTGCAACTACTTATGATGAGTTTATGCAAGCTATGAGTAAGCTTAAGTCTCAAAATATGCAGATGTTGATTCTTGATCTTAGAGGGAATCCTGGTGGTTATCTTGATCAGGCTTTCAAAATTGCAAGTGAATTCATTCCTCAGGGTAGAAAAATTGTGTTTACTAAAAGCAGAATAAAGGAGTTTGAAGAAGTTTATAACTCAAGAGGTGGTGCTTATACAGATATACCTTTGATAATTCTGGTTAATGAAGGTTCTGCTTCTGCAAGTGAGATTGTTTCAGGAGCTATTCAAGACTGGGACAGAGGATTAATTGTTGGAGAGACAACTTTTGGAAAAGGTTTAGTTCAGAGACAATTTACACTTTCAGATGGATCAGCCTGCAGAGTTACAATTTCACGGTATTTTACTCCTTCTGGAAGGCTTATCCAAAAACCTTATGAAGGTGGAAAATACAAAAATATCCATTTAATAGATAGCACAGAAGGTGAGAATCTCTTTCATAGTAAAGATTCAAAAGATACAACCCGTCCTGTTTACAAAACTTTTGGTGGACGTACTGTTTATGGTGGTGGTGGAATAACTCCAGATTATATAATTAAGATGGATACATTAACTTCATACACAGTTCAGCTTCGACGATTGAATTTAATTTATGAATATACAGAGTCATATATGTCTACCCATCGAAAACAAATTGAGAGCAGTTTTAGTGGCTATAGAGATTTCCGTGATAGATTCGATGTTGATGAAACAATGTTATCCAATCTTATTGAAAGAGCTGAAAAGAAAGGTGTAAAATATAATGCCGAACAATTTGAGAGAGATAAAAAATACATTAAGATGTATATCAAGTTTCAAATTGCCCGTGATATATGGGGAAATGAAGGTGGTTATTCGGTATTTGTTTCAACAGATGAACAGGTCCTAAAAGCTGCATCTCTCTTTTCTGAAGCAATAAAATTGATGCAACTTGTAAAATGAGAAAACCCCTTTTGATATTGTACTTTTTGATATTTATTTATGGAGGGGTATTTTCTCAAGAGAAGGTAATGGAGGTTGGTGAAGAACTATATTATAAAGTATATTATGGTTTTCTTACGCTCGGAGAAGTAAAAGTCAGAATTAGTGATTATGATAAAAAGAACAATATTTATACTGCTATAGCTTCAATGAAGAGTTATGAAGGAATTCCATTTGTAAATATTGACTATATATTTGAATCAACGATATTTAAAGTTAAGGATTCCGTTTATTCTAAGAAATTTTTTTCTACAGAGTTTAAAGAAGGTAACTTAACACATATAGAGTATATATTTGATTATGATGCTGGTGTAATAAAATGTAAAAAAGATCGTAACTGGAATGTTGATTTTGAAAAGGAAGTAAAAAATGAACAGAGAAAGCGATATCAGGATGGTCTATCAATGTTTTATCATGCAAGGATAAATTCATTAGTAAACAAAAATTACATAGTTCCTGTTTTTGTAAATGAAGAAGAAAGCAGTATTTCTTATTCATTTAATATGAATAAAGATGTAATTTCACTTGATATCTCTGATTATGATATTTCAGCGATAAAAATAATGGGGAAAATTCATTTTGTTGGTGTTTATGGTCTTACAGGTGAATTTATGGCATGGCTGAGTGATGATAACTATCGTATTCCACTTAAAGCGAAATTCGGGGTTACTATTGGGAATATTACACTTGAACTTGTTAAATACAAAAGACAGGATTGGAAACCACCTGTCTATGGTAAGTGAATAAATAAAATATTGGGAGAAAAAGTATGAAAAAAGTATTATTTTTAGTCCTATCCTTTTTAATCATTTATACAATGAAAATTTTTGCTCAGGATGCACAGGAAATAATTAAGAATGTACAGGATAAATATGGAACTATTACAGATGCAAGGGCAACATTTTCTCAATCCATTAAGTATAGTTCTGGGAAGGTTGAAAAATCTTCAGGGACTTTTTATATCAAGAAAGAGGAAAAGTACCGTATTGAAACAGCTAATAGTATTATTGTAACTGATGGAGTTACATCCTGGTCTTACAACAAAAAAAGAAATCAAGTTTTAATAGATAATTATAAACCAGATGGGAATACTTTCTCTCCGAATAAATTTCTTTTCAAATATCCAGAGAATTTTTACTCAGACCTTGAAGGTTCAGAAACAGTCAACGGTATTGAATGCTACGCAATAAAACTTACTCCTCGTAATAAAGGTTCTGTAAAATCTGCTAAAATCTGGGTAGGTAAAAATGATAATCTGATCAGAAAACTTACTCTAACAACTTCTGAGTCAACATCAACATATATACTCAAGAAGATTTCCCTCGATGTTGGATTAAGTAATTCGAAATTTACTTTTGATCCATCATCTGAAGCACCTGGCGCAGAGGTTATTGATTTAAGATAAAATTTAGTGTTTTTGTTAGCAACGAAAGTTAGTATTTTATTATTTTAATACCTTTACTTGGTTAGTAAAATCAGAAATATTTTACGGTTTCTTATTTTAACATTTCTACTTGTTTTTTTTATCTACCTTGCATTTAAAGATATTGACTTTTCTGAACTTTTCAATGAATTATCAAAAGCAAATTACTTAATTGCAATTCTTGGAATGGTTGTTGGTGTAGTATTTGGAAGTTATATCAGGGCATTACGTTGGAAGTATTTTCTTGACCCTCTTAAGAAAGATATAGCCATAGGGAATTTGTTTTCAGCAGTTATGGTTGGATATATGATGAATGCGATAATCCCGAGAAGTGGAGAGGTGTCCCGTCCATTACTAATAGCTAAAAAGGAATCAATTTCACGAGCTTCAGCATTTGGGACAATTGTGGTTGAAAGAATATTTGATATGCTTTCGATGTTCCTGGTTTTCGGGATTTGTTTGTTGTTTTATCGTCAAAAAATATCTGACGTTTTCGGTCAATATAATATTGAAGTTTTATCTCTATATTTTTCTATTGCTATATTATTATTTGTTGGATTTGTAGTTTTGATGTTGTTAAATCTCGAAAGGACAGAATTAATTTTAACAAAATTAACAAAGCGTTTTCTCCCCGAAAAATTCCAGGAAAAGATTCACAGGATATTTATATCACTTATTAATGGTTTTTTGTTTATAAAGTATCCACGCGATTACATAAAGATAGCCGTTCTCACTATAGCTCTATGGATCTCTTACGCACTTTCAAGTTATATTACTTTTTTTGCATTTAATATTGATTTAAATTTTTTTGATGCAAATCTTGTGTTAACTATGATGTCTTTTGCAATGACTTTGCCTCTGCCTGGTAATTCAGCCGGAACATTTCATCTATTTACAAAGCTCACCCTTGTTTCAATATATGGTATTAATGCAGAAGTTGCAATTGGATATGCAACTGTTAGCCATCTACTTGGATTAATTGCAATCATAATAATTGGATTTTATTATTCCATTAAAGAAAATTACAAATTCAGTACCGGACTATGACATCACGTTTTTTAAAATATATAACAAGGACGGTCTGGGTATTGAGTTTTGTTAGTTTTTTTACTGATATTTCAAGTGAAATGTTATATCCAATTATGCCCATTTACTTGAAGGCTATTGGTTTTTCAGCTTTTCTAATTGGATTATTAGAAGGTACCGCAGAATTTGTTTCTGGTTTTAGTAAAGGATATTTTGGAAACTTATCGGATCGTATAGGGAAGCGAGTACCCTTTGTAAGAATAGGTTATAGTTTAAGTGCAATATCAAAACCGATGTTGGCTATCTTTACATTTCCAATCTGGATTTTTTTGGCTAGAACTCTTGATAGGCTCGGAAAAGGTGTAAGGACTTCTGCCAGAGATGCTATACTTTCTTTAGAAGCAACTCCTGAAACAAAAGGCAGAGTTTTTGGATTACATAGGGGGATGGATACTCTTGGTGCTACTTTTGGACCTGGACTTTCTTTACTAATACTTTTCTTATTAGGTTCGAATGACATTGGCAATTTAAAATTACTCTTTCTGATTGCTTTTGTTCCTGGTGTTTTAAGTATTTTCTTGACATTCTTGATTAAAGATAAGCCTGTTCTTGAAAAACCTTCTGTCAGTAATGCAGGATTTTTTTCTTTTTTGTCATATTGGAAAATTGCTCCAAAGAATTATAAGAGATTAGTAATTGGATTATTACTTTTTGCTCTGATAAATAGCTCTGATGTATTTTTGTTACTTATGGTTAAAAACACAGGTGCGTCAGATATGTGGGTTATATTTTCATATATGTTTTACAACCTTGTTTATGCCATTTTATCTCTGCCTGTGGGAATGTTTGCAGATAAAATAGGATTGAAGAATATGCTTGTTATAGGAATTGCTGTGTTTGCGATTGTATACTTTATGTTTGCAACAACTCCAACTGCTTTAATAGTAATTATAGCATTTCTGTTATACGCATTTTATGCTGCATCAACTGAAAGTGTATCAAAAGCTTTGATATCAAATTTAGTTGAGAAGAAAGATATTGCAACTGCTATGGGTTTTTATAATGGTTTCAATAGTGTGATGACAATGTTTTCAAGTATTATTGCTGGTTTTTTATGGTCTGCTTTTTTTCCTGCATTACCTTTCTTTGTTTCTGCGACTGTAGCTTTTTGTGTTGCATTTTATTTAAAGGTAGCTGTAAAATAGAATCTCTTGTCTTTTAATAATAATATCACAAGAAAATATATTTATTTACTTTTTTCTTGAGATAAAAAATAGCAGGAGAGAAAGTAAAATACTCATTAGTAACATTGTTGCCAGTGGAATATAGATTGTGAAGTTTTTTCTTCGGATTATAATATCACCTGGTAATTTACCCAGAAAGGGGATTCGATCAAAGAAAAAAACTAACAGTCCTACTACAATAATAAATACACCCAATAATATTAATATTTTCCCAAAGTTTTGGAACTCGTTCATATAAAAAATTAATAAAAGTATCTGTAAAATAAAATCATTCAAACTCTACCTATTATTTTGTATTTTTGAGTATGAACAACGAATTAATTGAAGTAAAACAAAAATTAGAAGATTTAATAGGTAGGGATTATGTAATCACTGAGCCTTTTGAACTTGAAAAATATTCCAGAGATGAGACAGAAGATTTAAGTTTTTTTCCTGACATTGTTGTAAAAGTATCTAATGTTAATGATATATCTACTGTTTTAAAATTAGCCAATAAATATAAGATCCCCATTACTCCTCGTGGTGGTGGAACGGGGTTATCAGGTGGTGCCTTACCAATCAACGGTGGGATTGTTTTATCAACAGAACGAATGAATAGAATTATTGAGATTGATAAGAAAAATTTTTTTGTAATTGTTGAACCAGGAGTGATTACACAGACACTTCAGGATACTCTCGAATCAGAAGGACTTTTTTACCCTGTTGATCCTGCATCAAGAGGGAGTTGTTTTATTGGAGGGAATGTTGCAGAAAATTCGGGAGGACCAAGAGCTGTTAAATATGGTGTCACGAAAGATTATGTTTTAGGACTTGAAGTTGTTCTGCCAAATGGTGAATTCTTGAAGACTGGTTCTAAAACAATAAAAAATGCTACAGGTTATAATCTGACTCAGCTTTTTGTTGGGAGTGAAGGTACACTTGGAATTATAACAAAAATTATTTTGAGAGTTCTCTCGGTACCAACACATCGACGGGTATTACTTGCAGCATATAATGAGATAGATGAATGTATTTCATCAGTAGCAGAATTATTTATTGCAGGTATAGTACCAAGTGCACTGGAGTTTCTGGAAAGAGATGCAATACTTGCAACAGAAAAACATCTCGGTAAAAGATTTCCAAATAATACTGCTGCGGCTCAATTATTAATAGAGCTGGATTCACACGATAGTGAGTTGATTGAAAAGGATGTTAATAAAGTTTATGAGTTAGTAAGTAAATTTGGGGCTTATGATGTAGTACTTGCAGAGGAAAAATCAAAGATAGAAGAACTATGGGCTTTAAGACGTGCAGTTGGAGAAGCTGTTAAATCAATTTCAAGTTATAAAGAAGAAGACACAGTTGTTCCAAGAAATGAATTGCCTCGTTTACTTAAAGGTGTTAAAGAGATTTGTAAGGAGTATAATATTATTTCAATATGTTATGGACACGCAGGTGATGGAAATCTACATATAAATTTACTTAAAGGTTCTTATAATAATGAAGAGTGGAATTCTAAAATTGACAATGTAATACGGAAGATTTTTTCACTGACAGTATCGCTTGGTGGTACGATCTCGGGTGAGCATGGGATAGGTTATTCTCAGAAAAACTATCTTCCAATAGCACTCTCAGAAAAAGAGATTAATTTACAAAAATCAATTAAGAAATTATTCGATCCAAACAATATTTTGAATCCAAATAAAATATTCCCTTAAAAGATGATAAATTCAAGTACAACCAGTCGTGTACTTTATGCACATACCGATAAAATGGGCATAGTCAATAATGAACGATTTTTAGAGTTCTTTGAGATGGGCAGGGTAGAGTTACTCCGTAAAATAGGCTATCCATATAAAGAAATGGAAAATGATATGTTAGGGCTTCCATTAATAGAGACTTACCTAAAATTTGTCTCACCTGCATATTATGATGATATAATTACAATTAATGCTTATCTTAAAGAGAAGCCTACTGTAAGAATAAAGATTGAATATGAACTTTTCGTTGAGGAAAGATTAATATGTACGGGTTATACGCTACATAGTTTTATTAAGCTGAATACATTTAAACCCTGCCGCCCTCCTGAAAAGTTGTTAGAATTAATCAAGAGATATGAAAACCAATTATTATAAAAATTTTGACTTTACTAAAGCAACATCACTAATCAAACTTGCATTAAAAGAAGATATTGGTAGAGGTGATGTTACATCTAATTATTTAATTCCTAAGCACAGCAGCTCAAAAGCATTTCTTGTTTTTAAAGATAAAGGAATAATTGCAGGATTAAAAATTTTCAAACTGGTATTTAATATAATAGATCCTGAAATTAAGACCAATTTTTTTGTAAAGGAAGGGGACTTAATAAAATACAAAAAACGCATAGGATTAGTTGAAGGCAATACACGTTCAATTTTGAAAGGGGAAAGGGTTGCTCTGAATATATTACAAAGAATGAGTGGAATAGCAACAAATATATGGGAATTAAAACGTAAACTACGAAATGACAAAATCGAGATACTTGATACAAGAAAAACCACACCTAATTTTAGATTGTTTGAAAAACTTGCTGTCGTTATAGGAGGTGGAACAAATCACCGTTTTGGTTTATATGATATGATTCTTGTAAAGGATAACCATATAGAGGCTTGTGGGGGGATTGAAAACACTCTAAAAAAATTAAGTAAAATTAAACCCCGCACAAAACTAAAAATTGAAGTTGAAGTAAAAAATTTATCAGAACTTAAGATTATTAAAGATTTAGGAGAAGGAATTGTTGATATTGTTATGTTGGATAATTTTAAGATTGAAGATATTAAAACTGCGGTTAAAATTATTAATGGGAAGTTTAAAGTGGAACTTTCAGGAAGTATTAACAGTAAAAATATAAAAAAGTATAGGGAATTAGATGGTGTAAATTTCATATCTTCAGGTAGTATAACACATACTTATAGATCATTAGATATTTCACTGGATTTTTTTACTTGAATATAGAAATATATAATCATATTTTAATTTACTAAATAAAATTAAAATAAAAGGATTATGAAAACTTACTTACCAGTTACAAAAACATTATTATTTTTTCTCCTAATTGGAATTTTTTCTTTATCCTGTGGTAAACTTAAAGAAGTTACTAAAAAAGTTTCAAGCAATGAACCTCGTGTCTATTTTTGTGAAAAATGGGATCAGCAAAAAAATGCTCCTGTAAATGAAAGCACAAGATTTACAACAGGATTTTTAACAGTTGTTCTTGAAATGCCGGGTGATAAAACTCTTGGTGTAGCCGAAGTAAATTTAAGAATTACAAAGACAAAAGATGCGAGTGGGAATGCTGTTGAAAAGATAATTGGGACATTTCCTTTTGAAGTAGAAGCTACATGGAACACAGCTTATTTCACAGATCCAGAAAACATCACATTTTCAGAACCAGGTACTTATAGAGTATCGGTATATAAAAATGATGGGACATTAATTGGTAGTGGTGAGGTGGAGATTGTTAGCAGGTAAGTAAAAAAAGATTAATATATTTAAATATTAAAGGTTATTCTGTATTTTAGAATAACCTTTTTTTATGTTTGAAAAATTAAAGAGTCTTTCAAAGGACACTCTAATTTATGGAACCAGTACCATAATAGGTAGGTTTCTAAATTTTTTGCTTGTTCCAATTTATACCAATATTTTTCTTCCACAGGATTTTGGTATAGTTGCTAATGTTTACGCATATATCGCAATACTAAATGTATTCTTTTCAATAGGACTGGAATCGGGATATTTTAAATTTGCTTCTACGCTTGAGGTTGGTGATAAGAAAGAAAACTTTTCGCATCCTTTTCTTGGTATTTTTTTAAATTCATTACTGATCTCTGCTATACTGTTTATTTTTTCAAGAAAATTAACTCCACTTTTTCAGGTTTCTGAAGAGAAATATGTTATCATACAACTTACAGCTTTAATTTTATTTTTTGATGCAATATGCCTTGTCCCATTTGCATATTTAAGATTAGAACATAAGCCGAAAAAGTTTGCTCTTATCAGGATTATTAATATTGTTATCAATGTAGTATTTACAATAATACTAATAGTTATTTTGAAAATTGGTATCATTGGTGTGTTTTTAAGCAATGTGATAGCGTCTGTTTTTACCTTTATACTATTATCACCTATTGTGATAAAAAATATCACTTTGCGTTTTAACAAAGAACTTTTGGTTGAACTATTAAAGTTTTCTATACCTTATATACCAGCTGGTATAAGTTCAAATATCGTTCAGGTTATCAATCGTCCGATACTTACAGCGCTTACTAATGATGCAACAGTTGGAATATTTCAGGCTAATTATCGTTTGGGGATTTTTATGATGCTATTTGTGCAAATGTTTGAATTTGCATGGAGACCATTTTTTTTAACAAACGCAAAGGAAAGTAATGCTAAAGAAATATTTTCAAGGGTAATGACTTTTTTCCTTGTTGTTGGTTCTTTCATATTTATAACACTTTCTCTATTTGTTGAGTATATTGCCAAATTAAAATTACCTTTTAAAGGTTACCTTATTGGAAAAGCTTATTGGGATGGATTATATATTGTTCCCCTTATCTTATTAAGTTATCTTTTTTACGGAGTTTATATTAACCTGATGGCTGGTATTTATATCGAGAAAAAAACCAAGTATTTACCTTATATTACCGGAATAGCGGCATTAATAAATGTAATTGTTAACTTTGCTCTTATTCCATTAATTGGAATGTTAGGGGCTGCGCTGGCTACACTTTCCAGTTATGTTGTTATGATGTTAGGGATTTATTATGTATCTCAAAAATTTTATCCTATTAAATATGAATATGGTGAGATACTTAAAATAACCTTCTCGGTTGTTTTTTCTTTTCTTTTGTTTTATTTAATTGTAGGTAGTATTGATGGTTGGTACATAAGAGCTTTGATCGTTTTATTGTTTGTTGGGATATTATTTATCTTTCGTGTTATAAAAATTGAACACATCAAAAAAATTTTAAATGTCAAAACAGTCTAAAATTATGGTACGGTTAAAATCCATTTCATTCCTCATCTTTGTAATTATTTTGTTTTTAGGTTGTAAAATAAAATCTAATAAAGTCAATAGTGTTGAAAACTTACATAATAACAGCTTTAAACTCGGTAGTGAAGTTCTGATAGACGAACATCTTGACTTGTTAGTTGGTAAAAGGGTGGGGATAATTACTAATTCAACAGGAATTTTATCTAATGGGAAGCAATTATATGAAACACTTCTTGAAAAAGGTATAATGGTTGTTAGAATTTTCACCCCTGAACATGGGTTTGGAGCAAATGATGATTACAGTTTAAAACTATCAGTACCTGTAACTCCTTTATACAAGCAAAATAATCACTTAACCTCTGATAATCTTAATAACATAGATGTTCTAATTTTTGATATACAAGATCTCGGTGTTAGGTATTATACTTATATTTCTACACTTTACTATACTATGATTGATGCCTGTAATAATAAAAAAGAATATATTATATGTGATAGACCGTCTATTGCTTCACTTACATACATAGATGGCTTTATGCTTGAGAAAGATTATGAATCATTTGTTGGTGCAGTGCCAGTCCCTGTTATGTATGGAATGACAGCTGGTGAACTTGCACAATTTTTAAAAGACCAGATACCAGATAACAATAATTTTAATTTAAAAGTCATTGCAATGAAAGGGTATACTCGCCAAACCAATTATGAATCTCTGAAACTTCCTTGGGTGAAACCTTCACCGAGTATCATCAATTTAACAAGTGCAAGACTATATCCGGCTTTATGTTTTCTTGAAGGTGTAAATATTTCTGTGGGGCGTGGAACAGATAATCCGTTTCAGGTTTTTGGTGCACCGAACCTTAACACAGAGGATATTCTTACTGAACTGGAAAAATCAAACTTAAAAGGGGTATCATTTTCATTATGTTCGTTTACTCCTTATAAAAAAATTTCAAGTTATGATCCCGAATATATGAATAAAGAATGTAATGGGATATCTCTTAAAATTACTGACCTTATGAACTATGAACCTGTAAAAGTAAATATTTTAATTTTAATAGCATTAAAAAAGCATTTTGCAGATTTCAAATGGACAAAAAATAACTTTATTGATAAACTGGCTGGTACAGATAGGTTGAGAAAAATGATTGATAATGGAAGTAGCTTTGAAGATATAGTTGGAAGTTATCAAGAGGAATTAAAAAAATTCAATCAGCTCCGCGCAAAATATCTTTTATATAACTAAATTATATTACTATGAAAAAATTAATTTTACTTACTATTCTTCTTGTATTTGTTGGTTGCTCCAAGTATGGAGACAAACTTGTATTTAATAATACAGAAATATATTATACGCATAAAGATCTTGAAAATTATGCAAAGAAATTAGGGGACTATTTAGTCAAAACTGGTTTTGCAGATGGTAAAAAAAAGTCACTGCAACTTGATATGAAAAAAGATGTTTATATTGTAAAAATGGTAATAGCGCCTGAATCACAGAATGCAGACTGGTTAAAAGAGGGGTTAATAGAATTTTCCAAAGAACTTATGCAAAATGTATTTGATGGCAAGATGGTTGTTGCTATTGCAACAGATGAAAATTTTAAAATATTAAAAATTCAAGACAAATGAAAAAAACAAATTTTTTATTATTAAGTATTCAAACATTCAAAATACTGCTGATTATTATTTTTATATCAATATTTATAAGTTCATGTAAAGACCGTTCCCCCCAACCTGAAACTGATAAAACTTTAAAGACTGATACAAATGTTGTCCTTTTAGATACAGCGACAAAATCAGCAGGAGGAAAAATTACAAAAGAAGAAGTTCTTAAAATGTTTTCTAAAGAATCTCATAAAATAGAAAACAAATTTGATCAAATTCAACAAAAGAAAGTTTATTTTTCTGACTTGAATGGGAATGGCTATGAAGAAGCTATAGTTTATTATACACTTGTAGCACGTGGCGGGACTGCATGGACGGGAAGCGGGTTAATTGTTTATGAAAAGGTTAATGATGAGCTAAAATTAATAGATAAATACGACTGTGGAAATTCAGTTATAAAAGAGATTAAAGATGGTGTGTTATATATGCAAGAGCTTGAATATGCGCCAGGAGACCCAAATTGTTGTCCTTCAATTAAAAAACCATACAAACTTGGTTTAATAAATGGAAAAATTGAGAGGATAAAATAAATTCAGGGTATCTATATTAAACAATAAAAAATAATTAAGAAAAACTACATTAATTTAGACCAAGTCTCCTGAAAATATAGTTTACATTTTTCAGCGCATTCTTATAATTAAAAATGTCTTTAAAATCTTTTTCGTTTAGATAGTTGGAGATAATATTATTTTTTTTCAATAATTCTTCAAAGGATTTTTTTTCCTTCCAGGACTGCATAGCAAGCTGTTGTACTATTTTGTAGGCATCTTCACGAGTCATTTTCTTTTCTATGAGCTTCAATAATACTGACTGAGAAAAAATTAGCCCATTTGTAAGGTTTAAATTTTTTTGAATATTTTCTTTATAAACAACAATATTTTCTATCAATTGATTTATTTTAAATAGCATATAATCAACAAGAATAGTAGAATCGGGTATAATAATTCTTTCTACTGAAGAATGAGATATATCTCGTTCATGCCAGAGAGGAATGTTATCAAGAGCAGCAAGAGAATTTGCTCTTACAACCCGAGCAAGACCACATAACTGTTCAGCTGTGATTGGGTTTTTTTTGTGAGGCATTGCTGATGACCCTTTCTGTCCTTTACTAAAGCTTTCTTCCAATTCGAGAACTTCAGTTCTTTGTAAGTGTCTTATTTCTGTTGCAATCTTTTCAATACACGAGGCTATCAATGAGAGTGTGCTCATATATTGGGAATGAATATCTCTCTGGATAATCTGTGTGGAAATTGGAGCAGGTTGTAAACCTAATTTTTTACAAACATATTTTTCAACAAGTGGGGATATATGTTCGTAAGTGCCAACAGCACCTGATATTTTACCTACGCTAATTGTTTTAATGGCTGATTTCATTCTCTCAATATTGCGTTGGGTCTCATCAAACCATAAGGCAAACTTTAAACCAAGTGTTATAGGTTCAGCATGAACATTATGAGTTCTACCAATCATCAAAAGATTTTTGTATTGTTTTGCTTTCCGCACAAGTGTTCGTCTAAAAATTTCCAGACTTTTCAAAATCAAGTTTCCTGCCTCTTTCATCTGATAAGAGAGTGCTGTATCGAGGATATCAGAACTGGTCATTCCCATATGAATAAATCTTGATTCAGGTCCAACATATTCAGCAACATTTGTAAGGAAAGCTATAACATCATGTTTTACAGTTTCTTCAATTTCAAGAATCCTCTTTACATCAAAACGAGCTTTTTTTTGAATTGTTTTAAGAGAAGATTCTGGAATAAGTCCTAACTTTGCCTGTGCTTCACAGGCAAGAAGTTCAATTCTTAACCAGATGCTAAACTTTGTCTCGTCTTTCCAGATTGAGGCAATAGGTTCTTGTGAATATCTTGGAATCATAATGTTTTATTTTAAATATACCATTTATGTGTTTGAATTAAAATAATATTTTGTAGTAGTGTTTAATAAATAATTAATTTAAATTATACAAATAAAATTTTTGTTGTGAAAAAATTAATATACTTTACATTTATTCTATTTATTCTTATTTCTGGAGTGGTTTCAGCAAAAAATAGAACTGTATTTATTAGTCCCGTAAATGGTTCAAAATTCAATAGTGAAAAGTGTGCTATACTTATAATTTTTGATAAAAGTCTTTCACCATTTATTCTGAAGAAAACTAATTTACTAACAGTGCAAGGATCAATATCAGGGAAACACAGCGGGGAATTGAAATTACTTCAGGATAATAAGCTTTTATCTTTTATTACAGAGGAACCCTATGCTTTAGGTGAAAAAGTAACTGTTTCACTCAATAATAATATTTTGAATTCAGATATTCAGCAAATTAGTTTTTTTATTAGAGAAAGAGTGGTAAAAGATGTGTTTGACAGTTTCAAGAATGAGCTTGATGGTGTTCAAGAGTGGTTAACAGGAAAATCTCCACTTGCTGATTCTTTGCCAGCTGACTTTCCACGAATAACGGTTACAGTAAATTCTAATCCATCTCCTGGAAGATTTTTTCTTAGCAATTTTAAAATGATAGGTTCTTATTCTCCTTATTTGATTATATTGAACAATGATGGGAATCCTTTTTTTTACAGAAAAATGACGAATAACTGTTATGATTTTAAAGTTCAGTCCAATGGTAAATTAACGTATGCAGATTATAACAAACATCAGTTTTATATGCTTGATACAAATTATGTCCTTATAGATAGTTTTACCTGTGTTAACGGATATACAACAGATGAACACGATTTACAAATTCTTTCTGATGGACATATCTTTTTGATGAGTTATGATCCACAAATTGTAGATATGAGCCAGATAGTACCTGGTGGTGACACAGCTGCAACTGTAATTGGATTGGTATTACAGGAATTAGATGCTAATAAGAACCTCGTATTTCAATGGAGAAGTTGGGACCATTTTCAAATTACCGATGCAACATACGAAAATTTAACAGCTAAACTAATTGATTATGTTCATGGCAATGCAATTGAAATTGATAATGACGGAAATATTGTAATATCATCAAGAAATCTTGATGAAATTACAAAAATTAACCGAATAAATGGTAATATAATATGGAGGTGGGGAGGAAAAAACAATCAGTTTACTTTTATTAATGATACAATAGGTTTTTCTCATCAGCACGCAATTAGAAGAATTGCAAATGGTAATTTTACACTTTTTGATAATGGGAATTACCATACACCAAAATTTTCTCGTGCCGTAGAATATACATTAGATGAAGTGAATAAAACTGCAACATTGGTATGGGAGTATCGTCATTTACCCAATTCCATATATTCTTCTGCAATGGGAAATACACAGAGATTAGCAAATGGCAATACTATAGTAAGCTGGGGCGTCAATAATAGCTCTGCTGTTGTTTTAACAGAAGTGAGACCCGATAAATCCAAAGCTTATGAATTTACTTTTCCTGTAGCTATATATAATTATAGAGGTTTCAAGTTTGATTGGAAGTTAGGTTCAGTTACTTTTCTTGAAGAGAATAAAATTCCAACTAAGTTTTCACTGAAACAAAATTATCCAAATCCTTTTAATCCTTCAACTACAATAGAGTTTGATATACCAACTAAGACTTTTGTTAAACTCAGAGTTTTTGATATTTTAGGTAGGGAAGTGCAGGTCTTAGTTAATAAAGAAATTGAGCCAAATAATTACAAAGTTGAATGGAATGCTTCTAATCTCTCAAGTGGAATTTATCTATATGTTTTAGAGGCTGGTGATTTTAGACAAACAAAAACTATGGCTTTGATAAAGTAAACTGTCATCTAACCTTTATAATTGTAAAGAAAAAAGCTTCTAAATTAAATTTGAGTGATTTGCATAATATCAATTTCAAATCTTCTGCAGAAAGTTTATTATTTTCTGTTATAATTTTGTAGATCTTATTGATTTCTTCTTTATTTGAAAACAAAAATTCAGAGTGCAATAAAATTACATCATCTGGCTGTAGGTAAAAAGTATTGTTGATTATTGAGTTTCTTTCAGAATAAAGATTAGGGGAGTTTGATAAATTATCAAGTGAATCAATGTTTTTGTTAGTAAAAAGGATTAAGTTCTTAGAATTCAAAGAGGAAATTTTCAGACATTTTGAATCTTTTTCATAAGCAAGAAGAATTAATTTAGTGGATATTTTATTATCGAATTCTAAAAAAGTAAAATCTATATAATTCTTTATAATCAAGTTTGTATCTTCATAATTAGAAGATAATGTTTGTAAGACTGCTTGAATTTTAGATAATTGTAAAACAGCAGGTACCCCTTCGAGTGGGATTGATACAAAACTCATTAGTAACTTTTGTTGGCTATTACATAGTAAATCAAAAAAATTCTTCTGCAAAGCTTCAGGTGTATTACCATAAACGGCAATATCTAATTCATTGATTTCAGAAAAGTCTGTAGAAAGATGTTTTTGAATGTACTCAGCTAATTTAAGTTCATTCAGGATTTTTTGTTTTTTATTTTCTTCTTCATACAACAGCGTGTTTTCAATTGAGACTGAAATCTGAAAAGAAAGAGTTTTCAAAAGGTCAATATCCTCTTCTGAATAAGCTTTCCCTGAGATTTTCCTACCAAAATTTACAAATCCAATTATTTGATCCTTAATTATTAAAGGAATAGAAAGAGAAATATCAGCTGATTTTAACAACAATTGCTCTTCATCTAATAAGGGTAATTCTTTCAATGAAAGTTCCGAGAAAAAATAATAAGGTAAATAAGGATGTTTTGAAAATTCTGAATTGTTTAAAGGTTGTTTGTATTGCAATGTGGGCTCACTAAAGTTTTTAATCCTAAAAAATATCGGTTCAAGCTTATCATCAGCTAAAAGTGATTTATTGGTAATGTTACTCACAACAAGGTATTTATATGTTGAATTAAGAATTAAAATATTAAAATTTGTTATTTTAATTGATGTCTTTAATTTAATGTTAATTTTTTCAAGGAGGTCATATAAATTTCTGTTTGTTGTGATTTCTTGAGCAAAATCCAATAAAGCTTTTCTATAGTTATATCTTTCTCTATAAAAATGTTTATCAACTAATTCTCTTGCTTTTTGGTTGACACTATCAAAACTAAAAGTAAGAATTATCATTATGGCAAGTGTTAACATATCACTATCAATTTGTAATACATTTCTAAGAAAAATATTCATTACTAACAACACAACAACATAGATTCCAACAACCGCTATGGAAGTAATAGTAAAAACTACCCCTCTTTTTACAACTGTTTCAGTATCAAGAATTCGATATCTAAAAATTGAGTACGCAAAAGAAAGTGGTATAGCCAACATTAAAGAAACAGGAAGAAGAAGGTAAGGACTAATCAAAAAGATAGGTTTTTTTGAAATAACAAGAAGTAACAGTAAATAGGTAAGACCAACAATACCTAACAAAAATCCATAGTTAAGAACGTTTAAAGGTTTTCGTAGATATTCGTCTCTTAATGATTTATAAGATTTTCTGTATGCAATAATACCGAGTATAATAAAAAATAGTAAAGGCAGAAAGATTTCAAGGGGTGAAAAATCAGTATCCAGTTCTCCAAGTACTATATAAGTTACAATCTGTTTAATTAAGTAGTATGAAAAAGTAGCAATATATAAAATGATAACAAGTGTTTTTCTTTTAGGGAATTGGTATTTTATTGGATAAGTAATCAAAAAATGTACAAATAACGCCTGAAACATAAAAGCTGATAATACAAAAAGCAATTGAAAAAGAATTGCAATGAACTGTAAAGTTAAGTATAGAGCTCTTGAATTAAATGTTGTTGCGCTAACCGTAAGAGAACCTAAAGGAGAAGAACCGCTAAACATAATCAGTCCGATTGAAGCTGAACACGAAAGGAAGAAAAATAAACGAGATGATAATTCCTGAGGTTTTGCATAACCTACCATAGTCCCAACAGCAAGAAAAATCAAACCGAGAATCCAAAAGATTAAATATAAAACATTAAGAAATTTATAAACATAAATATTAAGATTTAAAATTTGTGTATCTCTTTGTATTGTATATAGAATGGTTTGCTTTTTATATTTGTTAAGAATTGTCATTGCTTCTGCTGAGCTCGAAAATTTCTGTCCATTTATTGCTATAAGTAAATCACCCTCTTTTAAACCTGCTTTATCGGCAACACCATTTTCAATAATATTTGTAATCTTTAATGAAAAAGTTCCCGATAAAGAATCAACCTGAGGTACCCAGAGACAATCATCGGTTGTCATCCGAAATACGACGAGATTTAAAAAAGCTGAAATTAGATTTAAAGTTAAAAAAAGAAAAGCTATCAAAATAAGAGCTCTTCTTTGATTTTGAATATTTCGTAATATATTAAATCTCATTTGATTTTTTGAGTTTTGCTACAAGTAAAGCAATATCATCTCGATTATCTTCAGAGCCAGTAAAAGCTTTGACGTTTTTGATAACTTCATTTATAAGTATATCGCAAGGCAAATCAAATGTCTTTAAAAAAACATCAATGAGTTTATCTGTACCAAATTCTTCATTGTTTTTGTTCATTGCTTCAGTAATTCCATCGGTAAACATTAGAATAACAGAATTATTATCAATTAAATGTTCAGAATATCCAAGTGTTTCAGAAAAGATTTTATTATCGCCAAGGCCAAGCGCCATACCGGGTGGATTAATTATTTGAACATTAGCTTTTTTATAAAGCATTATAGGATTATGTCCTGCGCGTGATACAATAATTTTATTATTAGAATAATCGATTAGAACGAGAGCTATAGTAACAAAGAAGTTTTTTTGAAAAGCTCTTAATACTAATTTGTTTACTTCACATAGAATATCATAAGGGTGAGAAAAAATTTTAGTTGCTATTCGAAGATAAGCGTGTACTTTGACCATATAAACTGCTGCAGGTAAGCCTTTACCTGAGACATCTGCAATAGCTAGTAATACTTTTTTATCGGATATCTCAATAACGTCGAAAAAGTCTCCCCCAACATAAGCAGCAGGTAAAACTACTCCTGCAATATCTTCTTTTTTTGAAATGGTTTTTAAATCAGGTATTAATTGTTTTTGAATACTTCGAGCAATTTCTAATTCTTGTTGAATTTTTTTGTTTGCAAGTTCTAAGTTTCTAAGTCGTGAGTTTTCAAAAATAATAGAAGTTTGTGAGGCTATTGCTAAAAGCAAATCTATGTCCTCTTCAGAAAATGAAGTCTCATCGATTTTTTCTCCAATGTTAATACATCCTATATTTCTGTTTGAAATTTTTATTGGAATTGATAAAACAATTTTATCATCGCTTATTAATTTTGGTAATTGAGATTGACTATAGTAGTACTCATAAAAGAACTTGACTGAACTATTATCTTTGTGGATGTTTGAATAAAACTTATTATATATTTCAACATCTTCAGCAGAAATTTTTTCTAAATTAGATTTATCAAGAATTTTAGCATACTCACTATCAAATATCCAAATTGAAGCATTTTTAACTCCCATTAAATTTTTTAGATTATCTTCAATAGTTTTAATTGTATCATCAATTCGTATTGAATATGGGAGTTCTTCAGCAAAACTAAGCAACGTTTTTCTATAATTATACCTTTGTTTAAAAAAGTTTTTATCTACGAAGCTTTTAAGTAATTTGTTTAAATATGCGAAAGTAAATACCAGAACAATTGCTATTGTTGCTGTAAGGAATATTCTATTTGCAGGTAAATAATCAAGTAAGAAATTATCTATTATAAATGCAATGAATAGATATAATAAAGTTATAAGTATAAATAAAAGTGTAAAAACAATACTTTTTTTTACGATTAATTCAGTATCAAGGATTTTGTATTTGAAGATTGAATAACCAATTGAAATTGGAATAGCAAGTACTAATAATATTGGTAGACGATATATTATGCTCATTTTCAGGGTAGTTTGTATAAAAGGGATGAAAATGCCGAAGTAATAAACAAAACCAAGTAACCCTATAATAAATCCAATTACAATTGTTTTAAGATAATATTTTAGTTTAATATCAGTAACTTTGAAATACATCCTGATAAATATACCTAAACCCAACAATAAATATGTTACAGGTATGAATGAAAAAATTGAATATAAAGTTGAAGATTCAAAAGAAGGAAATATAATTGGAATTATCCAATAAATTATAATAGGAGGGATAAAGATCAAACTTATTATAAGCCTTCTATAAGGTAAATTAATTTTTCTGGGATAGATTAACGAAAAAAGTAAAAACAAGGGATAAAAGAAAGTAATTCCAATTGCATAATTAAGCCAGAGGAAGCTGTTAGGTTCTACGTAATAATTGCTTCCATAAACAAGTAATCCAAGTGATGCTGAACAACCGAGAAGAAAAAATACAATAGAAATTTGTTCTTTAGGTCTGGAATAACCGACAAAAAAAGAAACTATCAAGAAACCTAAACCAAGTAATGCAAAAGTATAAAATAAGAGGTGAAAGTATTTATAAATTGAAATAGTAGTGTTGAAAATTAAATCTCCTCGCTTGATGGTATAAGTTACTAAAGAATCCTTTTCACCTACTCTTGAAAGTTTTTTTTGAAGGTCAATAAAATTTTTTACAGGGGTTCCATTAATTGCAATTATAACATCTCCTTTTTTTATGCCTGCTTTTTCACCTGACCCTCCTGGAACTATACCAATAACAATTACTCCACCTTCATCCGTTGTATTATAAACTTGCTTAACCAAATCATCCATAATAAGTGTATCTCTAATACCTGCTCTATATAATGGAATTACAAGCAGTATTAGACAATAACCTGTTAATATTACAATTAGAATACGGGCTGTTCGATCACTTATTTTTTTAAGTATGCTCACAAATTATATACGGTAAAAAATAATAATTGTTTGGTTAAAAGTCGTAACCAATAGAGAAATAAAATGATAGGGGACCCCAATAAAATGAATCTTTTTTTAAACCATGTTTAATTATAAAACTTCTACCTCCAGAGAAACTTGCTTTACCAATAGGAGTGTCAAACATAATTGCAAGACCAATACCATGCCTAAGGTCTTTAAATTTAATATCTTCGGCTGATTCCCAAATTTGTCCGAGATCATACCTTAAAGAAGTATAAGTATCAAAAAATAGTCTTACAGGCAATGAATAACGATACTCAAATGAAGCAACAAGTAACTGACGACCCCGAAGTTCATTTTCTAATAACCCATAAAATAAGTTTTCTCCTCCAAGTGAAAAATATTCACTATAAGGAGTTGTTTTATCAGCAAAGCCAAAAAGAAAAGATGGACTTAAAACAAAATCCTGCTCAATCGAAATGTAATGCTTTAGATAAAATTCAAGTCTTGTATATGAAGTATTATTTACTATTTTATTTTGTGCAGTCTCATAAAAATATCTGATTAAACTTCCAAATGTCGGAAAAGGGGATTTATTCTGTGTATCAATATTACCACCAATTTTCAACTTTACAATCCTATTTTCAGATTCAGATGGATAATTTCCGCTTAAACCTGAAAGTTTTAGGTTTTCAAAAGTCAACTGACCATAAATTGTACCAACTCGTTTTGCTTGAGTTCCTAACAGAAAACTTAAACCATATCTAACTTCTCTATATTCTCCAATATTATATCTTTCAATTGAATTATCTTCATCATTGGTAATTTGAAGATAGTTATTAAAATCTTTTGATTTATAAAATGCCGAAAAATTATAAGTGAGATATGTATTAAAAAATCTGTTCGATTTTAATTCAATTTTTGCAAATCTATCCATTATTCCACCGCCTACTGTTAAACCTATTTCGTTATTTGTCCCCAAAAGATTTTCATTTTTTATTTCAAATAAACCCTGAAATTTGCGTTCATTATCTACACGGGCAGTGATATTGAGATTTGGTGTACTTTTTTCAACAACATTAATTAACAGCGTGGGTCTGATACTATTTTTATTGTATAATAAAGAGAAACTTACATATTGAAATAAATTAATCCCAAAAATATTTTGAAGACTTGTTTCAAGATTATTTATAATTACAGGTTCTGTTAAACTGAATTCAAGTTCTCTTTTAATAACGGATTCTTTTGTTTTATTGTTACCAATAATTTTTATTTCATTTAATTTACCATCTGATAAATCTATAAATAATTTACCTGTTATATAATCAAATTGAAATCGTGTTATTAAAACAGCAGAATAGCCTTTGTCCCTCAATTGTTTTAGAATTTCGTCATAAAGTTTTCTCATCTCAAAAACGTTCAAAGTTTTATCAATGTAATCTTTTTTAACTGATGATATATAATTATTAATGAAGTCAAAATTACTTTGTATTTCAATATCTTTTATTACAGGATTTAATTGTGCCTGGTATATAATCTTTACACCCTGAAGATTACGATAAATTATAGCTCTAATATCGTTAAGAGTTCCTTCCTCATATAAAAGTCTTAAATTCTTTTCTATATCGACATATCTTAAGATATCTTTGCCATTGTCAACAATTAATTTATTAAAGGTATTATTATTTAATTGAGGGATGGCAATTTCTATACGCGGATTAAGCACAAAAAAATTTTGATTTGGTGAAAGCAGAGCTTCAACAGAATCCAGTGCCTGTTGGATTAATGGTATTTTTTGGTTTGATGCATTGAAACCCTGTGAAATAAGAAAATCTACATTTGAAAAATCAGTAGAACTGTGCCTGCCAATTTCAGGTGTAATAACAAGTGTTGATGTTGAAAGTTGTTTATTGTTAAGTTGTGATAAAGTGATTGAAAGTACCTGATCAGCAGTGTTTACAGGGTCTGTAAGTTCTTCTTTTTCTTTTAAAGGACTTGTGGAATTAACAGTTATTACCAGATCAGCACCTCTTTCCCAAGCTACATCTACCGGGATATTTGCTGTTAACCCCCCATCTACTAATTTTCTATTGTCAATGATAGTTGGAGTATATAAAAGTGGAAAAGTAAATGATGCTTTAATACAATCACTTAGAAAACCCTTATCAAGTATTACTTTTTCACCTTTCTCAAGATCAGTTGCAATTGCAACAAAAGGTATTTTAAGTGAATTAAAATTACCAAAGTATTTATATTTAGAGTTTAATACCAGAGTGTTAATAACCTCTGCAATTTGAAATCCGCTTGAAAGTGAAGTTGGTAATGAAGGTCTGAAACCATCAAGAGAAATGTTAATAAAACCTCTGTCTTGTAATTTTTTTTGTTCAACAAAAAGAAATTCACGCTGCTGTTTATCGGTAATTTTTAATTTTTCAGCCCAGGGGATTGTCCTTGCAAGACTATCAAGTTCGAGGGGAGTATAGCCACCTGCATATAATCCACCAACAATAGCACCAATGCTGGTTCCGACGATTAAATCAACGGGAATTTTATTTTCTTCAATAGATTTCAAAACTCCTATTTGAGAGAGCCCTCTTGCGCCACCTCCACTAAAAACAAGTGCAACTTTGCTCTTAAAATATTTTTTAGGAAAAACATTAAACTGGTTAGTATCTATTTGTTCATCTCTGAGTTGTAACTTAATTTCCGTTGTTGTTGAATCTTGATAGTTTTGAGCTGTGACAAAATTTGGTATGAAAAATAAAAATAAATATAAAATAATATGTCCCGTAATTTTAAATATCATTTAGATTTTTTTAATACAAACCCTGCTGAATAAATAATTATACCAACGATTAAACCGGGATATATAGGTTCGAGACCCAACAGGTAATGATATTTTCCATCCCGAACATTAATCATACCAAAGATTAAAGAAAATAATGATACTAAAAATGAAATAATCATTGCATAAAAAATATAATTGTCTTTCACCTGTATTTTAGGAAAATATGAAGGAACAACTGATATAAGCAAGGGAGGAACAGCAAGAGTCCCGATTGTATACCAGATATCCACAACGGAAGGAATTAATACTGCAATTATAATAGAAATAACAGTCACTATAACCAAACCTAAATTATTTAAAATTCTCGCAGATACTTTCTTGAAAGATTTTTTAAGAATGTCATGACCAACAGTAGTGGCTGATACAAGTAGATTAGAGTGAAAGGTTGACATTATTGTTGCAAGTAATCCAACAAAGAATAAACCCTTTGCAAAGTGAGGGAGAATTTTATCAGCAAGTAAAGGATATGAGAGGGCAGGATTTTGTAAATTTTGAATGTTTGCAAAAGCGTAAAGTCCAGTTAATATTGTCATTGCATCGAATATAATCCAAAAAACAAGTGAAATCATTACACCACGTTTTGCTGTTAGAGGATCTCTTGCAGCATAACATCTTTGATGAAATGCAGGATCAACTATAGCCCATGAACCAATAAAAAACCATACAAGAAGATAAGTAATAGAATTGTTACCAAGTAAACTTATATGTGAAGAAGGTAAGGTGTTAAACAAAACAGTAGGACTACCAAATTCAACAAAACAGAATGGGATAATAATTCCGAAACCAACATACATCATAATAAATTCAAAAATATTAACCCTAATGTCACTTATCAGTCCCCCTGTAAAAAGAAAAATTACAGAAACTAATAAGGTTAATACAATAGAGAAGAACATACTTGTTCCAAAAATTAGTTGAATTAACAGTGCAATCATCAAAAGATATGGAGCAGGGGTCGTAAGCAAAACAATCATAAAAGAAGCAAATAAACTTACATTAGAACCAAAACTCTTTTCCAGTTTTTCAGGTATTGTGAAAAGTTCTGCTTTTCTAATTCTTTTAGCAAAGAAAAAAGCGAAAATAATTATAAAGAAATAGTATGGAAATGCATTCATTAACCAACTTGAAATTCCAAATCGGTATGTAAATTCACCTACACCAAGAATACCTCCGTAAAATGTTGAAACAATTGTAGCAACAAATGCAGGTAAGGTTACTCTTCTACCAGCAACAATAAAATCTGTTTCAGAAATATCTTTAAACTTTTTAGTAGTTCCAATAATAACAACTAATACAAAATATAAAATAATAACAAGTATATCGAAGGAATCAAAGGTTATCATATTTTATTAAAATGTTTCTTAAATAGCAGCAGATTACCTTTTTTGAAACTTATTGAAATATGATTTGAAGAAGATACATTGAGGGTTCCTTCTCTTATCCCAAATTTTAGTGTTTCATTGTTTAATGCGTACTTAAGACCTATGGTTTTAATACCACTTGCAATTGGCATTGGCATAAAAGATACAACATATCCTTTTTTGTAACTGAAGGTAGTTCTGTTTTTAATATAATATATTTCAAATTCTTTATCTAAAATTTTTATATCAAAAAATTTATAGTATCTCATCATTACACTAAAATTATTCAATGTATGATCTGGTCTGTCACTTATAGCTCCTACTACAGTGATTTCATCAATAAGGTTTTTTTTAGCAAATAATAGGGCTTTTTCAAAATCGGTAGTTTCCTGTTCTTCAATCTTTAAAATTCTAACCCCCTGCTTTTTAAAAATTTTTAGAACATTTTGTTTAACTGAATCAAGATCTCCAAGTATAACATCTGGTTTGATTTGATATTCTAATAGGTAATTTGCAGCACCATCTGCACAAATAAGTAGATTATCTTTAAGTTTTAATCTTTTTAAAACATTATGTGGAGGGCTACCATTAAGGAAAATAACAGATTTATTATGTTTCATTAGTAATGATATTATTGTATTATTATTTATGAGCTATAATATATAATATAAATATTATAAAAAATAAGTCCTTTACTTTATAAAAACAATTTATATTAGGCGATGGGCTTTCTAAATTCTTCACTGCTTCTTGGATTAGTTGGTATTGTAATACCGATTATTATTCATTTATTAAATCTTCATAAGGTAAGAAAAGTTGAGTTTTCATCCTTAATGTTTTTGAAAGCTATTGATGAAACAAAAGTTAAGAAGGTTCAGTTAAAAAATATCTTGCTGCTATTTCTAAGGGTTCTGGTAATTGGGATTATAGTACTATCATTTGCTAATCCTGTTATTGATAAAAAAATTGTAGGCTTAGATGGTGGGAAAAATATCTGTATCATTTATCTTGATAATTCACAAAGTATGGGGGTTGTTCAGAATGGAAAGAGTTTGCTTCAATCTGCCAAAGAAAAAGTAGAACAAATAATTTCAAAAAATAAAAATATTTCAACTATAAAACTAATAACATCTTCAGATTTATATTCAATGACAAAGCTTGCTGAAACTCCACTCGATTCATTACATTCTATCAATTTTACTTATTTACCATTTTCATTTGTTAGATTATTAAATCATCTCTCTAATGTTGTATTATCGAATAAAGACTTTCAAAATTTTGATGTTTATATTTTATCAGATTTTACTGAAAATGTTTTTTCTGGTATGGATGCTGCTTCAATGGTTAATGAAAGTTCTAATAGAGTTAGACTTAATTTAATTTCAATGAGAGAAAATAGTGATATTAGAGATATTGCTATTATTTCCGCTAAACCGAAAAACAAATTTTTTAAGAAAGGGGATAAAATCGATATATCTGTTAATGTCAGAAACAATAGTAGGTTTCCAGTTGATAGGGCAGAAATAAAAGTTTATTACAATGGTATTCTTGAAAACGAACTAATTTTTAGTTTGAAAGGGAGTGAAAACAAAGAACTTATATTGCCAATAAAACTTCAGGAAAATGGATATTTTAAATGTAAACTGCTTATCAGTGATGGAGGAGATTCATCATCAATAAATCAGGGGAATTCTGATTTGCTAACATTTAATAACATTTATTATTTATGTGGCTTTATCCCAGACGAAGTGCCACTAACATTGGTTACTGATGATAGAAGTTCGATGAAGTATTTAGTATCTTTATTTGAAATTATCAATGAGGGAAATCCGCTAATTAAATATAATATTGAATCTAACATTCCGCCAATAGAAACTAAAAAAAGAAATCTTTTAATTATTAATAAACAAGAATTTAACTCTGATGAATTTCTTAAGGCAGTAAAATATTCAGAAGCCGGTAGCAATATCCTTGTCTTTATTCCAGATGGTATTAAACAAAAGAATTTTAATTCGTTTTTTGAAACAACTTTAAAAGCATTTTCAATTGAAAATATAAATATAATAAATACTAATCTGTATATTAACCTTATAAATTCAGAATCTCCATTACTTTCAGGGGTGTTTCGCAGTAATTTAGAGCTGAATAAGTATATACTCTCAGATACTCTTTCAAGAGTCTATGTAAAGAAAAATTATTTTCTCAAAGGACAATTAACTAATCAGGTAATTCTCGGTTTTAATAACAACTCACCTTTATTGCAGGAGTTTCAAACATTAAGTAATAAAGTTTTAGTCTTTACTGTTCCTCCAGATGAAAGCCTTTCAGATTTTCCTAAAAATTATCTTTTTGTTCCTGTGGTTTTGAACAGTATATACTATTTGAGCAATATTAATTTTTGGGAAAATGGATATACTGTGGGGTGTCCTAATGTTTTAAAATTCAATACTGCTTCAGAACCAATTTCGATAATATACGGTAATAAAAGTATTTCTGTAGATAGTTCATCCTTTATAAAAGTGTTAAAAGGTAACCAATCACAGGTGAATTCCATTTTAATTTTACCAAATAATCTTATAACAGAACCTAACTTTTATTTTGTTAATAACAAAGACAAAAGTGAAGAGGTGTTTAGTGTTAATGTAGATTCATCAGAATCTAACTTTAATGTGGAGAATCTATCGTTTATAAAAGAAAAGATATCTAAATATTCTTTTAAATCTGTAGAATACTATGAGGGTTTTCAAAATATAAATGAATTTTCTTCAAATCAAATTTTTAAAAGTGGCTTATATTGGGTGCTTTTGATAATATCTATTGTCTTACTCCTTGTAGAAATGTTTTATTCAAGAAAATTAAGTTTGCAAGTATCTTCAAATGCAAATGGAGTCGAGAGAAAAATTTCCCTTTAAGAGAAGTCTTAGTAATTTTATTTCTTATTTCATTACGATATTGGTGTTACTGACATCACTTTTCATTATTATCATCTATTATTATAGAGATAGTAATTATACAGTAGAGATTTTAAAACCTGCTAATAACAGTCTTGTCTCAGGTGATTTTTCAGTTGAACTTTTAGTAATGGGCAATGCTGATATTTTAAAGATATATGTTGATGATTCGCTTATTGAACGAAGAGCATTAAACATAGGTTCTGAGTCTTCATTAGTATCAATTCAAAAGATTCTTGTAATATCAAAAGGATTAACTGAAAAAAAACATTTAATCAAGGCGG
>Ga0123519_10001665_pt1 | contig 37864 bp, 31 predicted proteins | sample YelNatPaOPRAMG02_FD_87396 | JGI IMG/M metagenome (GOLD analysis project Ga0123519, IMG submission 87396) | Hot spring microbial communities from Yellowstone National Park - Yellowstone National Park OP-RAMG-02 (version 2) | ecosystem: Environmental > Aquatic > Thermal springs > Hot (42-90C) ...
AATGCCACTACATCCTCGGCTCTATCTAAAAATTTTGCAATATCTACCTCAAAATGATTATCGCAGGGGACATAATTGAAGATGCATCTACTAGCTGGGTAGAGCATTTTTGACCAGACAAAGGGTCTTGTATTAGACAACTTAATAAAATCCTTCTTTTCAGGTTCCCTTTCAATGAAAGTCATATCTTTGAATGCTTCTACAAATAGTTTTATTAACTTTTCCTGAACCTCTGGAGAGCTTAATTTATAGAGAACCCTTGGGTCATTAAGGTTGACCCGCTCACTGAATAATTTTTCTATAACATATTTTTTTACAATAGGATAAAAAGTGGCGAAAGCTCCGCCTATTTTTAATTGCTTGAGTATCTGATCTGTATAATATGCAATGACACTCTTTGAATCCTGAGGAACCGGAAGATCCCATTTTCTTCTAATCACCTCCATTCCTTTTAACATATCTATACCTATGTATTCCATTTCTAAGATTTTGTTTTCTAACGGTATTGCAAGAGAAGGCAATTTATCAATTTCAATTTCATCCAATTGAAATTCCTTTATGAGAATCCTTGGAGATAGAATGGGTATCTCGATATCCTTATCTAGTTTATTTTCATCCACAAATATCGTTGTCAGATCAAGTGATTTTCCCGTATCAAATTCGGCAAACTTAATTCCCTCCTGGGCTTCTAATTCTTCAAGAATATCTATTAAGCCTGGAGGTCCAATAACCTCAAGAACATTTATTGACTTCTCAACATTTGCATCTTCCTCAGGGAACATTTTTCTTAAACCTCTCCCAATAACCTGTTCCGGGAGCACTTTTCTTTTTGAAGTATATGACCTAAGCCCCACAATTACATTCACATTTCTAACATCCCATCCCTCGTTTAGCATCAGCGTGCTTACTATCGCTTCGTGTGGATTTTTCTCGGGGTCTGGGTCATCAATGGTCTTTGCAAACTCTCTTGCTTTAGGTAAATCCGCTTTTTTTACTTCTCCTGTGCTATCTGTATGGATCAGTAATACTTTGTCTTTAAGGTCAGGTGTAGAATTAACATAATCAAAAATCTCGTCTGCCTCTTCGTTCTCAGGACATTGAAAGAATATTACAGGTTTCTTAGATAACGGTTTCAGTTTATCTTTGTATTCCCGCCATCTTCTTACTCCTGCATCAATCCATGCCCTGTATCTCTCAACCGCTTTCTTGGAGGCAATTTCCTCAGCACCTTTTACTATCCCTTTTAGTGGTAATTTTACAATATTCATTTCAATGGCTTCTTTCAATGAAAAGTCCACAATAATCCAAGGAAACAATGCCCCTGTTTCAGTTTTAGGTGTAGCTGTAAAGTCAAGTTCCATATTAATGCCTTTGCCATATTGAAATGCCAGATTTCTATGGAGTTCTAAGAGTATCTTTTTCCATGCTTTTTCAAAACTGTAAATGTGATGAGCTTCGTCTTTTAAAATCATTATGTTAGGGCAGGAAGTTAAAACCTCTTTTATTCTGTTTTCCTGATAAATGTCATGCCTCTTTACTTCTTCAAGCACTAAAACGTCATCTACATACTTTTCAACTTCTTCCTTCCTGTTTCTTCTTTCTTCCAACTGCTGAATATTGGTTAAAAACAGAACATGTTCGGGAATAATATGAATCGGGTCTTCTTTAAGAATTACTTTTAGGTCAAATTCTTCCTTCCACTCTGGAGGGATAAGGGGTAATTCTCGGAATATCTTGCCATCTTTAAAATCTCTCGTAAGCCTATCATAGATCACATTCTTTTCACCTGCTATAAGCAAGAATTTTGAAGTATAATCATCTTTGCTCTCTTTCTTATAGTTGAAGTATTGCCAGACGATGCTTAATGCCATTACGTAGGTTTTACCTGAACCTGTTGCCATTTTAAAAGCATAAAGCGGATACTGATCATATGATGGGTCATAACCTTGTATTGGTCCTGCCCCGAAGTCCCTTGCCATATCTATGAAATTACGCTTCTTCATTACTTCATAAACATAAATCAGTGTCTCAATTGCTTCCTTCTGGCAGAACCAGAATTGAAAAGGTTCTTTATTTACGATGTGGTCCTCATTAAACCAGAATTGTAAGAGTCGTTGAGTAGTTGGGGTAACACCAGGATATCCCTGGTTTCGCCAGGTAAAAACTGCCTTGCGAAGGGCGTTAACTAAATATGCTTTGCTGGGTTGCCGCTGATCAGGATGTAGAAGTTCAGTTGGCTTCATTTTATCCTATTAAAATTTCGAGTACCTTCTTAGCTTTTGATATCGCTCTTTCTGCCAGAGCTTTGCCAACTATTTTGTTTCCATTATAATCAGCATCGTTTCTCTCTCTTCTTAAATCATCTAAAAACTTACCTACCAGTTTTTCTTCTGGTATATTAGAATTTTTATAATAACTTATAACCTTTTCGTGAACTCCCGGATCACCTGTACGAGGGCGCGGTCTGTAAGATTCCAATCCTGCTTTAATTCTCGAAATACAAAATACACCATAATAGCTCCTACTAATTATAGACCTATAATACGCCTCTTCTATAGAATTTTTATCTGGTTCCTCCTGTAATTTCTCTGCCAATTTTATATAATCTTTCCAATCAAAACTCATAACGGTTCTTCGGTAAAATTTAGTTTATTATTAACTTTATCCATAATGTGCACAAACCATTCATCAAAAAGTTTTCTTTCCAGTTCAATAGCTTTTTCAGCAGGATAAAGAGATTTAATGACAATGAAAAGCTCATCCCATTCTTCCTCGTGGTCTATCTCATATTCCAGATGAACTTCTATATTTTCACCCCAGATTCTTCTGATTCGGTCATATGCTTCAAAAAGATACTCAATCAGGTAATCATGAGTTAAGAGGAATCTTTTTATTTCATCTGGATTATGGAAGTAATATAGCCTTTCCAATTGGCTAATTTTTTTAAGTTTTCTAATAAATACAGAAGTTTCATCTTCAAAATATCTTGAAAAATCAATGAGTGGGTGAATGATGGTAGATAACGCTGAACCTTCTTTATAAAGGGGATAATCGGTAATTGATTGATTGTATTTTTGGGATAATAATTGCATCATTTCACCTCCTCAAAAATCTTTCTACAGTTATCCGTTATACATGCCTCAAAAGCGTTTTCAATTGTTGTATGGGCATCTTCGAGCCAGTTAGATACTTCATTAAGTGCAATACCTTGAGGCAGAATCATAATATAGTCGAGGTCAAGCATCAAAGAAAAAGCATCCGGCTTTTCTGGAATTAAAGTTCCTAAGGTCAAACGTAGAGTGTCCCTTTCATTATAGGGAATTTCAACTGTGACTTGAAATGTCTTATAGGTTTGTGGCAAATTTTCGGGAATTGATGGATAATAATTAAAATAATTAGTTAATTCTATCTGAGGCTTGTCAAAATCAATTTTATTTATATATCTTAAGCCTATTCGTCTAAATCCTTTTGGATTAGCAATATTTATATAATCTTCCAAAATTTTTAAAATTAAAGGCTTGAATTTTTCCCAAGTAGGATAAGGTCTTAAATGATTAACAGTTAACAAATCTGAACCAACCTGCACAAGGGAAATTTTGCCATTGCTAAAAAACTGCATACGTGGTGGGCTCAATTCTATTTTCGGTTCAAACACTCCTTCCTCTTTTGGTTGTAAAGCAACTCCAAAACCTACCTGTTGCTGTTTTAAAGGGAATTTATCTTTAATCCTTTCATAGAGAATGCCAACAATCGTTATGTCCCAAGGTTGACTGGGGACAAATTGAAATTCACAAAGAGCTTCTACTATTGGCGGATTTTTATATTTCTTTCCCATCACTTACCTCCTATCTTCAATTTTATCACTTTATTCGTATCGTTCCCAAACACATCTACTACTTTGACCATTATATGAAATTCGCCTGCCTGGTCGTATTTATGTTTTGCTTCATACTCTACCCTCGGATTTTTCTTTGTCCTGAAACTCTGCCATTGATTATGAAAGGTGTCGCCTTTGTAATCCCAGTCAATCGCCCAGTAATCTATGAGTTCCCTTGAGTCCTTTACCTTGCTTGCTATCTCAGCAAGTTCTGCGGTTGGAGGGATTTGAAAGTCTGCGATTTTCAAGGTAACTTCATTTCCTACAACCTTTGTTTCAATTTCCAGATAGGCAACTTCAGCAAACTTAATATGCGGTAAAAGTTCTTTTTCAACTGCGGAATCAGGAACTTTCAGCAGATTCAGGTCAAAGCCAACAAGGGATGATTTTATTTCATTTACAGATGGTATCTGAACAAGCCTTAAATCAACACCGTTCTTTTTCGCCAATGTCTTCGCCAGTTCATTTACCTCATAACTCCATTCCCAGCCCAGAACATCTGCTTTGTTAAAATTATTTGCCCTGCATTCTATTACAACCTTCTCAACTTCCTCCCTTGTTACTGGTGCATTCAAAGGACCAATATGAACTGCTCTGTCTCCTTTCCTACCATGTAAATATCTAAAGCCAGTTAAAGGTTGAGCCTGATAGAGTTTAAGCATAAAGGCAAGATATTCATCCTGTCTTTCCTGCCAGTAAACGGTTTCGTAGTTTCCGATATTCCATAGTTCAATGGGTAACTTTTCTCCCAAGTCTATCCTATCGTATTTTTGATACCAGAGCAGTTCCACATATTTTTTGTTATCATTACCAGCCATCTATTCTCCACTCCTTGTTTTATAACATTAATTTCCTCTTCATTATTATATCTGATTAAAGACATTTTTTGAATTCAATGCTTTTAAATTTTTTGTTTTTTAAGATTTTCATGCAATTTCCCCTTAACCCTTTCAGCAACTTCCTTTCCAAGGAGGAAGGACTTTTCCATGGAAAGATAGTCCCAGCTTCCGTATCTTCCTGTTGAGATTATACTGTTTCTTTCAAGAAAAGATAAAATTCTTGGGAGATTTTTCCTTCTATAACTGTCGAAGATAACATAGGCATAGGGAATTTTAATTATTTCAAAGTATTCAATGTCCTCTTTTTTCTCTATGAGATTCAATTTTCTGAGAAGGGCAAAGAGTTCAAGGTAAATTTTTTCTTCTTCAATTTTCGAATTGGGGAGGATGGATATTTCAGAGAAAACTGGTATTTGATTGCCTTTTCTACCTGGATAAAAACCTGTTCTGTAAAAAGGAGTCCATTTTTCTGGAATGTAAATCCAGTCAATATTTTCAAAATCTTTCCCTTTTATGATTGCATTTGCAACAATTGTGGAAATGAATCTTAAACCAGAAGAGGCTTTAATTATTGAGGATGGTGGATTTTTTATCGATTTTATAAGCTCTAAAAGGGGAATTGTGGAGATAAGAATTTCGAATTCAATTCCTTCCCCATCTTCTAAAATCAAAACTTTTCTCTTTAAATCAATCCCTTTAATCTCCCTACCAAAAACAATTCTCTCTTTGAAACTCTCCATAATTTTTAAAGGGAATTCCCCAATCCCTCCTTCTGGATAGTAAATAACTGGATTGTAACCAAGCCCCTTTATTGTCTCTCCAAGAGCAGATCTTAGAACATCTGTCCATTGAGGAATGGGAATCCCCCATTCACACCATTCATAGCTTAAGGATTCAAGGGGATAAATCCAGAACTTCGAATTGTAAGGAAAGAGGAAGGATTTGCATATACCATCTCCAAAGTTAATCTCAAGCCAATCCTTAAAGTTGGATGCCCTTTTCTTTCTTTTGAAGGAGCTTTCAATAAAGTCCTTTACACATTCAAATTTCTCATTAAAGGGAAGAAGGGAGAGATTTGCCTGAAACGGGTATGGAATTAGTTTTCCATTCTTAAGTATGCAAGCCTTTCTCTCCCATTTTTTTAAGCTCTCCCCAAATAGACTCTTTAGGAACTCAATGAAATAGCTGTCTTTTCCATGGATGAAATGACCGCCATAATCAAGATAAAAATCCCCTACTTTTTTTGATCTTGCAAGTCCTCCTGGCTCATTTTCCTTTTCAATCATTAAAAAATCAAGTCCCCTAAGATGATAACCGACACTCAAGCCAGTAATTCCAGCTCCCGCAATAACTATTTTCTCCATGCTCAAACCTTAGCCTTTCCGAGAATTATCCATGCAAAAGTTGAAAAAATTATTAGAATCAAAAAGGAAAATAGGGAGAAGTAAAAGGAGAATAGGATGTTTAAAATTCCAGCAATTCCAGATAAAAATGAGAGGAAGTAAAAAATGCCAACAGTCTTTCTAACTGAAAGGTTATATAGAGCTCTCAATCTCATTGATGTGTGGTCCCTGCTACCCTTAAAGGGAGATAGTCCCTTTGAAATCCTTATAAAGAAAAGATATGCTGTTTCGAATATCGGAATCCAGAGGACAAATAATGGCGCAATGAATCCAAATTTATTCAATTTCGTGTAATCGAGCATAATAGAAATTGATGATAAAAGAAATCCCAAAAACAATGAGCCTGAATCTCCCATGAAGATTGAGGCTGGATTATAGTTGTAGTTTAAAAATCCAAGGCAGGCTCCTGATAATGCCATTGAGATAATTGCTACAGATGGGTTTTCTGTAATTATTGCAATTATAAAGAAGATGCTCGAAGCCACGAAAGCAACCCCAGCTGAAAGTCCGTCCATAACATCTATAAGATTAAAGGCATTTATGATCCCAATCATCCATAAAAATGTCAAAGGAATGGATAGATATTCGGGAATGAACCAGAGTCTTATGTAAATTCCACTCTTTATTAGAATATAAACAGCGAGAAGTTCTCCTATAATTTTTATTCTCGGAGAAAGCTTACCAATATCATCTATTAGTCCGAGGGTTGATATTATGCTTCCTCCAAAGAGAATCCCCAAGGTTTCCCTGTTAAACTCAAAAACAAGGGAGAGGGCAATGAGAAAGGATAAATATATGCTTAGTCCACCAAGATAAGGAGTGGGCTCTTTGTGGGTTTTTAGAACCCCATCAGGTTTATCAACTATTCCAAATTTAATACCAGCATTCCTTGCAATCGGTGTTCCATAAAGGGAAAATAGAAGAGAAAGGATGAAGACAAGAGGGAAAATTACAACTTCCATCATCTCTTTAAAAATTTTTCAAGAAAATTTGAAAGAATTAAGATTCTATTTTTATACGAATAACTCTCCCAGTCAATAAAATCTCCAGCTCTCAAAAAACCAAATTTCTCAAATTCTTTGAGCCATTTCTCTATTGTCTCTTTTATCTCCATCTCATTTCTACAAATCTTTCCTATTCCAATTTTCTCAAGAAATTTCCCACCTTCATCCTCCCCCACAACAAGGACAGGTTTCCTTGCCCCAATATAGGAGAAAATCTTTCCCTTCATAGGATTTTCAAATTCTTTACTCTCTTCCTTTACTGAAAAGAAAAGGAGAGCTGTTGAGCTCGATTGTGCCTCTAAATTTTCTTTGTAAGAAATTGGAGGATTTATTTCTAAATTTAAATCTAAAAAATCTTTGAACCAATCTTTAATCTCATAATGATTGTAGGAGAAAAATCTAACCTTTATTTTCTTTAGAATATTCTCCTCCTTCATAATCTCTAAGGCATTGAGAAAAGGTTTGAAATTCTGATAGGGATAGAGATGCCCTGTGTAGGTCAGGGTAAAGTTTGGAAGAAGGGGAACATTCTCTTTATAATCTTCATCATCAAAAAAATGGGGGAAAATAAAGATATCCTTCCCATGAATTCTTTCCAATCTTTGAGAAAGATTCTCTGAAACAGAAATAATTGAAGAAGCTCTCTTCAAAACTCTTTTTTCCAGAAATTTCTCAAGAACCGAGAGGGGGAAAATTCTTTTCAAATAATAATTTTCACTCCATAGGTCGCCAAACTCAGCAATCCATGGCAAATCAAATTCCCTCGATAGCTTGGAAGCAAGAATGTTGGATGGATAAGGGGGTGAGAAACTGAGGATTAAAGGGAATCCTTCCCTATCTATGATTTTTCTCCCTTCCTTTAATGCTTTCAGATACCATTTCAGAAATCTGTCCTGATAATTGAAAAATTTCCTCAATATCTTTGATTTTTTAAATTGGGATGGGATTGAAAAAGATTTTGAACCTTTAGAAAGAGCAATTCTCTTTACTCTATCTCCATTTATTTCAACAGGGAGCCCCTTTTCAATATTCAGTCCATCTGCTGAAAGAACATGAACTTCCCAACCTTCCCTCTCAAGATACTTTGCAATTTTCGATGCCCTTATTGATCTCATGTTTAAAAAGGGTGGGAAATAAAAGCTTATGATTAAAATCTTCTTCATTTTCCCATAACTGCCCTGTAAAATTTAATTGTTTTATCTGCAATATTCTCCCATTTCATATCATCAGGGATCTTCCATTCTCCTCTTTCAGTTTTAGCCCATTCCAAAGATTCTTTAATAATCTTTGGATTTAACTCACGAAAAGTTTTTACCCATTCCTCTCCCAATTTCCTCTTAAGCTCCTCTCCAGTAAAATTCTCGGGAATAAGAACTGGAATGTTGTAAGATAGAGCAAGGATTATACTTGATGAGTTGAAAACCTCTTTCTGGGGAAGAACCATTAGATCTGAACTCTTCATATAAATCTCAACTTCATCATCAGGAACAAATCTAAGAAAATTTTTTATTCTTGAATCTTTAGATGATGCCATTTCAACATCCCTTTTAATTTTATCATTGAAGGGTTTCCCAACAATAAGCAATAAAATTTCCCTTTCTTCAATGAGTCTAAAGGAATTTATGAGGGAAAGAACATTTTTGTAATCCCTTATCAATCCAAAATATAGAATAACTTTGCAATTTAAAGGTATGCCCAGTTTTTTCCTTGCAGATTCTTTACTTATTTTATCCGAATAGAAATTTCTGTAATGTCCTATTGGAATCACAACTCCTTTTTTCCCTTTAATTTTTCTAAATCTTTCTTTAACCATTAAATCTCCCTTTTCCGTCAAACTTATGTAAGCATCAACAAAAGGAATGAATATCTTCCAGAAAATCCCTTCAAAAAAGGGATAATAGTTTTCATGGCTCCTCAGATTGTGGACTGTCCATACAATTTTTGTTCCTTTAATTTTTGAAATAAAAAGAATGAGTAGAAATTGAAGGGTTCTAAGAAATGCTTTTAAAAAATTCGGATTGCATAGAAACTTTTCGGGCCAGTGGATGTGGAAGATTTCATATCTTTTCTTTAAAATATTTAAAGGTGAGTATTCATCTACAGAGACTCCAGAATTTAATATATGAGTGTAAAGTAGCCAGTTGTAAGGATTCTCATTTTTATTGGAAAAGGCAGGCATTGCAACAATTCTAATTTTTCAACCTCCTTTTAAGGAAAAGAATCTTAAATATCCATGCTACAACTCTTAGCTTTTCATAAATAGTTTTATGAAATGGAAAATTTATTGCATTAAGGCAAATCTCGGAAAGGGATATATCCTCTCCCAGAAGAAATCTCAACCTTTGATAGGGCCAATGATTTTCAAGGGATACTTTCTTTTCAAAACCAAATTTCTCAAGACTTAAATTTAGAATTTTCACCCTAATCTCATACATTTTATATTTCTTCCTGAGATAGGGGATTATAGATTCCCAGCCCTCTTTCATATTCTCTTCCCTGTTCCAGTAATTGGTTCCATGTAACCTGTAAAGGGCAAGAACCTTATCAACAAAATCAATTTTTCCAAAAAATGGTGCTAAATCAGCAAGGTAGGAATCAGCGCATATTTTAAATTCATCTTCAGGTATTTCCATAACTCTTTCCATAAAATCCCTCCTGAAACAGTTGGCTGAATTTGGGGGGAACATCCACCATCCTCCGCTTTTTAAAACCATCCTCTCAATATTACCTCTAAAAAGCCTTGAAGGGATTGGCTTTCCAAATGGCTTACCCTCAGAGGAAATCTGCTGAACCTTGTGATAAATCATTATTGCGTCAGGATTTTCCTTAGCCTTTTCTACAATTTTTGAAATTTTTTCAGGAAGCCATACATCGTCAGAGTCAAGAAAGCAAATCCATTCTCCCTTTGATAACTTGAATCCCGCATTCATCGCAGATGCCTGCCCCCCATTCTCTTTAAAAACAGAGATTATTCTATCTCCATAACTTTCAATTATTTCCCTCGATTTATCTGTTGAGCCATCATCTACAACAATGATCTCTTTATTCTTATAATTTTGACCCAGAGCTGAATCTATTGCCTCTTTCAAAAATCTATCGTAATTGTAATTGTTTATAATCACACTTACAAGGGGTTCACCCATTTCTCTCTCCCATAAATATTATATTCCACAAAGGGGTCAAAAAATAGAGTTATCCTTTTTTATTGTAGAGCTCCCTCTAACAAATATTAGCTCTCTTAGTATTCCCCAATATCTTGCAAGTTCCTTTCTACTCTCGGGAAAAACAAAAATAAAAGGAATTGTTAAATATACAAAGATTCCAAAGGTTTCATGAAAGAGGGGTAGGGAGAAGGGAAAAAGCCAGAAAAAGGGGATAGAATATTTCGGATTTCCAAAATTTTTGAGTATGAAGTAGTGAATAACAGCATAGCTCAGGAAGGCTGAAAATTCCCCTAACCCGTATCCGAGCAAACCTGTATGAGGAATAAGAATAAAAGCACTTCCAGCAAATAAAATTATATGGACAAGATGAAATATGGCTACTTCTTTGTTCTTTCCAATCGTATAAAGGGCTGATGAATGCAAAGAAAACACTGAATTTACAATGTAAGCCATTGCGATAAAGGGAAATATTTTAAGGACTGGAATCCATTGGTTTCCAAAAAAAAAGGGGATTATCCATTTAGAAATTATCGAAAAGGGAAGAACAAAAGAAAATATTGCAAGGAGCCCAATCCTCATCCCTTCATTTATAACTTCAAGGATACGCTTCTTCTCCCTTTGCAATTTACCCATTACAGCAATTGACATCCTCCAGACAACACTCCTTGCAAAAGTTAGTATCTCGACAATCCTTATAGCAAGGGCAACATGCCCAACTCCATTTGCTCCTAAAAATCTTCCCACAATAAGAGGATTGACAAGATTTCTGAACTGCCAGATCCAGAAGGAAATCGAATAGCTAAATCCATAGCCAAGCATTTTCTTTAATAAATTTTTATTAAGATAAAAATTTGGCTTGTATTTTGCTGAAATTGATGAAAGGGATACAACGGACAACTGCTGTATCCACCAACCTGCAACTGGAGCCCAAACCCCTGCCCCAAGAAATGCAAGGGGTAAGCCAATTAAATAATAAACAATCTGAGCAAAAAGCTCTATAAGAGCTACTCTCTTATAATTAAGCTCCCTCTCAAGCTTTGAAATAGGAATTAAATTAGCAAGGGAAAAGGGATAACAAAGGAAAATTACCATTGCCACTCTATTGAAGCCATCCAATCTCGTCCATTTAGAGAAAAATGGGATTAGAGCTTCTGAAAAAGTAATGGCTAAAATACTCACAAGAATCAAAAAAGAAAAAGCGGTATTGTATTCCTCCTCCTTTATTTCTCCCTCCTTTCTTATTAGATAGACATTTATTCCAAACTGGATTAAATAGTAGATGAAAAGATATATTCCCATTCCCGCATTGTAAAGTCCATAATTGGAAGGTCCAATCCAACGGGTTAAAAGGACAACACCAAAAAGACTAATTAATAAACTCAAACCCTGACGAAAAAGGAGAAAGGACCCTCCGACAAAGACCTTTCTACCAAGGTTGTTCTCAGCAATATCTTGAAAACTTCCATTAACCATTAAAAACAATTTTATTAGATATCTTCTCTAATAGCAACGATTAATAGACAACTTGCTCTATTTTTAATATGATATTATCTATAGGAGTAAAAAAAAATGAAAAGGATATTGTTAATTCTCCCTTTAGTATTTTTCCTTGTTTTCTGGATATTCCCAGAAAAATACGATTTGGTGATAAAGAATGGGAAAGTAATTGATGGAACAGGGAATCCTTGGTTCATTGCTGACATAGGGATAAAAGGGAAATTTATAAAAAAGATTGGCTTTATCGAGGACTCGAAGGGTAAGAAAGTTATTGATGCAAGAGGTTTGGTGGTTTCCCCTGGTTTCATTGATGTTCACACCCATGCTGAGGGAATTGAGAAGAATCCAAGGATTGAGAATTATTCTTTCCAGGGAGTAACCACTGTAATTGCTGGAAATTGTGGTGGGCATTCTTACCCATTAAAGGAACATTTTAGGAAATTAAAAACCAAGGGAATATCAATAAATTATGGCTCTCTTGTAGGGCACAACACAATAAGGGATATTGTTATGGGTAAAAAACAAGCTCTTCCCAATGAGGAGGAAATGAAAAGAATGAAAAAGCTTTTGGAGCAAGAGCTAAAGGATGGAGGTCTTGGGCTTTCAACAGGTCTTGCCTACATGCCTGGGATTTACTCCAATACTGAAGAGCTTGTGGAGCTTGGGAAGGTGGTTGCAAAGTATCATGGGATTTACACATCCCATATAAGGAATCAGGGAAAAGGTATAAAGGAAGCGATTGAGGAGGCAATTCAGGTTGGGGAGAAGAATAAAATTCCTGTTCTTGTCTCCCACATAAAACTTGCTGATGAGAGTGTATGGAATGAAATATGGAGGATAACAAAACCTGTTGAAGATGCGAGGGCAAGGGGTGTTGAGGTCTTTTTAGACCAGTATCCTTACACTGCTACAAGTTCTGGTTTTGAAAGCTCCCTTCCAGGATGGAGCAGAGAGGGAGGGTTAGAGAAATTTAAAGAGAGACTTCTTGACAAAGAAAAATACGAAAAGATAAAAGCCCATGTTATTCAGGGAAGGCTTACTTCCATTAAGGGAATAAATAAACTCCAGAGCATATTTATTGCCTCCTGCCCATGGAAAAAAGAATATGAGGGTAAAAATCTTGAGGAGATTCTTGAGATGGAAGGGAAAGAACCAACGGTTGAGAATGGTGCGGATCTTATAATTGAAATTGTTAAAAATGGTGATGCCCAAGGGATCTTCTTCCAGATGGATGAATCGGATGTAAAAGAATTGATGAAGCTCCCATATTTGATGATTGGTTCAGATGGTGCAATGCAAATTTATGGGAAAGGATTCCCCCATCCAAGATCCTACGGAACATATCCAAGAATCCTTGGAAAATATGTAAGAGAAGAAAAAGTCCTTACCCTTGAGGATGCTATAAGAAAAATGACATCCCTTCCCGCAAATACATTCAGAATAAGGAAAAGAGGGATTTTGAAGGAGAAATTTTATGCTGACATAGTTATTTTCTCCCCTGAAAGGATAATTGATAAAGCAACATTCGGAAACCCTCATCAGTACCCTGAGGGGATTGAGTATGTAATTGTCAACGGTAAAATTGTGGTTGAGAGAAACAAACATACAGGAGAGCTTCCTGGAATGATAATAAAGAGGGAGTGAATGGAAAAAGATAAAATAATAGAGGAACTAAAAATTTTCTTTGAAAAAGAACCTTCAGTTGTTATGGCTTTTCTATTTGGCTCAAGGGGGAAGGGTAAAGAAAGGGAAATATCGGACTGGGACATTGCTGTATACTTCTATCCCTTAGAATATATGGAATTAGAAAGGGAAGAGGAATATCCTGAAGAAAAGAGGATATGGTCTTATCTAATAGAAATTCTTGAAACAGACAATGTTGACTTTGTTGTTCTGAACAGAGCTCGTCCAGTTTTAGTTTACAATGTTTTAAGAACTGGAATTCCTCTTACAATAAAAGACAGAAAATTATACATCGATCTTCTTTGCAAAGTGAGTTATGAAGCAGTGGACTGGTGGGAATTTGTCGAAGATTACTACAAAATAAGTGATAGGGCAAAATCCCTTTCGCCAGAAGAAAAGGCGAGAGTTTTTACCTATCTTAGGTTTTTGGAGAATGAATTTAGTGAAATTGAGGAAATTAAAAAATTTACATGGAATGATTATATAAATGATAGTTTTAAGAGAAAGATTATCGAGAGATGGATAGAGAATTTGGTAATGAGTGTTCTTGATATTTCCAAGATTATCCTTGCCTCTGAAAAAAGGGAGATTCCTCAAACCTACAGAGATACATTGAAAATATTCTGCTCAATTTATATAGATAGCCAGTTTGGTGAGAAATTTTCATGGATTGCTTCCTTAAGAAACATCCTTGTCCATGAATATTTAGATATAAAATGGGAGAAAATTCAGAATTTTATAAAGGGAGCAGAATCTTTATTTCCTGTTTTTATGAAAAGAGTTAAAGAAATTGTAAGCCAGGAAAATAAGGATCGAGGAAATTAGAGAAATTGCCAACCCTAATTTAAAATATGGCGAATCGTATTTCATTCTCAAAATAGTCGCATCTTTTGGGATAGGCAAGGAAACAGTGCCATTGTAAGGTTGAGACTGAATTTTTTCGAACCTTCCATTCCTGAAAATTTGAAATTTAAGAATATTCCTGTACAATTTCCAGTCAAGCCCATCAAATACTGCATACGAATTCTCTTTTAAATTTAACTTCCATACTCTGAAATTAGGGTCTGCAAATCCCAGAGCACAATATCCATTAGGGATAATCCTTGGAATATAATTGAAGAAAATTGGATCTTCAGAGATTTCAAGGGGATTGCATTTTTTCTGAAATAAATTGAAAGCTCTGTTCAGGTCTAAATAAATATAAGAGATAAAAATAATCAAGAATACCTCAAATAAAATAGCTCTCCTTTTCCCCAATTTTTTTATTCTTTGCTGGAGATGAGTAATTACGAGTCCACAAAGAAGACCAAAACCAAAGATAGCCATTACAAAGAATCTTGGTGGTATTCTTTGAGTATCAAAGATTGGAAATTTTCTTAACAAGTAAAAGAGAGAAATTCCATTAAACTTCACTGTTAAAAGGGTAAAAAACAAAGAAGTAAAAAGGATGGGTCTGTTTAGTTTGAGTCCAATGAAAAGGGCAAAGAAGAAAAGGATAATAACAAAGATTCCAATGTAATTTGAATATTCTGCTCCCCAGAAAGGAGTGGTGAGAGCTTTAAGGAATTCTTTTATTGTGTAGGGAGGAGCAATCCCAGCCCTTATATCAATAACATTCTCAGGAGGTTTATAACCACCGAAGAAATGAATCATTGGAATTATCTTTACACTCCCCAGGAGAACCTCAAAAAGGAAAAATTTGAGCATTGTAAAAAGCCTATTAATTACCATTGATTCGAAAAAATAAAAAATTCCAAAAACTCCAATGAATAGATTTGTCCATATAAAAATATGAATTCCACCTTCAAAGAGTATTAGTAAATTTATTATTACAGAAAATAAAATAAATTTTTGATTTTGATGAGACTTGATATAAAAGTAAAAAACCAAGGGAAATAAAAAGATTGTTTTCCAATTGATATGTCCACAAGCATACATGGATACAAGATTCACTGAGTGAGAAAATAAAATAGCTGTAAGAATTGTTCCTATTTTATTAATTCCAAGATTCTTCCCTATTAGAAATATTCCAATAATTCCTATAACTATATGGAGTGCAAGGGAGATTTTTTCTGCGGTTATTATGTCAACTAATATATAAATTAGTAAGAAAGGGGTTAAAAGGGGAGTCTCAGGAAAGGAGAAAAACTCATAAGTGATATATCGTCCATATGTATATCTAAATTCTGTAAACCCTAAAGCAAAATGAGGGAATGAATAATATTGCAAAATTACCTTTTTGGCAAATAAATAGTACCAAGCATCCTCTCAGCCTCTGTCCCCGAGGGTGTGCAAAAAAGGAGAAATTGTTTATAGGATAGAAAAACTAAAAAGATTAAAATAAATGCTAATAAATAGTCAAATCTCTTATTTTTAAATACCCCTTTCACTATTCTCCATTGTCTGAGAAATAATTTCAAAAATGAGCTCAAAACCTTGAGGAGGTGGAATTAAATATATTCCAGAGACTTCTCCCTTTATTCTTCTTATAAAATCGATTGCAATCTCCAATCCTATCCTTCCCTGCTCCTCTTGTCTCGCTTTTTTCAATCTTTCCCTTATCTCCTCTGGAATTCTAATTCCGGGTACCTCATTATGGAGGAATTCTGCATGTCTTGCACTCTTTAAAGGCATAACTCCAACTATAATTGGTATGTTAAACTTTTCTGTTTCTTTTAGAAAATTCTCAATATTTGAGAGATCATACTGGGGTTGAGTGAGGACAAAATCAGCTCCCGCATTTACCTTTTCCTCAAGTCTCTTCAACTCAGCACTTAAATCTGGAGAAGAGGGATTAGACGCTACCCCAACAAGAAAGGATGTTGGACTTCCAATTGGATTTCCACCCATATCTCTCCCCTTGTTAAATTCCTTTATAAGACGAACAAGTCCAACAGTATCAATGTCATAAACAGATGTTGCCTTTGGAAAATCTCCAATTTCCGCTGGATCCCCCCTTAAAGCAAGTATGTTTTTAATGCCGAGTACAGATGCACCAAGAAGCTCAGACTGGATTCCCAAAAGATTACGGTCTCTACAGGTAAAATGTAAAATAGTCTCAATCCCAACTTTTTCCTGAATTAGATGGGCGAGGGCAATCGAACTCATTCTCATTCTTGCCATTGGATTTTCAGCAACATTTAAAGCATCAACTCCATAAGCCATCAATTTTCTTGATATTTCAATAACCTCATTACAATTATGACCTTTTGGAGGATCTATTTCTACAGTCAAAACCATTTCTTTTCCAATTTTTTCTCTAAATCTTGATTTAAGCTCAACTTTCTCTTCTCTCCTTTCCTCTTCAATAATCTCAACGTAGGTAATTTTCTTTCTCTTTCTTGGCTTTTCCCCTTTTACAACCTCAGCAATTGCCCTTGTGTGGGTAGGATTTGTTCCACAGCAACTCCCAATTATGTTTGCTCCATTTTCAAGAAAAATCTCTGCATACTCTTTAAAATATGCTGGAGATGAAAGATAGATTGTCTTCCCCCTTACAATGGTTGGATAACCTGCATTGGGCATGACGGAAAAAAGATTTGGACTTTCCTTTAAATAGGGAATCACTATCTCTGCAGTTTCCTGAGGTCCAACTGTGCAGTTTGCTCCCACTATATCAGCTCCAATCTCCTTAAGTTCGTTCAGGGAGCGAGTGATATCATCTCCAAACTTTGTCTTTCCATCTGCAAGAAATGTCATGGAAACAATAACAGGAAGGTCTGATATGCTCTTTGATGCAAGAAGAGCAGCCCTCGCCTCAAGAAGGCTTGAAATTGTCTCGATTATTATTAAATCAACACCTGCTGAAACAAGAATTGAAATCTGTTCTTTAAAAACTTTGACCATATCGTTGAAGGTAAAAATACCATAGGGTCTAAGCATTACTCCAAGAGGACCTACTGAGCCTGCAACAAAAACATCCTTCCCTCCTGCTTCCCTTGCTATTCTAACTCCTTCGTAATTTATCTCTTTTAATTTATCTTCAAGATTAAATTTTGAGAGTTTAACTGAATTTGCTGCAAAGGTGTTTGTCTCAATTATTTCCGCTCCAGCAGAAACATACTCTTTGTGAATTGAAAATACAAGCTCAGGATTTTTTATGTTCTGATATTCTTTGCACTCATCCTGAGGAAGCCCCTTCTCAAAAAGATATGTTCCCATTGCGCCATCAGCAACAAGAACCCTTTCTTTTAAAAGTTCAATCAAATTTTTCATAATTTAAAATTTAACATATGGTTCTTAAAAGAGCAAATGCAATTTAAATATTTAGAATTAGAGAGTTATTTTAAGACCACCATAATCCAGAACTTTAATGGCTCTCTAACAGCGGGCTGGAAGTCTCTAAATCCTTTAAAATATTCTGATGTCTTTCCCTTAACCTCTGTTGAAACACTCTTTTTATAAAAAACAGGTATATCCATAAAGATACCAACTGAAATTTTTTTCCCAAGAAGAATTCCAATCGTTCCACCAAGCCAATCCTCTTTCAAAGTATTCAATCTTTCAGCTGTCTGAAAGAAATTATAAACTTCTCCATCATAGATATTTTTCCCATAAAATCTTTTTGTCCTGTAATAGGTTAGCATTCTCCATATCTCAAGCCTGAGGGTTGTATCCATTCTTCTTTCGAGAAGGAGTTCTGTGTCCATTTCTGAAAAGCTAATTAGAGATATTTCTCTCCCATAGCTTGATTGTTCCCAGCTCATCTCCCAATCGAAATAAGGAGTACTCTGTTGATAAACCTTCTGCCTCCCCCATATATCTGTGTAATCATACCACTTGTAGCCAAAAGAGACCCCTGTCCCGAATCTTAGGAATCCTCTTTCCAAATCAAAATGGGCGAAGGGGAGGAATTCTCCTGTTAGCTTTCTTTCATTGTAGGAGTTTAAAAACTCTTTACCTCCCTTCCCAACAGGTCTCTCTTTCAGCAAATCAAGCTCAATAACAGAAACTCCAAAAATTTTTGTGCTTCCAAAATCTTTAATGGAGAAGACTGCATAGGGTCTGATAACATTAATCTGGGTTTTTTCAGATTTATCAGAAGGCAAATATTTATCGAGGGTTTTTGAGTAAGAAAAGTAATCACCGTGGATCTTTAAATTTCTATATCTTATTCCAATCTTGTGATCCTTGAAATCCATCCCAAAAACAAAGTCTAACTGATCCCTCCTTGTATCTGTGTAACTGTCCTGCCAGAATGCATCAATATTGGTTGATGTTCCAAATATTTTCTGGCAACCGGAGCTTGCAGACCATCCCCATGTGTAGCGATTCATCCTTATTTCCCTTCCATTTTGAGTATATTGAATAAAACCAGAGGGGCTCCCCTCTTCCATTCTTGAGTAATTAAAAATAAAACCCATTGGGAATTCTTTTATAGAGGTTGAAAGAAGGAATCCAATATTCCCCTTATAATTTTTCTGGCTCACCTTTGAAGAAAATGGAACCAACCAGTATGAGCCTTCGTAAGAATGGGCTATGGCATTACCTTTTGCATCAAGGGAAAAGGAATCGAATTCTCCTCCAATCAGTGGGATAATTCTAAATCCTTTAAAATCGTATACATAGGGGGCAGAAACTAATTCAGCATTAAACCAAGAGCCATTAAAGCTTGCCTTAGCTCTTGTTCCATTAAAATTCTCCTCCACTGACTCCTCTGTATTGACATAGAGGGCACTGGGTGAGCGAAAGGGATCATCTAAATTTCCCATCCAACCAGGGTATCTATAGGAGAGGAAGAAGATTGAAGAGTTGGGATAGAAAAACCTTGAATCCTGAGGGAAATGGGTATAGGAAAAGTATGGATTTGGTCCAATGAATTTAAGTCTTGGATGAATTTGGAAAGGGAAAAGGAATAAAATTATCAAAAAGAATGTTAATTTCCTTCTCATTTTTTCCCTCTCTGTTTTATATTAAACCTTTTTAACTCAAAGATAAATGACAGAAATCACACTTCTTGGGAAATTGCAATTAGACTTTTTAAAACTTGACACTTCTGTTTCTTTTTTTTAAAACTATAAAAGGAGGATCGAAAGAGATTAAGAATCTTACACCCAAGGATATTGGTGATATTAGCCCTTATTTCCTTTCTCTTCTTCCTCTCCTCTGATGCTCTCTCCCAGAAAAGCTCTTCTCAGGAAAGTGAAGTCAAGAAACTTCTGAGGGAAGGAAAAAGCCACTACAGGAATGGAGAATACGAGGAGGCTATAAGGAAATTGGCTGAAGCATCTCTTCTTTCAAAGGATGAGGAAGAACTCACAGAGATTTACTTTTATTTATCCCTTTCCTATTACTCAAATAATCAAAATGAAAAAGCATAAGAAATTCTCAGGAAGCTTTTTAAGATTAAGCCGAATTTAAGGATAGTTGATGAGAACCTTTATCCTGAAGGATTTGTCAAGACTTTCTATACAACGAGAGATGGGATATTAGGGAAAGCAGAAGAGAAGTCAGAGGTAAAGGAAGTTGAGAAACCAGAGGTTAAAGAGAAAGTTGAGAAGCCTAAAAAGAGTTATACCGCTCTTTACATCCTCGGAGGTTTAGCTGTTGCGGGTGTTTCAGTAGCTCTTCTCCTTGGAAAGAAAGAAGAGAAGAAAGAGGAAGGGAAAGGTTCGATCGATGTTAAATCAGATCCAACAGGTGCAAAAATCTTTCTTGATGGTTCAGACACAGGAAAAGTTACAAATGCTGTTCTTACGGATGTTAATGTAGGAACTCATTCAGTAATGCTGAAAAAAGATAGATTTCTTGACTATACAACCTCTGTAACGGTTGTCAAGGACCAAACTGCCACTATCAACGCCAAACTTGAACCAGGTTCGTTCTTTGAAGACTTCAACGATGGTGTAGCAGATTATTGGATTCTTATTATAGGGCATAATCCTACGTTTTGGTATGTTAAAGATGGAAAATTGACCCACCGTGACGGAGAATTACCCCCTCCTTCAGCATGCCCCTTCGCATGGTATTCCCTTAATGGATATGCTAAATACAAAAATTTTGCGTTTCAAGCTGATATGAGGTCTGAAAAAGGTCAGTGCATGGCTTTAAGGATGGTATCTGATCGTTGTCACTCTGATTGTTACCTGTTTTGTGTTAGACAACCAAGTAAGGAATGGTCTTTTTATGTATACTCCTCACCCAGTCTACATCTTATAACAGGAGTGGCAGGAGTTCCAGCTATAAAGTATTACCCTGATTGGAACACTGTAAAGGTTGTAGCATCTGGTTCTAATTTCAAATTCTATGTAAATGATACTTATGTTGGAGAGATTAATGATATCTCCTTTGCAAGTGGATATGTTGGATTTTATGCAAAGAATATGGATGTGTTATTCGAGATTGACAATGTAAGATTAGATGTTCTCCAATCAGGTTCCGATAACAGTGCGTCTAAATTTTGGATTCTTTCAAATCCAGAGAATGCTTTTACCAGAGTTGTATCAAAAAAGGAATTCAAAAAGGAAAGAAATTTCTAATTAAATATTAAATCTTTTTAAAATTAACCCTGCTCATTTTCAGAGAATAAGGGTTGAGGAAGGACCCGGATGTTTAGTTATTAAAAGTCTTTTGCTCCTTTGTTAGTTATAACTTTCAAATAAAAAAATTTCACCATATTTTATTATAATTGACAAAAATTATGGAAAGTCTTATATTTTTAAGAGGTAATGTGGAAGATAAGAGTTAGAAAGGAGCGATCAACTCTCTGGGAGGGCATTGGAGCTGTAATTTTTATTGGTTTCTCAATAATAATTCTTTTAAGCCTCATATCCTATGACCCCCTTGACCCCTCCTTCTTTACTGATACCAACTCTCAAAAAATAAATAATCTCATAGGAATTTTAGGGGCTTACTTTTCAGATTTTCTCTTCCAGATTTTAGGATTCTCCTCCTTCCTGATTCCCATCGCTCTTTTCTTGATTGGGTTAGATCTGATAAAGGGAAGAGTTGAATCTTATACAATAAAATTCGGTGGATTCCTTCTATTTCTTCTAAGTTTTTCCTCCCTAATTCAATTTATATATTCAGAAATTCAGATAAAAGGGATTTCAATTTCAACAGGTGGCCTTTTAGGGAATCTCCTTTCAAATCTTTTAAAAAAAGTTTCAGGAAATATTGGTTCTATTTTGATTTTAATAATCCTCTCCCTTGTTTCCTTTTCAATTTTCACTGGAATAACGATAAAGAAAATCGCCAAAACCATCGCATTTTTAGTTAAATCTCTTGCTACCTTTATTCCCTCTCTATTTTCTCGAAAAAAGGAAAAAGTAAAGGAGAGGGAAAAGGAAATGGAAATTAAAAAAGAGAAGAGGAAGGAAGTTACTCCAACTCCTCCTGAAGCTCCATCTCTTTTCCCTGAATACAGAGAGGCAGCCTTTACCCAGCCCCCTCTTTCTCTCCTTGATAAAGCCCCTGTAGCTGAGGAAATAAACAAAAAAGAGTTGAATGAAAAGATGAAAAAGATAGAGGAGAAGCTTAGGGAGTTTGACATTGAGGGCTCTGTTGTAGAGTTCCATCCAGGACCTGTGATAACCACCTTTGAATTCAGACCAGAGCCTGGTATTAAGATCTCCCAGATTCTTGCCCTTGCGGATGATTTAGCCCTTGCATTGAAGGCAGAATCAATAATGATTGAAAGAATTCCTTCTAAGGCATCCCTTGGAATTGAAGTTCCCAATGACAAAAGGGAAAGAATCTATCTTCGGGATATAATTGAATCAGAGGAATTCTTGAAATCTCCATCAAAGCTCACAATAGCCCTTGGGAAAATGGTGAGGGGAGAAAAATTCATTTCAGACCTTTCAATAATGCCCCATCTTCTTATTGCGGGTGCGACAGGTTCAGGAAAGAGTGTTTGTTTGAATTGTATAATTACAAGTCTTTTTTACAAAGCTTCTCCGGATGAGCTTAAATTGATCCTTATTGATCCAAAAAGGGTTGAATTCGCAATTTATAACGATATTCCCTATCTTCTAACACCTGTAATTGTAGAGCCTTCAATGGCTATTAATGCTCTGAAATGGGCTGTAAGGGAAATGAAGGAAAGAAACAGGAAACTATCAGAATTACAGGCGAAGAATATAGAGCAATACAATATGAAGGTTAACCAACTCTCTCAGGAGGGGAATAATGGTGAGATTTCAGAGGAGTTGAAGCCTCTTCCATACATTGTGATTATTATAGATGAGCTTGCAGATTTAATGGTTGGTAAAGGGAATCAAGCCATGGAAGTGGAAAATTGTATAACCTCTTTATCCCAGATGGCGAGGGCTGTTGGTATCCATCTCATAATTTCTACCCAGAGACCCTCAATAGATATTTTGACAGGAACAATAAAGAACAATCTTCCATGCAGAATTGCCCTGAGAGTTCCCACAAAGGTTGACTCAAGGGTTATTATAGATAGTGTTGGAGCTGAGAAACTTCTTGGGAATGGGGATATGCTATTCATGCCTCCTAATTCCTCACAGCTAATAAGGATTCACGGAGCTTACATCTCTGAAACGGAAATTGCAAGAATTGTTAAATTTTTGAAGGACCAGGGTAAGCCTCGATATGACACATCAATTTTAAAAGAGGCAAAGAAGGAGGAATTTGTTGAGATTGGAGAGGAGGATGAGGATATTAAAGATGAGCTATGGTGGAAGGCGGTTGAGCTTGTAATAACTCATAAAAAGGCTTCAGCAACTTTTCTCCAGACAAAACTTAATATAGGATGGCCCAAAGCTTTCAAGCTCATTAGCAAAATGGAAGAAGAAGGGATTGTTGGACCACCTTTGCAGGGACAGAAGAGGGAAGTTCTTGTTGGGATGGAATATCTATCAAGAAGAAGAAAATTTTAGCTGAGATATGAGAAGTTTAAAATTCCATATTGGTAGAATGGGGGAGGAAGATCAGCTAAAATTTGATTTTGAGGATGGTCTAATGAGAAGTGTCCAGGAGAGAATCGAATTGGGATTTATATTTATGAAGCTCCCCATAATTGATGAAGCTCCATACAGAGTATTTGATAAAATTGAGGAGTATCGCAAATGGGCAGATAAGAATTTGCCAAATTGGTTGGGATATAATTTAATAAAATGAAGGATCTGCTTTTAAAGTTAGTAGATAGTTTTTACAAAAACAATGTGGATTATCTAATTATAGGGAAAGGAGCTGCTATTCTTTATGGGTATCCAGGAACCACACAGGATATAGATATATTTCCCAAAAAAACAAAAGAAAATTGCCTAAATCTTGTAAATGCCTTGAAAGAGATTGGGTTTATTATGGATGAAAAACTTGAAAAAGCTATTCTCCAAGGGAAAGATTTCATTCAGATTAGAGGAGGTCCTATACCTCTTGATATAGTTTTTGCCCCTGATGGGATTGAATCTTATGAGGATGCCAAAAAAAGAATGAAAATGATAGAAGGGAAGTTTCCTTGTGCTTCGATTGATGATGTGATTTTAAGTAAAAAGGCATCCGGAAGGCAGAGAGACAAAGAAGAGCTACCAAGGTTGGAGAGCTTCAGGGATGAACTTAAAAAGAGAGGATTAGTTTGATAATTAATAAAATAAAATTCAATTTATACCTTCTATTTTTTCCCATCTCCTTTTCCCTTTTCCTATCTGTTTTAGCAAATCTTGGGAAAATAAATTTTATTGAAAGGTTTAGACCAATTCTTCCAGAATTTCTATTTTTTCTATTTTTAACCTTTATCCTTTTCTCATTCCTTTCAAGGTTTTCCTCTTTCAAGATTCAGATTTTAAATTATTCTCCTCCATTTTTTCTCTTCCTTCTCCTTATCCCAATGCTCATTTTCTATATTAACAGGGATGATTTTATTGGGAGACTTTTAAATCTAATACTTCTCTTCATTATCCTTGAAATTTATATTTTCTTAAAAAAAGAAAAAGGCTTTTTGAATCTGATTTTAAAATTCTTCCTGAATCTGAGCAAAAACCTTCTCTTTTTATTTTCATTTTTTTCTTTGACTTTTTTGATTCTTATATTTTCCATAAGAAATCCCTATTTATCAGGGGATGAGCCCCATTATTACACAATATCTTCAAGCCTTTTAAAGGATGGAGATTTTGATCTGAAAAACAATTATTCATCGATGGATTATAAGTATGTGAACCCAACAAATGTTTTCCCCCACTGTCATGAGGGAAGGAATGGAGGATGGTTCTCCTTCCATCTTCCAGGGATATCTTTTGTTATCCTTCCTATTTTTCCGATTACTGAAATTTTACCCTCTCCGTGGAATGTTTTTTTGTTGAGGGTTTTTCTCTCTTTTTCAGGTATACTCTTTTCTTTCCAAATTTTAAGGTTTCTGAGAAGGGAAGGATTTGAGAAGGAGATAACAACCCCTATTTACTTTATTTCCCTCCTTCTTCCTCCTTTTATCTTCCATTCCTTTCATCTCTACCCTGAAATGCTTTGTGCTTTTATTGGGATATATATGGTAAATGAGATTTTAGAGGGGAAGATCAAGGGTTCAAGAGGTTTCTTTGATGGCTTTCTCTCAGGCTTTATTTTATTTTTGAATCAGAAATACTATCCAATCCTTGCCCTTTTATCTCTATTCTATTTCTACACTCTTTTAAAGAAAAGGAATCCAATTAATGGAATTATCAATTTTTTAATTCCCCTTATTACAATCTCAGGGCTTCTAATTCTATATGTCTGGAGCACCTTTGGAGTTTTTTCTCCCTTCTCTATCAGAAAGGAAGTAAGCACCCTTTCAAGCTTCTCCTCTTTCTTTAAAGGATTTGAACCCCTTTACTTCCTTGAATCTTTTCTCGATTACTTCCTTGATCAGAGGGACGGTCTTCTCCCTTACGCTCCTTTCCTATTTTTCTCTTTACTCGGTCTAATTGAAATGGGAAGAAAAAATAAGAATTTGTTTCTGATTCTAATATCAATATCTCTTCCCTATATCCTTTTATACGCATGGAACCTTGGAAGGGGAGGATACTCTCCCTTTGCAAGACCCCTTATGGCAATTTCCTGGATATTTCCTGTATCCCTTGCCTATTTTTTAAGGGAAAACAGATTTAATCTTCTAAAAAATTCCTTTTTCTTGTTCCTTTCTCTAACCCTTCTTTTTGAGTTCTTCCTTTTTAAATACCCCCAGTTCCTTTATCAGCCGACTACAAAGGGAATAACAGAGAGAGGAGGTGATCTATTCTCTTACATGGGAAACCTTTATTTCTATCCTCCAAAATTTCTTCCTTCCTTCATTAAAGTCCCAAATTTATCTTACCTTCCCAATTATTTTTGGTTTATATTTATTCTTGCCATAATTTTTTCTTACAAAAATTTAAAGAAAGGGAAGGAATCCAACTGGATTTTCTTGACTGGATTTCTCCTATTCTTCATTTTTACCCTTGTCCTTTTCCCAAGAATTCGATACATAAGGGAATTTGATTTTTCAATTGGCTCTCAGCAAGCAACTTTCTTCTCCCTTAGCAGAAACATTCGCTTCTCCAACAGCCATTTTTATGTGATGAGGGATGGAGAATACTACATACCTTTTATAACCCAGAAAAGGCTAAAGAAAATTATTTTCAGCTTTGAATCAGAGGATTTCTTTTATCTATCCTTGAAAATTTTTGATATTCCTTTTTTTGAAGGAACAAGAATGAAAGGAGATTCCTTTTATCAAAATCCTCCTTTCTTAAATTATAAGGGGCAGAAGCTCTATCTTCTCGTATTGAAGATTAAAAATACAAGAAAAATAAGCCCAACCTATAAGGCATTTTTCTGGAAAATTGAGGGTTATTAAAATAAATTTTCAGGAAATTACAGAACAACAACTTCTCCAGCTGAAAGTTTTCTAAAATCAAAATTGGAAATTATCTCAGAAGAAATTATGGAAATTGAAGGGTTATTTGCATAGAAAAGGGAGTAATAATCTGGATTGGATTCATAATAGCAAAGGGCATATAAATTTACTCCATCAGATAGCCCAATGTTTAAAGCTTGAACACTTCTCGAATTTTTCAGTATTATTTCCTTCAAAATAGCCAATGACTTCTCAGGATTTTCTCTTTTAAGAAGTTCGAGCAAGAGATTCCATATCTTCTGCGAACCTATACTCCCACTAATTTTAAAGGGGAGTGAAACTCCTTTTATAAATCCATTGAAAACAAAGGAATATTTTTTAGAAATAAAGGGTTGATTGTATTCAAGAAAATTCTTTTGATTCTCAAAGGAAGAGCTTCTGGCATGGACAAGAAAAAATTTGCTTTCTGGAATATTTTTGAATTCTTCTTTCTCATCCCATATTGGTTTAACTGACCTGTAAAGATTCCATTCGTAATTTTCATCAAGATAAGATATACCCCATCCATCACCCTGCCAGTCACCATCAGGAGTTTTTCTTTTTTTGCAAGCCTCTGAGAATTCAAGAAGAAAATTTTCAATTTCTAAAGGCAATCCAGATTTTACCATTAAAAACCTGCACATAAACTTTCCTCTCTAATTTGATTTAAAAACATCCAACAAAATATTGACTGTTTCATCAATTTGTTCCTTCTCAATTATATATGGGGGTAAAAATCTAATCACATTCTCTCCTGCTGGAATGGCAAGGATTCTTCTATTTTGAAGAGCTTTTAAAATTTGATCCCTCCTCTCTTTTATCTCCATCCCCAAAATCAATCCCTTCCCCCTTACACCAACAATAATTTCCGATTTTATTTCTCTAAGTTTAAGGATAAAATAATCACCAATTCTCCTTACACGGGATAGAACTTCATCATTTAAAAGATCAAGGGTAGAAATTATTCCTGCGCAAACAAGGGGATTCCCACCAAAGGTGGATGTATGAATTGATTTTGTAATCTTATCCGATATTTCTTTTGATACAAGAGTTACTCCAACTGGAAGGCCACCTGCCAATCCTTTACCAAGACAAACAATGTCGTAAGAATCAATTTCTTCCTCTGAAGCAAGAAATGAGCCCGTTCTTCCTGTTCCTGTCTGAATTTCATCAACAATCATAATAACCCCTTTCTTCTCGCAAATCTTCTTTGCCTCCCTCAAAAATCCTTTTTCTGGAATAATAACTCCACCTTCTCCCTGGATTGGTTCAACAATGAAGGCAGAAAAACTATAATCTATGGTATCTTCGAGGGAATTAAGGTCATTATAAGGAATAAAGGTAAAATCCCATAACAAGGGTTCAAAAGGAGTTCTGTATTTTTTATTTGATGTTGCAGAAAGAGCACCTAATGTTTTCCCGTGGTAACTACCATAACAAGATATGAATTTTTTCCTTCCTGTTGCTAAAACCGCAAATTTCAATGCTGACTCAATGGCTTCTGCCCCTGAGCTTGAAAAATAAACTTTGCTCAAATTCTTTCCACATTTTTTCACAATTTTTTCTGCAGAAATTGCTCTTAAATCGTTGCTGAAACTGCAATGTAAAGTAATAAGTTTTTCCAATTGCTCTTTAAGCTTTCTGATTATTTGAGGGTGAGAGTGTCCAAAAATATTGACTCCATAGTTTGTCATTAAATCAAGATATTTCTCACCATTAATGTCAAAAAGATAGCAACCTTCCCCCCTTACTAAAGTTAGACCTCTGTTGGAATAGGTTTCGACCATAAATCTTTTCTGAATTGAATTGAAATCCAAGAATCTATAATTTTCCATCTTTACCTTATGACAGTACCCTTTCCTTCAAGAGCTGAAAAAACAGGATTTTCCAATCTTCCATCACCCATATAAATTATCTCCACACCTACCTCAATGGCTCTTTTGACTCCCATTAGCTTCTTTCTCATCCTCCCTTTTGCAAATTGAAAATAGTCCTCGATTTTCTCTTTATTGATTTGCCTTATAAGGGATTTTTCATCTTCAGGATTTTCAAGAAGCCCTGGACTTTCGAATAAAATAACAATTTTCTTTATCTTTAATGATTCAGCCATTACTGCAACTGCCAGGTCATTGTCAGTATTTAATATTTCACCCTCAGAACTAATTGCTGGTGAACATATTACCGGAAGATAATTTCTTTCAATCAAAAGATTCAATAACTCAGTGTTTACCTTTTCCACTCTCCCTGTAAGATTTCCAGTGAGAAGTTTTACTCTTCCATCTTCTTTAATCAAAATATCCTTTTTGGGCTTTGCAATCCACAACCTTCCATCAACTCCTGAGAGTCCAACTGCATTCACACCCTTTGCCTGGAGCATTGCAACAAATTTTTTGTTGACAAGCCCTGCATAAGTCATCAAAAAGACTTCCATCAATTTTTCGTCAGTGTAAACACTTGAAACCCCTGAAGGTGATACCACTGCTTTTACAGGAATTGATAATTTCTCAGCAATCTTGTCTCTCCAATAACTTGCTCCATGAACAAGGATAATTTTTTCCTTTGAAATTAAAAGGGAAATGTCCTTGCAGATCCCTTCCCAGTTTATTGTCTTTCCTCCACCTACTTTAATCAAAAGCATCTTTTAACTCCAGATTTCTGAAATTAGTCCTCTCCATATTTTCTTAAAAAATTAAGCAAGTCTCCTTCGTCAGTTTTTCCCGAAACAATACTTTTAATTACAAGTTTCCTTTTGTTTCCAATTAAATTTGGAGGGAGGGGCTCATATTTGTGGGGACCAAAATTCATGAGAGCGTTCAAATGGATTCCCGCTTTATGGGCGAATCCATTGCAGATATTGGTAATTAAATTTATTGGGACTTCAACATTACAAACCTTTGCCACATAGTTCTCTGCCTCTGTTATGAATTTTAAATTATATTTTTTGACAATATCTCTATCTATATTGTAAAGATTGACGAGAAGAGCGCTCAGGGGTGTGATTCCAGTCCTCTCACCAATTCCAAGAAGGGAGGTGTCAATCCAGTTAGCGCCTGCCTTCAATGCGGACAAGGCATTGCTTACTGAATTTCCGAAATCATTGTGAAAGTGCACTTCAATATCTGTTCTAAATCTTTTTCTAAGCTCTTTTATCCCCCTTTCAACATCCCAGGGAAGAGCTTTTCCAAGGGTATCTGGGACTCCTATCCTTTCAACATTTAGATTACTTGCAAGCTCGTAAATTTCTAAAATTAATTCAAAGGGCTGATGGAAAAAATCCTCTGCAGAAACCCTTATCTCCAAATTCTGGCTTTTTGCAAGAATTATGTTTTTTTCAAGATTTTTGAGATAATCATTGGGAGTAAGTTTTAGAGAAGATATTCTTTCAGGATCTGCGGTGCAAAGGATATTTACACCATCAACCTTTGATTCAATTGCCTTTTCAATGTCCTCTTCTCTGTTTCTTATGTGGGCTAATATTTTTGGGGAGCTCTTATTCTTTCTCTCTACAAGCTCTTTTATAATTTCCCTTATTTCCAGTTTTACTGGATTACTTACCTCAACATAATCAACCCCAATTTTCCCTAAATAATTGAAGATATCAATTTGCTCCTCCAGAGAAAAATTTGCTTTAGCAAATTGAAGCCCCTCTCTAAGGGTTGAGTCAATAATACCTTTGAAGTTCTTTGCGATCTCTTCTCTCATTTCAATTTAACCTCCCTTAAAATGGATGTATTCCACTGAATTCAAGTCCTGTTTTTTCAGGAAAACCTGCCATTAAATTCATGCACTGAACAGCGTTTCCTGCTGATCCTTTGACAAGATTGTCTATGGCTCCAATCAATACAAGCCTTGAACTCCTTTCCTCTATCTCAAAACCAATTTCGCAGAAATTAGTTCCCATAACAACCTTTGGCTCCGGAAAACGATACAACCCCTGATCCATTTTTACAAATCTTATAAAAGGCTCATTTCTGTATTCTTTTTTTAATATTTCCCATATCCCCTTTTCATCGCATTTCCCGTTTAAGAATGTATGAATGGTAACAAGGATCCCCCTCACTATTTCAACAGCTGTTGCAGAGATGCATACTGATAGATCAGGAGAAAACACTTTTAGAGCCTGTTCTATCTCCCCTGTATGCCTGTGTCCTGTTGGTTTATAAGAACGAACCGCGCCCGATCTTTCAGGGTGATGGGTTGACCATGAGGCTTTACTTCCTGCCTGAGAACTACCCATTTTTGCATCAATAATTATTGGGAAATTTTTAATAATTTTATTTTTTACAAAGGGGTATAGACAGAGGATTGAGACAATTGCCTCACATCCAGGTCCTGCAACATATTTTGCAGATTTTATTTTCTCTCTATTTATTTCTGGAATTCCATAAACGAATTTTTCGAGAACCTCAGGGAAAGTATGTTCGCTTTTATACCAGTAATTCCAGTCCTCAGCTTTCCTAAATCTGAAATCTGCGCCAAGATCAATAACTTTGTCAGCAATTTCCATCCATTTTCTCATATTTTTCATGGACTCTCCATTGGGGAGGGCAAGGAATAGAATGTCACAGGGTTTAATATGATCTGGACTTGAAAATTTTAAATCTGTAGTATCTCTCAAATTGGGATGTATAAAGGAAACTGGAATTCCTGAGAATTTCCTGCTCGTTACTTGCTGGATTCTAACCCCTGGATGAAAGAGGAGAATCCTTAGAAGCTCTCCTCCAACATATCCAGAACCACCGACAATTGAAACATTCAGAGTTTCAATAGCCATTCTTTCCTCTCGCTCCTCTACTTTTCTTTCAGAATTTTCAAGCAATAGTCAACAATAGCTCCAGAAATGCTAACTCCTGTTGGTTCTTCGGAATTTCTGAACTCCATTGTGTGGTTTACTTCATTAACTTTTAAACCCTCATCAGTTTCAAATATGTCCAGTGCAAGAAGCCCTTCTCCAATAGCCTCTGCTACTCCTTTTCCAATCTCAATCAATTCCTCTGTCAGGGGGCAATTCCTTGTTTTAGCTCCCCTTGCAGTATTGGTAATCCAGTGCTCAGATTCCCTATAAACTGCACATATAACCTCTTTTCCTACTATAAATGCTCTTATATCCCTTCCTGGTTTTTTAATGTATTCCTGTATGTAAATAGCTTTATGATAAGGATTTCCAAGGAGATCCCTGTGTTCGAAAATTGCCTCAAGGGAATCCCTATCATTAACCTTTGCCAGGAGTCTACCCCATGAGCCAAGAGGAGGTTTCAAAACCACTGGGAATCCTCCAAGCTCCTCAACTGCCTCCAATGCTTTTCCAAAATCAAAGACAAGGGCAAACCTCGGAGTTGGGATGCCAGCCTTGGATAGAAGAAGGGAAGTCAAAAATTTATCACCGCAGATTCTTGAAATTTTGGAGCTATTAATAACGAGAATGCCAATAGACTCAAGAAAAGATATGGCGTAGTCTCCTTTAACTGTTGAGACAGATCTTTCAAGAGCTATATCAAAATCAGTTTTAAAATTCAGGGGGTCAAAAATTTCCTTCCTTATGTCCACAATTTTTACATCAATTCCTCTTTTTAATGCTGATTCGAGGATGAGCTTCTCCTCTTTTCTAATTGTTGAATGGAGAAGAGCTATTCTTACCATTTTTAAAAGATTTTATTCTCCCCAATCTTCTTCAATCTCTGGAGCTTTTGTCAGACTTATGGTGTGATCCTCTATGGATTCAATAACAAGAAGGGAATTGCAATCAGGGCAGGTTAGAATTTCAGAAATCTGAACATCTTCATTTACCCTTAAATTTGCCTCACATATAGGGCATGTTCCATTCAATGGCATATTTGACCTCCTAAAAATGTTCTTCAAGAATTAATTATTTCTTATTCTGAGGAAAATCGTCAAATTTTTAAAAAATATTTACTTTTTTTATAAAATTTGTTAAATTTTTAACATGATAACAGTTTCAGAGGTTGTTGAAAGTATAGTGAGAAGGACACCTTTTTTAGAAGAGGCTCTTTCCCGTGGTATCCTCAATCTTTCAGCACTGGCAAGGGAAATTAAGCCCGAAATTGAAAAGGAGCTTATGAAGAAGGTGAGGGAAGGAGCTATTGTGATGGGATTGAAACGTCTATCCAGTAAGATTAAGAAAACCCATAATAAACAGAGAAGCTTTTTCAAAAACCCTCCTGATTTAATGGTAAGGTCCAATTTAGTTGAAATAACAATTCTCAATTCTGAAACCCTTTTGAACAAGCAAAAAAGATTATTGGAGCAAATAAAATCTGTTCAGAATTATTTTCTCACCTTTACTCAGGGTATTTACGAGACAACAATAATTGTAAGTAAGAACCTTGAAGAAAAGCTCTTGAAAATATTTGAGGATGAAAAAATTATATCCAAATTTGAAAACCTATCCTCAATAACAATCCAGCTTCCTGAGGGCTCAGCTTTGATCCCTGGAATTTACAGTTTTATTCTAAAAGCTCTTGCCTGGGAAGGAATCAATCTTATAGAGGTTGTCTCCACTTTTAATGAATTTACAATAATCCTTGAAAGTAAAAACACTGATAGAGCATTTTCAATTCTCAAGCGAATTTTTGGAGGTATTTAAAAATTTACTGAACCCTCTCAGAGCTCCAGGAGCCTATTTTCCCCTCTCCTGTGAAATTCCCCTTCATGTCAAAATATGTTCCTGTTAAAACATAATCCATCCAGTCTGCATAGGTCAAAGTTATTATATTTCCTGTGTAGGAATATGATGTGTCCCATGTGCCATGATAACCTCTACTGTCTTCGAAGGTTCCAGAGAGAACATCATTCCCCTTTAGATTTACAGTAAATTCAAAATCCACTGATGTGGAATCCGATTTTGTCATCTTTATTTTCCATTTTCCCCTAACATCCATAATCCTTGCTCTTAAAACATATTCGTCTCCGTAAAGAACTATTGAATCCTGGGCTGATTTTCTGTATTTATCATTGATCAGAACCTCAACAGTATAAAGAGGATTTATTGGGGTATAAGAGTATTCCACTGTTGAAAGCTCCTTATAGACATATTTGCCAGGTTCAGGAGTTCCGGTTATCCCCTCATCAACAATAACTGTTAAAGTATAATTTAAAGGTTGACAGCTGATAAGAATAATTGAAAGGAAAGTTAGAACTATGAAAAACAACTTCTTTTTAACCATTTCGGAGTCTCCTTCAAATCCATTTCAAAAAAGATTATAACTCTATTTTCTTGAATTGCAAAGATTAGCTTTAATTGATTGAAAATTAAGAAGCCATGAGGTAAATTTAAGGATGATGCTAAGGGAAAAATTATCTAAAATTTTAACCTTTTCAATTTTCCTTCTTATTCTAATTTTTTCCTTTTATTTCAATTTTGAATCAGGAAGGAGAGGTTTTTTCCCCCTTGATCAGTCAATAATTTTTGACGGAAGTTACAGAATTTTAAAGGGGCAAATTCCATACAAGGACTTTTTAATCCCTGTCGGTCCTGTCCCTTTCTACCTTCATTCTTTGTTTTTTAAGATTTTCGGAGTAAGTTATTGGAGCTACCTGTTCGGCTCTTCATTAATAAATTTGCTTGCTACAATTACAAGCTTCTTTGTAATTTACATCTTCTTCCCGTCAAAAAATTGGCTTTCCTTTGCTGGAGCAACTCTAACTGCAATATGGTTCTATCCTCCTTCTGGAACTCCTTACATCGAGCACACCTCCTTCTTCCTATCTCTTTTGGGCATATTTTGCCTTTTGATTCCCCTTTACGGAGAAAGAATTTCTAAATTTTCAAGAGGAATTTTTCTATTTCTCTCAGGTTTTTTAGCTCTTCTTTCTATATTGTGCAAACAGAATTTTGGTTTTTTCATATTACCTATCTATTTCTTACTGATTTTATCCTTCCATATTTCTAATCCCAAAAAAATCCTTCCCCAATCTCTTTTTTTCTCCTCAGGTCTCATCACAGGTATATTCATTTTTGTCGCTTTTGTCATTAAATTTTCTGATTTGAACTTATTCTTAAAATATTTCTTTAAACTCCCCTTTGAAACAGGGCTTGGAAGATTCTTACCCAAGAGTTTTTTCTTTTTTCTATCAAGAATGAGTCCCCTCTCCATCCTCCCCTTTATTCTCTTAATATTTTCTGCTTCCCTTTTCTCCATTATTCTTTACATTTGCAATTTTCAAAAAGCTGATGATGAACTCAAGAGACTATTTGTTTCATCAACCCTTTGCTCCTATTTAATAATTTCCCAGTATTTATTCCAACTGACAACAAAAAATCAACCTGAGATGGGCTTACCCTTTATAGGAATTATATTTTCAATTGGAGCGGGAATCCTTATTTATCTCACAGATTTAATAAAAATAAAAGTCCATTATAAAAATTCAGAAGCTAAAATACCCTCAAAAATTTTTATTAAAAGAGTCCTCTTATTTCTATTTCTTATCTTCGGCTTTTACATTGCCTTCAAGGGAGTAAACATCTCATTGACGAGAAAAGCTCACGATATTTTCAACGAAACAGTTTTTAAAGAGACCCTTTCAGTGAAGGAATTAAAGTTTTTAAAATGGGGAGAGCCAACATCGATAAGAGGGGCTAATGTAAAAAGGGAGGAAATTGAATCTCTAATAAATTTTCTAAAATGGGAAAACAAAAATTTCTTTATATTCCCTGACTTCACAATCCTATACGGTATTTTGAATTTGCCATCCCCCCAACCCCTCCTATGGTTTCATAAAGGACTAACATATCCTGCTTATTACGATAAATCTAGTGATAAATGGATTGTCGAGAGTTTAAAAAAGAACGATGTTAAAATCATTGTAATTGAAGAATACTCCTGGTTTGGTACTGAAGAGAGGCTAAAAGATTTCCCTTTACTAATCTCATACATTGAGAAAAATTTTATTAGAGTGAATCAGATAGGTATTTTCTCTATTTACAGATTTATTGAAGAGTAGATTAATAAATGATAAAATTTTCAGAGGAAGCCGGAGTGGCGAAATTGGCAGACGCACAAGACTCAAAATCTTGGGCTCCTTCGGGAGCGTGAGGGTTCGACTCCCTCCTCCGGCATTAACTTCTCTCCTTAAATACCAATCCTATAAAATTGATATTGACAAAACTCTCTAAAATTCCTATATTAAACTTGGTTAGGAGGTTACAATGGAAATTGAAATGGTTGTTAAAGGTTTGATTGTTGATCCAGTCAACAATATGCCTGTTGTGATTCTCTCCAACCTTGATGGAACAAAGATACTTCCGATATGGATAGGTGTTTTTGAGGCAAATGCCATCTCCTTAAGACTTGAGAGAATAGAGACTCCAAGACCCATGACCCATGACCTACTTAAAAATCTTTTGCACTCTCTTGATGTTAAGGTTAACAAGGTTGTTGTTTGTGATATAAAGGATAATACTTTCTATGCCCTTATTTATCTTGAAAAGGAAGGGAAAATAATAAAGATAGACTCAAGACCTTCAGATGCCATTGCCCTTGCCCTAAGAGTAGATTCCCCAATTTATGTAGAAGAGTCTGTTCTCACAAGAGCTCATTCCACAGAAATGGATCTTCTGGATGATAAAGAGAAGCTTCAGAAATGGCTTGAAAAGTTAAAACCCGAAGACTTTGGTAAGTACAAAATGTAATCAGGTTCTTACTGAAATAAGAAAATAAACACCAATCAAACCAAATAAAAAGTTTGATATCCAGGCAGACAAAAAGGGAGAGAGAACCTGGACATTCCCAAGGCTTTTAAAGATACTGAAAAGAACCCAGTAAACAATGGCAATTAAAAGGCTGAATCCAACTCCATAAAGAGTTCCTTTTTTACTGACTGAAAAGGAGAAAGGAATTGCAATGAGGGACATTATAAGAGGAGTGAAGGGGAAAGAAAACTTTGAGTGATATTCCACTTCAAGTTTAACTGTCTCAAAACCCCTTTCCTTTAAGCTTTTTATGTAATCTCTAAGCTCTCCAATGTTCATCTCTTCAGGCTCTTTCCATTCTTTAACAAAATATGAAGGATCTTCTTCAATCTGAATCCTAAAATCTTTAAGATCTTTTATTTTACCATCCGCATCCATAACCCAGCCACTATCGATCCTTAGATATCCATCTTCCAGATATCCTCTTTCTCCAAAGTATCTTTTTTCAAGGGAGAAATTGGAGGAAAGCTCATATATTGATATGAAATCAAATATACCTTTGTTAACATCAAAATATCTGTAATTATAAATTCTATTTTCTTTTCCCATCACCCATCTTCTATCCACCTTCATGTATGTTCTCGGAGAAGGAGCTCCCTTTATATAAGCCTTAGCTTCTTCAGCTCTTCTATTGTAAGAGGGGAGAACCCTTTCTTGAAGGTAGAGGCTTAGTAAGCTGATAATTAGGCCAAAAATAATTAAAGGAAGGGAAATTCTGTAAACGCTTATCCCACAAGCTTTCAGCGCATTTACTTCATTGAATCTGGTCATGATTCCGAGGGTTATTATTATTGTGGTAAAGGATGAAAGGGGTAAAATCCAAAACAAAACCTGCGGAGTATAAAACCATAAATATCTAAGGATTGATGAAACTGGTCTCTTATTTTCAATAGCATTATCAAGGAGCTCAAAGAATGTAATTATCATGGATATAATATAGATGCTCATAATTACAATTGTGAAAACCAGAAGTGCTTTTTTTACGATATATCTGTCAAGTATATTGGGAAATTTAAAATGAAATTTAAAAGTCAATTTTTTTGCCCTTTCCCTTTTCCTCAAACTTTTATCTTCCCTTTTTGTACCGTTCTTTTTTAGTTTGAGACTAAATTTTAATGTTTTTTCTCTATGATATATGAAGAGCATGATAATCCCTAAAATGAGAAAAATTATATTGGCGCTCCATATTCCAAGGAGAGGGGAAAGGGCTCCTTTGACAGAAAGGTTTTCACCAAAGGTGACAATTATATAGTAAGCAACAATAAATAAAAGACTTAGAGAAAAGCCAGATACTTTTCCACCTTTTTTTGTAGTAGTTCCTAAGGACAGTCCAAGAATTGCAAAAATTATTGATGCAAAGGGGAATGCGAGTCTTTTGTGAAACTCATTCTTTATAAAAATTAGCTTCTGGATTTCTTTTTCTTCTTTTGTACTTTTCCAGAGCTCAAATATATTTCTTTCTCTAATCCTCTTTTCAAATTTGAATGTAGGGAAAATAGCTTCTGGATCGAGCTTTTCTGTGGAGCGGGAGAAATAACCGATCCTTGTTTCCTTTGGATTTTTTGTAGAGAAAGAATAAACTACCCCTTCAGTAAAGTCTATGAAAGCCTCCCTATTTTCCTGGTTAGATAAAAACCTTCCTTTCTTTGCAATTATAATCTTTGATTCTTCAGGATTAGAATTGTCCTGTACAAATACATTTTCCCAGAGTCCTTTTTTTATCTCATTAACATAGATTACAAGATTGGGAATTTTCTCATTGAATTGTCTTGGTTTGATATCTGCTGGAGTCTTAGTAGTTACTGATGTGAAAAGAGTCTTTAGAAGTTCATAATTCGAGTTAGGAGCTAAAAATGTTGAAATATATAGGGAAACAA